>Ga0207956_1000024_pt1 | contig 58159 bp, 68 predicted proteins | sample CryBogCBE25Jul07_FD_184580 | JGI IMG/M metagenome (GOLD analysis project Ga0207956, IMG submission 184580) | Freshwater microbial communities from Crystal Bog, Wisconsin, USA - CBE25Jul07 (SPAdes) (version 2) | ecosystem: Environmental > Aquatic > Freshwater > Lake | place: Crystal Bog...
ACAACACTGTCCCTGTGGGCAGTGCTGCAGGTATAAGCGATTCATCATTCGTATGTTGCATCCAAGAAAGCAGTAACTTAGTATGGCTACTGTTAACAAGCGCCCCTTCATATAGTTTTTCTAACATTTTACTATCATCGTATGCTGAAATTAGATTATTGTTGCAGTTATATGAAGTAAGCCCAATTGCTTTTGCATAATCTATTATACGATTCCAGCCAAGGGTGTTATTGAGTGCCGCCCAGGAATCGTTATTGCTTAGATTTATCATTTGTTGCAATTGCCATAGGGCAGTTTGTTTTTGGATGATTTGCGAGAGACTGAAGTGGCCAAGCTCAACCTCATGCAAGTAATCAAGCGCAGTAAGGACCTTAGTAGTTGATGCACCTTCAAAGGTAGAAGTATAGCCAAAAGTTGTTACGGTATTTTGTGGCACCTCTATGAGGCTAACCCCTATCTTTATATCACTGTACGTATGTAGGACGCTATTAATCTGATCTATCAATTGTTGCGATCTTGAAGGTTGAGTTGCCGCACAAGCAACGTTGCCTACTAAAAACATTGAGCACAAAAAAACAAGGAAAAATCGTTTCATGAGAATGTTATTATAGAATCAGTAACTATTTTTTGCAATTATCGGATATTGGGTATCTTTTCAATTTTTTGATCCCAATCATGCCAAATAAAAAGATCATCATTGCTTGTTCTATTGAGCTGGCTGGCGAGACGGATTCGTTTTCCCCCATTGAGCGATCTTTCGCTTTTGGTAACTCTCATTCCACCACTATATTCTTTTGAAGTAGGTGGTAAAAAATGCGCATGACCCGATAGTACAATTTTGTCGGTCGCGATAACAGGCTTAGCCGCTGTAGCATTTCTAAGGCTAAATATTTGTTTAGGCATTGCTTCGTTTTGAGAATAATCCGGAAATCTATCATTACTAAGCTCTTGTGCCAAGTTTTCAAGTTCTTCTTTTTGTATTTCCCAGGGAACGTCTGGGATAACTCCAGCATGAGTTGCGATAAAATCATCGGTTTCATAATACATAGTAATAGCGTGGAGCACTGCTAGATGACCAGCTCTTCTCAAGGCGCCTTTTAGATTTTCCTTTGTACTTTCAGATTTATCGAAAGGTAAGCCGTAAGCTCGAACGGTATTATTTTCAATCATGTGCCAGTAAGAGGTGTACATGTGATTAACATAAGGATCCTTGGTATAAAGCGCACCCAGTAGAACAAACTCATGATTTGCCATAGTCATTATAGCCTTATTGCCGAGTTCTTTCATCAAGTCCAGTAATCTTGAAACATTATTTTCACTATCTAGATAGCCTTTTTGATCTACGACATCTCCTAGAAAGACAAAGCCAATACTGTCGTTATCATATTTATCGATAACCTTTTCGAGTAATTTGCTTTCCCCATGTAAATCTGGAATCACAATATGTTTTTCGAAGCGCTGGGGAATTGTAAAATATTTATTCTTCATCTTCTTGTTGAGCTATTTTAAGAGCGTATTTTGCAATTTTTTTCGCTACATTTATGCCTGTTATTTTTTCTATGCCAAGGCCAGGATTTGAATTATATTCAATTACGAAATCCCCAGCTTCACTATCTGTCATTATATCAACTCCTACTATCCCCAGACCACTCGCTTGAGCAGTTTTTAAAGCAAGTTCGGCCTGAGCATCGGTTAAAACATACTTTTTTCCACTTCCTTTTTTACTTAGATTTGCTCTAAATTCTTTTTCATCACCCTGACGCTGCATGCTTGCGACTATTCTATTGTCTATAATAAAAACCCTAGTATCAATATTTGATGGAGTTATCATTCTCTGTACTAATGAGGGGTCACTTTTGGATTCCATATGTGAAATTGCACTTCTACGTGATTCTAATATCGTTACCCCATTACCGCACGATCCCCTTCTTGTTTTCGAAATTATTGGTTGAGTCGGATCTTCTTGTATAAGATCTATCACATCACGTTGAATTTTTTTATTCCCTATATCAACCGGTGCAATTGTTCTTGGCGTCGGTATGCCATACTCAGCCATTCGTATGCCAGAGAGCAATTTGTCACCAGCAATATAGATTGCTTCAGGTTCATTCGTGACCGGAACATCCATAGCCACGAATTGCGCAACAACTGCTCGTCCCATTTCAGATCCACTGCCAAGACGAATAATAGCTGAATCAATTTCAACCGGAATAAGCCCAGACGAGGTTTTATGTAAAAGTGAGCTTTCACCTTCGCCAAGTGAAATTAATGTATTCTTGATGGCAATTGCAGCAACACTGTGGCCTAATCGCTCTAATTCATAGGCGATACGCTTATTGCTCGCAGTTTCTTTATAAGGATTAGATCGAATTATTCCAATGTTCATTGTTTCTCCAGTAAATAGTAATCATTCAAAAAAAGACAGCCTTCAGTATCGTCTTTAATTCTTGGTCGAACATATTGATCAGAATAGAGTGTAGCGAATTGTGATAAATGATCTTTGATTGGGCTTTCAGCGAAAGAATCGCCAGCCTTTTTTATGTCACTTGCGAGCGCTGTTCTTGCGAGCAAGGCAATCCTGTGCACATACACTAGTAACTCTGAGTACGGATTACCCTCTTTAACTTCTGCTGCCAGACATGCAGAAAATAAATTTTCCTCAGGTGAATTTGGAAATGCTTGGTCTAATGTTGTTGCAATAATATGGGCATTCATTCGTCTAAATTGCGTATGTTGTCCTTCATACATACTTGTTGAAAATATGTCCTTTATTATTCTTGCAACTTTCGCAGCTTCAAGTAGTTCATTTTGATGTAGCGAGAGCGAATCTATAGGTTCTAATGTCAACTGCCTGTTGAGGATGTCGATTGGATGAATCATTTTTTCTAAGCTGCTTTGAAATGCTTTATTGATCTCATTATCTGTGATGAATTCATTTTGATACAAATTCATAAATGCATTTATGCCATTATTAATTGGATATTTAAGCTTGACTCCGTCAAGTACTTCGAGCCTATGATTAAACTTCTTTTCAAATTTATTCGACATTCCGCAAATATATGGCAAGTGATCATAGTAACTAGCATCTAAAGTGAGTTCTCCGAGTTTTTTGGTAAGCGAACGGGTGTTCTCACCAGGATAGATAGTTTCAAAATTATTTTTTAGTTCACTCATAAGAATTTTATTTTAGTTCACTTATTTTTCCAACGCGTTCAGATGCATCTTTTTGAATACTCAAAACTTTTTTCTGTATTGCGGATTTGGGTGATCTTGGGATATAGATACCATGCCGCACAGGATCGAAGTCTCTATCGGTTGTGTAGCCTTCCGCCTTTAGTTGAGCCTGAGAAAAGCCGCCAGTTTTAATTTTATATTTATTGAGCGCTTCTTGAGAAATAAATTCTACTTGGGGAGGCAAGCCACCCCCAATGTGAAGTAATGTGCCGCCTATGGTAGCGCGCAGCCCTTTTTTCAGCTCATAGTCGCTTACACCGGCTATAGATCCCGTAACGATCCCAAGCTTATTACCCGTTAAGGCATATTGTGGATGGTGCCAATGCCCCTGCATGAGAATATCTATATTTTTTGTTAATTCTCCAGCACCAGTAACGAATGCATCAGTTTGATGCACGGGAAGTCCGCCAGCTCCTCCTCCTTTTTCGAGTAAAAAGTGTTGAATGAGCACCCCGATGTCCCCAAAATATTCCACTCCAGTATAACCTGACGCATATTCACCTTTGGCGGTTATGACTGCTTCGTGAGATTTTATAATTTTTTTTATCTCTTCGTCACTATACCCAGCTCGTGCATACATGCGCTCAAAGACTGCTCTCATATAAGTAGTAAATGAATAGCCATGCCATTTAGTTGTTCCGCTATTCCATTCATGATTACCGGGTTGCACAAGGACACTCTTGATGGCTTCTAGTTCTTCGCTGTTAAGATCTCCTAAGGATTCTCTAAAAATATTCATTGTAAAATCTTCTTGTGAGTCCATTGCCATGAGACCGGTTAACTGCGATTCGCTCGGAAAATTAGGATAATTTCTTCCGTGAAGCATATCACCCCCAAAGAAGAGTGCTGTCGCTCGTTCGCCTATTGCTCTTGTACGAATGTAATCAAGATATTTTACAAGTAAATCCGGTCTTGCGGTGATTGATCCGTGTTGCAAATCGCAAAGTCCAGCAATAGTCATTCGTTCGGGAAGGCTAAACATCTTCTCGTATAGGGCATCATTGAAAAACGTTATGATGTGATTTCCTTCATCGGTTCGTGTATGCATTGATGCGCTAGGTTCTGTAATTTGTTTTTTGGAAGTCACTAGTCTTCGAGAAATATCGCCTTTTGCATCTGCTCTACTGCCCTGCCTATTTAAAAAATTACTTGCTCGAATTAGGCCTCCAATAGAAATAGCAAAGGCTCCTTGATTTGAGACGCCGACTGTTTCTTGGTTATTTTGCGTCACAATCATATCAGGAATAACAGCACCCCGCGAAGCAAGTTGGCCTAGTAATTTTAGTGGCGTTCCAAGATGATTTTTGCTTAATGATTCACCGGAAAATCCAAGGTAATGCCGCACGTAATCTAAATACTCCGCATTCTTAGTTTTTATTTGTAAATTGAAATCATCCGTAATAGTAAGCGAATGAAGCCCTTCATCAATATTTGCATATTCGTCTTCGATAAGCTGAAGCATATCGCGATGCATCTTTGGTATTTTTTGATTCTTTTTTGTAAGTTCAGCTGCCTCATATAGAAGGAAGTATTCATCAATATCTATTCGGCCGTCCGTTAGAGCTTTTAATTCTTCTCCTGTTCGAAGTCTTCTGCCTAGCTTAAGACAATGTGGAAATATGGTATTTATTTGAAACTGAAGGTGGGCGTTCCATTGGGGGTGTTGTTTCATCTTGTCTAGTTGCGAAACATTCAATCCAAGCTGAGCACCAGCAACATCTTCTTTTGCAGCCAATCTTTTAGATTCTTGATTGGCTAGTTTTTGCATTTTCTTAAAAACTTCCACAGTATATTCTTCAGCTATTCGATGGTCGTCATTTCCCATGTTGTAGATTACGGGAGCTACTTTTCGCGCTGCGCTTATCATATCCTTTGCATAGTGAAATTGCTTGTCCATGGAAGTTAGTTCAGGCACAAGTGTTTTTCTACGTGATTTTTGAATGTATTTAAAATCTCCCTGCACTATACCTGAAAGCACTATAGTGTCTGGCTTCATCTCTTCAGGAAGCGCGGCAACCTTCTCTAAAATACCCAAATAGGTGTCTATTGCTGAGTCCTGATTACCTACGAGCAGCTCAGCCATGTGCAATATGCTGTAAGAATCTTTTTTTGTTTTAACCTCAATAGAATCCATGCGCGCTTCATCGTGGTTACGATCATAGAGTTCAGTGAGACTTGGCAGAGATATGTCATCAACATAATTCAGCAAACTATACGCCATTTGTGAATTAGGATCCAACGGTTCACCGTCATGTACTTTTGATTTGTTTGTCTTTTTTTCCCCCATTACTTTGCAGTATATGGTGGCGCATTGGCTAAATCTAGTCATTATAGACTGAGTCAAATTGATTTGATTAGGTGAAAACGGTGGAGGCTTGCTATAGTGAAAAATAGAAGAATTTAAATGCATCACATACAGCAGCAAATCCTCATCAAGCTCACCGAAAAATCTCCTCAGCAATTTTCGCAATTACTAATTGATGATGTTCCCAATAATAGCTTCTCTTATCATTTAAAAAAACTAGTTGAAAATGGCTATTTAAATCATTCAGGGAATGGCTATGAGCCAACAAGAAAGGCTCTAAAAATATATCATTTTGGTGATAATGTTGTAGAGCGCCGGAATTCACCCCTTCTTATTACGTCAATATTTCTAACGAATCCAAAAGGACAGGTTTTGCTTTATAAGAGGATGAAAAGCCCTTTTAAAGGCTGGTATGGGATTCCATCTGGTGTAGTGCATTTTGGAGAGTCTCTTGAAGAGGCAGCGCAAAGAGAGTTGTACGAAAAGACTGGTCTGAAAATCAGTCGTACACTTCGTAAAGAAGGTTCAATCGATTTTAGATATCGTCACAAAGAGACAAAAGATATATTTATTCATGCGGTGAGTTTTGTGTTTAGTTATCTGAAGACTTCCGCAGTTGAGCTACCTAAAAACTGTATCTGGTCGGAATTGAACGATGAAAAGATTTTGCCCGAAGTATTTTTATCGAGAGATCTTATTGAGAAAAAAGTTTCAGTTATTGTCTCGGAAGACTTTATAGAGCCAAATTCTTGATGATTGCGCTTACCGCTTAACCTTGCCTTATTTCTTATCTGTACTATTATTATCTGATGAAAAATGAATCACTTCCGTTTCTATCTAGTTCACTCGATAGAGTGCAACCAGGCTGTGTAGATATCGGCGCACCACTACTCAACAATGTCATTCAAATTCATGCTTCCGAGCAAGACGGTAAAACAAGATTAGTTGTGAGCCGAGATACTAATGATGTCATCGAGGTATATCGTCAGGATGAGCAGCTACTGCAGGTAGAGATTGTTGAGCTTCTGCAGCCAGAGCAAGGGCAACTTATGAGCGCGCGAAAAAATATATTTATCGAACCATTAGCTCGGCTATTTTTTATGAATGTTTCAACTGAGCATAGTAAATCTATTTGGGTTGCTACTGCCCCAAGGCTTGAAATACCTAATCTAGCGGCACTTCAAGCTTTTGCAGCTGTGGTTGGTGAAAATAGCCGTAATAAACAGAATAGAATTGCATTTGCTCAAAAAAGAGCGCTCGGTCATCTTTCTGTTGCAAATACTAGCCTATAATTGATATAAAATGTTTTTACTATGACACACTACTATACTCAGCTTACCGACGAGACGCTTATTAATGAAATTAAACGTGGTGCAGTCGGTGTGTTGCCCACTGATACGGTGTACGGGCTTGCTGCAAGTGCGCTTAATCCCGAAGCCACTAAGAAATTATATACACTTAAAAATAGAGAGCGTAAGCCTGGCACGGTAATAGCTGCGAGCTATGAACAGTTAATTCGGCTAGGAGTATTCGCCTTGCCACCTGACGCTAAAGTTCTTTAAAGAGTGCTGAAATTGCCGGAACAAGTCGTTCGTCAAAGATACTTGGAATAATGTTGTCCGGTGTCGGCTCGTCGACAAGGTTTGCGATTTTTTGTGCTGCTGCAATCTTATGCTCGGTATCGATGCTTCTTATTCTATTATCTAGCGCGCCTTTGAAAATACCGGGAAACGCCAACGCATTGTTTACTTGATTCGGAAAATCGCTTCGACCGGTTGCAATAATGAAAGCTCCGGCTTTCTTTGCTTCATCAGGCATTATTTCTGGAATGGGGTTTGCCATGGCAAATATCACCGGATCTTTCGCCATTATGTGGATTAGTTCACTCGTAAGTAAGCCCGGCTGGGAAACCCCGATGAAGATGTCTGCATCTTCAAGTGCCTGAGATAAGCCACCAGTGACATTACTAGGGTTCGTGAACGTTAGAAGATCAATTTTTGTACTATTTAGGTCTGTTCTGCTCTTATCTATAATTCCCTTACTATCGACCATAATAATTGTTGGTGCTGCATAGGTATGTAGCAGTTTTGCTATCGCAATTCCTGCTGCACCCGCACCTACGATCACTATTTTGCTTTCTTCAATGGGTTTATTTCTAAGCCGCGCTGCATTTATGAGACCTGCAAGTACTACAATTGCAGTGCCGTGTTGATCATCGTGCATGACGGGTATTGAGAGCTCTTCGATGAGTCTTCTTTCAATTTCAAAACATTGTGGTGCAGCGATATCTTCAAGGTTTATTCCACCAAAACTAGGAGCGATTGCCTTTACGGCTGCGACAATCTCATCAACGCTATGTACATCTAAAACGATAGGAACAGCATCGATGTCTGCAAAATGCTTAAAAAGCATGCTCTTGCCTTCCATGACGGGAAGTGCACCCTGTGGGCCAATATTCCCGAGACCTAAGACTGCCGATCCGTCACTAATAACCGCAACATTATTGTTAGTCCAGGTGTAATTATGTGTTTCTTCGGGATTATTTGCGAGCAAGCTACTGACTGCAGCTACTCCAGGGGTATAGTAAAGCCCTAACTGTTCAGGGTTTTCAAGCGGTTCTTTGAGTTCTATTTTTATTTTTCCTCGAAGTATTTTGTGTGCTTCGAGTGCTTCTTGGGCGTTATTCATTACTAAAGTATACAGCAAAAAAAGGGAGCTTTTTTAAATAAAGCGAGTAACAACAAACATGAAAACGACACCAAGTATCGTTAGTCCGACGGTTTTAAATGATGAATGATCTGAATGTGCTTCAGGCAAAATTTCACTTGCACCAATGTAGAGCAAAAAGCCCGCAAAAAGACAGAGATAATAGACAACAAATTGATTAGGTAGCACGAATAGGAATGTCGAAAGTACGCCAAGTACAGGCGCAAGCGCATCAAGCAGCAGGAATCTAAACGATTTATCCCGTGTGTTCTTATTTACCAGCATAAGTGATACGGTGTTGATACCATCTGAAAAATCATGTGCTATTACCGCTATAGCTATAGCAATTCCAACAGTATTACTCACTTGAAATCCGATTCCGATACCCACTCCATCCAAGAAGCTGTGTCCACACAGTGCAAGTGCTGATGCAACTCCCACTTGAGGGTGCTTATGGACCTCGTATTCACTTTCATTGGAGTGATGTATGAGGATCGTTTTCTCTATGATGTGAAAAAGTAGGAAACCGCTAATAAAAACGATCATCGGTACAGTTGTAGTGAGATGTTGGTTTTGGATATCCTTGAAAATTTCAGGAATAATGTCGAAAACGACAACACCCATGATAACACCAGCGGTGTAGCCCAGGATTCGATGTAGTTTGTCTCGATGTTTTAGACTAAAAAGACCACCACAAAGAGTAGACATAAATGCAATGCAGGCTATAAACAAAGGAAGAGATTTCATCACTACTTCTAGTGTATAGAGTGAAAGAAGGTTTTCCTAATTTCTTTATTAATCATTTTTAGGGTCATAGGGTTGCTGGGAGGTACCGAGCACTTCTTTAATCTTATTTATGACGTCATCTGGTGAGGCGGTATCTTTAGTGATATAGGCAACGATTGGTCCAGCGGTAGCAACATCTTGGCCTTTTTCATCCGCTGGCATGACCGTCATAACAACGACAGGTAAATTATCGAGTTCTTTATGTTTTCGCATTTCAGCAAGTGTTTCGTCTCCAGATAAAACAGGCATTCTTACGTCAATTAGGATTACATCTGGTCTATCGAGTAGCATTTTATCAAGGCCAACTTTTCCATTGGCGGCAGTGTCAACACTGAACCCTGCGTTTGAAATAGCATCTTCATAGATTTCTCTAAAGTCAGCAGAATCATCTATGACTAAAACTCTTTTCTTCACTATCTCTACATACTTTCTATTTTGGTTGGTTCGAAACGCTGCTCTGAAGTACCGAGGACTTCCTTAGCTTTGTTTATGATATCGGTTGTTGAGGTTTTGTCCTTTGTAAAGTAGGCAACAATTGGGCCCGCTTTCATTACTTCAGCACCTTTAACATCAGCCGCAATGCTTGTTAACATAACAACTGGAATATTTTTGAGTTCTTCATGCTTTTGTTTTTCGGCCAACACTTCTTCACCAGTCATCACCGGCATCACTAGATCTAAAAAAACGAGATGTGGCGGACTTGCTAGCATTTTATCCATAGCATCTTGGCCATTTTCAGCAGTTTCAACTTCAAATCCACCCTGCGTTAATGCTGTTTGGTATATTTCTCTAAAAAATTCTGAGTCATCTACTACGAGTACTTTAGTCATAAGCATATTATAGTATTTTAGTAAGTCCAGTGTCAAATGTATCATCATTTGCTAGCTGAGCACTACTGATAGTAACTGTTCCGCTCTCAAGTTCGAATATAAGGCTACGTGCTCTTGAGCCACCAATTTCTTCACCCATTATCGGAATTTTGAGAGTTGTAAGCAGCCGTTTTGTCTCTTCTATGTTTCTCATGCCGATATTCGTTTCTTTATTGTCTACTCCAGCGAACATTTGTGCACCACCAGCAATTTTTGCTGTTAGATCGGGTAAGTGAATACCTTTTGCGAGAAATTCTTCTATGACTTGATTGACTGCTGTATCAACGTTTCTTAATGAATTAGATAAATCATATTCTTCCCTTGGCAGCATACAGTGGAGTAGTGCCCCAGTTTTTGTTTTTGGCGCGTACAGGCAAATAACGATACATGAGCCAATACCTACAGTTGAAAGTGAATCAGGTGCGCTTGCAATAGCGTAGTCGGCAGTTGGTACTTGAATAATTCTCGCCATACTACTGGTTTGTCATGTCTTTGCTTTTTGAAATTATTAGATTGGTCGTATCAGTATCGAAAATAAATACCATAGATAAAGGGATGTTTTCTGGCCCAATAGCAACATTGATGAGAGCACAAAGTAGATCAGCATTAGTGAGGCCTACTTCGCTCACGATCTCATTTACGATTGCCCGTGACATGTCAGATGTGGCAACAGGAACTGATTGCATGAGCTTGAGAGATAGTAGACGTGCAATCCCGCCGAGACAAGCACCGGCTACGATGTTAGCTATTTCTCTCAGTGCATCCGTACGCATAGCTTTATCTACATCAAGCAACAGCTTTTGCGAATCTTCTGGTTTCATGAGCAAGACGGCTGCACCTTTGCCATCGCCTAAAATTCGAATAAAAACACTGTCACGAACTTCATCCGGTTGCCCAAGGCTATCAGCGACGAATTCCATTTTTTGCATCATAATTTCAGGTTTACTGATGACAGTCTTTTGTCGAAGAATGGTTTCGATTGGGTGCGCTGTTTTTTGAGCCATAATATTGGCGGTTTCTCTTAGTAAGTCTTTTGAAAATGCATCGAGTGTTTCCATTATTGTAAGAAGCTCCTTGGATTAATTAGTAAAATACTGCGGCCATCCCCTATTATGGTGACTCCAGAAAAGTACTCGACATCTTTAATTAATTTCGGCAGTGGCTTAATTACCGTTTCAATTGCTGAAATAATCTCATCAACAGCCAATGCAATTTTTTCCCCATCAATATTTAGTATGACAAGGTACGCATTCTTGCTTACCTCTCCGTGATTTTCAGAGTAATTAAATCGTACGACAGGAATTTCTTGATCCTTGTAGCGAAATGCTTCTTGCCCCGCACTGTTTATTATCTCAATATCGGATATCCTTAAAGATATTTCGACGCCTGCTGCAACCAGCGCATAATCTTGAGATCCAATTCTGACTATGAGCGTCCTGACAACAGAAACCATCAGGGGTAGTTTTAGCACAAAACTCGTTCCCGTACCTTTTGCTGTAACGATATCAATTGAGCCGCCAAATTCTTCTATCGTTTTTTTGACGACTTCAAGTCCTACGCCTCGTCCAGAAATTAGGCTCACTTCAGCTGCTGTTGAAATACCAGAAAAAAGAGCCTTACGAAGACCAACTTGATCATTTATGCTAACCCCTGTCTTACGTGCGACTGCTTCCCAATCAATTCCATTACCGTTGTCTTTCACTTCAACTACAGCAAAATCTCGATCTGCTCGCGCCGCAATGGTGATAATACCTTTTTCACCAATCCCATGATCTGCAGCATTTCGAACGAGATGCGTTAGTGGTTCATCAAGCCGTTCGACAATTGTTCTATCAAGCTCAAGGTCACCACCTTCAATTTTTAGTTCAATATCTTTATGTAACATTCGGCCAATATCTCGTACCGTTCGAGGAAAATGATCAAACACCATGCTGAGCGGTACAGTACGAATTTTCATAATTTGAAATCGGATGACTTCGATAACTTTGTCTAATTTATCTTGTGCCTGTATAAGAGCAGGATCATCTAAATCTTTTAGGAGTGTTTGCATAGTAAGCCGATCGACCATTAATTCTTCTAAAGATCCGACGATATTATCGAGTTGTTCAACCTTTACTGGAATCGTTTTGATAGACAGTTTGATGGGATTCGTCTCGTGGTACATAGGCTTCGTCTGTGCGACGGTTGCTTCTGCTCCCGGTGCTTCAGTGGCTTTTGGTTCCTGGCTTACCTCAGCAATTGGAGCAGGTACATTTTGTGACTCGGAATGATCAGTTTTACCAGCACCAACAGTCGAGACTCCCGCTATCTTTTTTAGTTCCTCAACCAGCTTTTTGTTGCCTTGTTCTGCACCTTCAGATTCAATTTTTTGGACAGATGCGGTTAAGGCATCTAATGATGCAAATAAAAGATCGGCAAGCGCAGCGTCAACTTTTTTACCGTTTTCCTTTATTTCATAAAAGACATCTTCCACGACATGGCATAAATAGCCAGTTTCATTAAAGCCCATGGCTGCACTTTGTCCCTTGAGGGAATGGGCAGCGCGAAATATTTCAGTAACTGCATCTTTGTTATCAGGCTCTTTTTCAAGCACAAGCAGTTGAGTATTGAGCGTTTCTAAATATTTCTTAGCTGTTGTAACAAATAGGTCTTTGTACTGAGCTACTTCGTCGCTATTCATTTGCCATGCTCCATAGACGTATTGCATCAGGAATTTCTTTGAGGGTAAGTGATTGATCAGCTAAGTGACCAGCAATAATGGCACGTGGCATACTCGGTATTTCGGCGGTGATTTGATCTTGCGCAATAGTATGACCTCCAAATTGTTTTAGGGCTCGCATACCCTCAAGCCCATCATCCCCCATTCCGGTAAGAATAATTCCAAGCGTTTTTTCGCCAAATATTTTTGCCACAGATTTCATCAATACATCGATTGAAGGAGTTAGTGAATCGTTAGATTTTAAAAGATGGAGTCGAAGCATCCCGGTTTCATCCTCTACGACCTCCATATCTCCATCCCCTGGAGCGATATAGATGACTCCCTCCTCAACAACTAGATTTTCTGAACCGAGCTGAATGTTCATGTCGAATTTGGATTTTAAAAGTTTCACAAAATCTGGTAAAAAATTTGCAAGCATATGTTGGGCTATAAAAATAGTTGGCACAGAAGTTTCCTTTAGCTTTTCAAAAATTGCCGTGAGCGCATTCGGTCCTCCTGTAGAGGAACCAATAACAATCGCTTTAGTTGGACGCAGGTCACTTGATTGTCTTGATATGGTGCTAAAGGTTGCCATGTAAGTAGATGGCTCCTACACTAAGGTATCAATCATTGCAATCACTTCAGTCGCATCGTAAGGTTTGACTAGATAGCCGCGAGCCCCAAGTGATTTAGCTTCTTCTATTATTTCTTTTTGATCAACTGATGAAATGATAGCAACCGCTTTTGCGGATGAACCAATTTCTTTTAGAACTTCGATGCCATCTTTCCCAGGCATAATAATATCAAGCAGCATAACGTCAGGCTGCATATCGTTAAATTTTTGAAGTGCATCGTTTCCGTCTACCGCCTCATCAATTTCAGCGCCACTGTATTTACTTTTTAGAATTATATTTTTAAGAATGGTACGCATGAATGCACTGTCGTCGACGATTAAAATCTTCATTGTATTGGCTCCTCTTTAGCTATAGTATCATTTGTTTTTGTTGATGTTACCTGATCAATTTCTTTTTGCACTGACTTAGTAATAATAGCCTCCAAATTAAGGAATAAAAGTACATCATCTTTATCTTCATCGTCTTCTGGAAGAATAACACCTGAAATATACTCAGCATCTACCTTTGATTTAATAAGTTTGGGTGCCGTTTTAAATTCGCTTTCAGCATAAGAAGTGATCTCTTGGATATCCGTCACTAGCATACCGACTATTTCTTCTTCATTTCCGGGGGCATCGATAAGAATAATATAGGGCCTTGGATCATCCTTATTTCCAATACCAAGGATAGCTTCGAGATCAATAATGGGAATAATCTTGCCTCGTATGTTTATAATTCCTGAAATATAACTACTGCTATTAGGAACTGGAGTAATGGTTTCAACCTTTACGATTTCTCTAATTGAGTGAATATTAGCCGCAAACGTTTCCGCACCTACCTTAAAGACAACAACTTGGGTCATCTTTACTTGAATTTTAGTTTCGTCTTGCATAGTGTTATTAATCGTTTGGTCCTTTGGTATCAGCCTGACTTTCTTTAGGATTTTCGCTGGATTCTGACGTGTTCATAAGTTCAGGAAGTGGAGGTAAATCAAGCATTTCTTCTTTACTTTCTTCGTGCTCAGGCTGTATATGTTCAGAGATTTCCTGGTGTCGTTGTTGGAAATCATCAATCGAATCCTCTCTTGGCTTCGACTCTTTACGGCGGCTACTGCTAAGTATTTCTTCAACCCGTTCGCCAGCTAGTTTTTGAAGGCTTGCAGAAAGAGCTGCGAGTTCATTTGCTGATGCCGCCACTTGTTGATTAGACGCCGCCTGTTGCTCAATGGATGCTGATAATTGCTGAACGCCGGCAGCATTTTGATTAGCAACATTGGATATCGCTTTAACATTGGAGTTAATTTTGGTCATGGTACCAACTTGTTTTATTGTCCCTTGAGAAAGTTGTTGAATTTTCATTGAAGTTTCTTGGGCAGCTTGTGCGGCATTGACGCTTGATGTATTTATTTCTTCAACTATTTGCCTAATATTATCTGCGCTTTTAGCTGATCCTTCTGCAAGCTTACGAACTTCATCGGCGACGACCGCAAAGCCACGACCTGCATCACCCGCTCGGGCGGCTTCAATTGCAGCGTTCAGTGCTAATAGATTCGTTTGTTCTGATACATTAGTAATTGCGTCCACTGCAGTACCAATTTTTTCTGATGAGATTCCAGCGTTTTGAGAAATCTTGGATGTCGTAATTGCCGTTGCAGCAGCTTCTTGGGCGGCTGCTGAAACTTGTTCGATAGTTCCCGATAGTTCACTCACCGACTTGGCAGCTTGCTGTGCTTGATTAGATTGTTCTAATGCCCCACTGGCAATTTGCTTGGATACTGTTGCGTTTTGAATTGAAGCACTTGAAGCTTGTTGCGCAGTCGCAGCGAGCGTGTGGCTAATTTCTGTAATTCGATTAATAGCCCCTCTAATTGGGTTGAGAATCATGCCAGAAATGCTGCGACTTAGGAAATAGGCAATAACAGCAACAACAATGATAACACCCGCAAGTATGCTCAGCGCGGTAGTTGTAAGCTTGGTAGCAGGCGCAAGGACTGCCGAAGTGGGTTCGGTTGCAATCAATGTCCAGTTAAGTGCGTTATTAGCACCATATTTTCCTAAATTTGCGTATCCTGAGATAACTTGAACTCCTGTGCTATCTTTGTACTGCGTTATACCTGGCGTACTTGAGTTGGCGATTGCTGATGTTAATACTGAAGAGTTTTTAGTTTCTGCGTATGCCGTAAATGCTTTTTCTGAAGATAATTTTGAAAGTAGTACCTGACCGCTTGTATCTACGATTCGAGCATGCTTGTTTCCCAAAAGCTGACTATCTAGACCAGTTATTAGATCATCAAAACTAGATGTTTTGACCTCTCCTACGAGCACCCCAGCGACGTTACCATTTAAATCAATAAGAGGAGTTTCAGCGAGAAAGGCTGGTCCTGTATCACCAGGGTAGGCATTTGAAATATAGACTGCACCATTCGATGCTGTTAATGCTTGTTTGAAGACATTCTCATTTGCATCGGTTTGACTATAGTAGCTTTGGTATGTTTTGCCCCCATCATTTGCTGGATCGCTATTACCGATCGGCTGACCGTTTTTGTCGTAAACGTTTATTGCATTGAATATATTCGAACTATCTACCGTACTTTTAAGACTTTCATTAATCAAAGGACTTTTCGTTGTGAGTAGCGCATTATCTGCTGTTGCTGCAGTGAGATTGATGACTCCCTGCATATAGGTTTTGGTTTCCGTTACAGCAATCAGTGTGTTTGAGTTGAGGCTACTTTTAGAGTTATTAAGTAGTGTGTTGTTAAACTGAGAGATAAGGAATGCAAAAAGAAGTACCAGCGGAATAAGCGATATCGCAAGCGAAGCGATGATTACTCTTGTTTGAAATCCAGCATTTTTTATTTTTGTTACCCACGAATTATTTTTCATTGTTTCCTCGTTATTTAGACATATTTAAGTACCACTAAACTATTACCATTAGCAGTATTATACCTTAAGCATATGAAAACAAAAAGAAATTATAAGGGTAAGGAATCACCTATAGCAATTCGTAATCTTTTTGTGTACAAATTGTTGCTGACCGGTACTTGGAGCTGATGCAGTCGATCTCCTTCGAGAAAGCTTATTGCCGAGGTATAGTGAGGGTTTTTCTTTGTACCACTATTTACACATGGCAGGTCTATATGAGGAGCCGCGATTAAGCTATTTTTTTTCTGCATTGTCGAGGATTCTAATGCAAAGAGAGTTTCGAGGTATGCAAGAAATTGCAAGGGGCTTGGCAGTGTTAGGAATGGAATTTCTTGCTGGTAGTTTTCTAAAGCCTTCTTTTGATCCGAAATATCTCCTTCAATTTTGGTGGTCATGTTTCTTGGAATAAGAAGGAGCTTTATCTTTTTAGGATTGATTCTATTTCTATCATTTCCACCTAATTGAGTTGGAGAATAATCTGCCATATCACTCCGTAGCTCAAGGTTGTGTTTAAGGCAAAATGTTTGGGATACTCTATGGAGATCTATTCTATTGATGCTGACATTGGGCGACGCAACAAGCTGGTATTCAACAGTAGGGTTAAATTCCTGCGCCGAATTAATGAAATCCAACTTATCAATAGTTAGCCACTTGTTTAGTTCGGTGGCGAGCTCTTCCTCGTTCATCTCGCCCTGATTAAATTTATCACCAGGTAAAAGTGAAAGTAATCTGTTATGCCCCTCAAGAGCTGTGGGAACCATGTCGAATAGCTGTTCTCTTACGAGCAGCATTTTCTCGTAATCAAAACTATCTAGTTTACGGTTTTCTGTAACTCCATTTTGTAATGCTTCACTCATAATTCCTCAGTGCATCTGATTTTATTTATTAAAATTAAGCGTATAGCGAGCAGGATTTTTTTTCAATAGGCATTGTTGAGGGCTAAGTTCAGGTATATAGTCAATAGTATGCAGGGGCTTAATGGTACAGAAAAAATATTACTTATATTCTTAAGTAGTGCTCTTTTTGTCTTTTTAGTACTAGGAATAATTGTGCTTGTTAATTTTATTAAATTACAGCGTTCCATCATGAGAGCAGCCACTAATATCGAAGAATTTACTCATAAGGCAACTCAACTATCCGAACTTATGAAAAAAACTGGGCCGCTTTTCAAGCTATTTTCTGCTTCTTCGGATCTTTTGCATAAACGTAAAAAGTAATGCACCGCTCAGAGTTTTAAATGTATCACAATAACAAAACTAATTACCGACAGACAACCAGAACTAAACTATTTCTCTTCAGTGGTTTAGTCATTTTCTTTTTAGGGGTTGGTGCACTTATTTATGTAGTCAACAAACCGAAGACTGTTACTGTACGGCAAACGGTGCCTCAGGCTACTTCTAATCCAGTTGCACAGCAAAAAATAACATCCTCGATGCTACTGGTTGGAGAAGTTTTTTGGGGACGAGGCATTGAGTATTTCGCTAATCGCTCACCTTTAAAGTACGCATTTCCTTTTTCAGGACTCACCACAGATGTGCGTAATAAATATGATAATTGGATTGGGGATCTAGAGTGTCCCGTTACGACAACAGATATTCCCTATCAAACCCAAGTTGATCATTTGCAGTTTAATTGTCGTCCAGAATATTTGAGTGAAGCAAAGAAATGGTTTAACGTATTTACGCTCGCTAACAACCATTCGTTTGATAACCGAGGCGCGGTTGGTGAAGCTGAAACAAGAACAAATCTTGAAAGTGCTGGAATCCAATATTTTGGTAGCTATAATCTGGCAGATACTTCTAATACCTGTGAAGTTGTTGCAATGAACGCAAAAGTAACCGCTGGAGTAACTACAAAAGATATTCAAATTCCGGTTGCGATGTGCGGCTATATGCTTGTGGTTGATACAGTTCCAACGGATGCCGAGCTAGCCGTGATTAAGCAATACGCTCAAGTTATGCCCGTTATAGTGATGCCGCACATGGGGGTTGAATATAGACCAATCGCTGAAGACGTTAAGGTTGAAACGTATCATCGCATGATTGATGCGGGTGCTGACGTCGTTCTTGCAACGCATCCCCACGTTATTCAAAATAGTGAAAACTATAAAGGTCGTTTAATTCAATATTCAGCAGGAAATTTTATGTTTGATCAGCAGTCGATTGGTCATAATAATACGCTTTCGCTCGGGATCGCACTTACTTTAGAAATAAATGATCAGGCTGCAATAAAAAATTATGAGGAAATTGGGCCGTCATGCGCCGCCTTTAAAGATTCATGCCTCACTAAACTTCAGGCAAAAATAACAACCCGACCAAAAATTACAGTAACTTATGGCCACGAATGTTTCTATGAACCAAATTATTTTCCAAAACCTGCCGATACGGCTACTTGTAATGAAATTCTTCAGCAATCCACGTGGCAAACAGCGACTGCAAACCTCAGTACAACATGGTAAAACGTCGCTATACTTTTATTATTGTGTGCAGTAAAATACTGAGTATATGGAAAAAATATTAGTCACCGATTCATTATTTATTTTTGACGAGCATATCAAACAATTAGCCGATGCAGGGTATGAAGTTGAACGGCTTGATACGCCAACTGCAACAAGTGAACAACTCATTGAAGCGCTTAAGGGTAAGGTTGGCTATATTATTGGTGGTATAGAGACCGTTACAGATGAAGTGTTAGCTTCAACTGATACACTTAAAGCTATTTCCTTCACTGGCGCTGATTACCAAGCGTTTATTCCCGGATGGAAAACTGCTCAAGCAAAAGGAATCATGATTGCTGATGCGCCTGGTGCAAATGCTTTTGCGGTAGCTGAATTTGCACTTGCGGTAGGATTGTCGATGCAGCGAAATCTTTACGAGCTTGGTCGAACGGGTGAGAAAAAGTTTGAATCTACCCGCTCACTGCAAGGTTCAACAATTGGGATTGTCGGTTCCGGAAATATTGGCAGCAAAATTGCAACCATGGTTAATGCATTTGCTCCTCAAGAAGTGCTTTATTATAGCCGCAGTGAAAAAGAAGGTATGAATGCTCACTATTCATCGCTTGAAAATTTATGCTCTAAGTCAGATATTATATTTGTCGCCATTCCTGATAGCGCCGGAAAATTATTTAATGCCGATACTATTAATCAAATTAAGCAAGATGCACTACTGGTAAGCGTTTCCCCAAGTGTGATTGATTTTGAACCACTGCTCGCTCGTCTTCAGGCAGGAACACTTCGTGCTGCCGTAGATTGCCCTGCACCGAATGAAGCGTTCACCCAGCTACCACTCAGTACGTGGTTTAACCCTAATGATCACTCGGCGTATAACACGATGATGGCAAATAAAATTGCCAGTGACATGGGTGTAACTTCAATTATAAATATGCTCAAAAATGGTGAAGATCAGTACCGAGTTTTATAAATTATGAAACTTCGGCTCGTTAGAAAAATAAAAGAACATGAAGATTGCTTTACGTTTGTTTTTGCTAACGAAAATAATTTGAAATGGAGCGCTGGACAGTTTATTCATTATACCCTGCCTCACGAACCAATGGACGATCGAGGTGATGAACGTTGGTTTACGATTTCATCTGCTCCAGAAGAAAAAGATATTCATCTCACCACTCGATTTACTAGTGAAAAAGGTAGCAGTTTTAAAAAAGCCCTTTTGGCTATGCAGCCAGGTGAAGAAATTATCGCGGATACCCCAGAAGGAGATTTTGTATTAGATTCGAGCCCAGATAGTATTATTTTTGTAGCTGGGGGAATTGGCATAACTCCTTTTAGAGCGATACTAAAAGATCTCATCAGTCGCTCTATTCCTATGAACATTACCCTGCTCTATGCAAATAGAAGCCCTGAGCTCACAACATTTAAAGATGAACTTGAATTAATTAAGGCTTCGAATCCAGGTCTTCATATCGAATATTTCTACGGTGATAGATTTATCACTAAAGATGATTTAATAAAAAGCGGACAACGTTTCACTAGTCCTACCTATTTTGTTTCAGGACCCGAACCTATGGTTGAAGCGCTTAAGCAGACAATCAAAGAAATAGGTGTTGACGACATCCATGCCCGTTTTGATTATTTCCCTGGTTATGCCTCAGATCTTAAATAAATATTTACTTCTTGTGCTTATGTTTAAACCTGGAGTACAATCAGTTTTGTAGATACGAGTTTATTTTTTAATCTAATTAAAGCGAGGCATTATGTCACGAACCAATATAATAAGGTACAAACAAAAAATAAATAAATTCATCACGTTAATTACAGCTATGCTCACTAGTATCGTGCTTTCGACTTCAATGTTAACTCCCATGATTGCGCGCGCTTCTAGCGGCGCAGTAAGTAGTACGCAATTTCAAGATCCCAATCCACAACCAGGAGACGATTTTGGCGCCTCAGTTTCTGTTTCTGCAGATGGGTCTACTGCAGTCGTAGGTGCACAGACGTACTCTAATGGTTCAAATGCATTGTCTGGTGCAGCGTACGTCTTTATTAACAACGGCAGCGGTTGGTCACTTGCAACAACTCTTGTTCCTAGCGATCAAGGGCTTTATGATCGCCTCGGTATCACAACTTCGATTAATCCCAATGGAAATCAAATCGTTGTTGGTGCAGATTATATTCCGTACGGTAACGTCACGCCAACCAAGCAAGGAAAAGCTTACGTATTCTCAATGCCAGCTGGGGGGTGGGCATCGAACACTATCACTTCAGAATCAGCTGAACTTCAAGGCAGCGATATCCTTCCTGGTGATACTTTTGGTTGGTCAGTTTCGCAATCGAGCAATGGATCAGAGGTTCTCGTAACAGCCGAATATAAAAATGTAAATGGCGTCGGGTACGCCGGGGAAGCTTATATATTTAGCGAACCAGCCGGTGGGTGGAACTCAGTTTCTAGCCCAATAACTGAAAGTCAAATACTGCTCCCATCTGCTGTGATAGCAAATGCATTTTTTGGTTGGGCTGCAACCATTTCGCAAGATGGAACTAAAGCATATATAAGTGCGTTGAATCAAGGAGAAGTATTTGAATATATTCAGCCCACCAATGGCTGGGGATCTACAGGACAATTATTGAATGAAAATAGCATTATCCAGTCCCCAACGAGCATTCCTGGCACTCCAGACAGCGGTTTTGGTTTTAGCTTAGCTCTTTCTGCGGATGCGTCTGAGCTTATCGTGGGAAGCCCAAGTGAAACAATGCAAGGATCGACAGCTACTAGTTCAGGAACGGTATTTGTTTTCAAAAATACCCCTACAGGTTGGGCAAATTCTGCTGCATTCTCAGCAAGTGATGCAATGTATGGCGGATCTTTCGGTTATTCACTTTCACTCTCGCAAGATGGGCAATCAGCTCTTGTAGGAGCCCCTCAACAGACAGTTACTGGCCTTCTTGATGCCGGTGCTGCTTATCTGTTTGTTGCAAATCCTGATGGAACCTGGTCTCAGCAGACTGAAATTTTTGAACCAACGCCAGTTCAGAATGATGATTTTGGTTGGTCAGTCAGTATGCTCGACAGTTCTAACATTTTCGTTGGTGCTCCAGCGCTTACAAGCGCAGGTGTTGCGAGCAATGTGGTTGTTAATGCTGCACAACGATTATCAAGTCATCTTTCACTATCTGCCAATACATCAAAAGCGGCCCATGGATCAGCTTATTTTATAAAGAAAAACTCTAGTACCCCACCACCAGTTTTAAGCCCCACTATTTCTAACTTCACTGCAAGCGCAGGAGTTGGTGGCCAAGTCACTATAAATGGAACAAATTTGAGTAATGCGTTATCTGTTTCATTTAATGGCCATAGTACTTCTACATTCGTGCAAACTAGCGCTACGAAGATTATTGTTACTGTTCCTAGCTCTGCCCAAACAGGTCCTATTACTGTTACTACCGCCAGTGGCTCAGTGACATCAACTACGAATTTCACTCTTAATCCTGTTCCAGCTCCATCGATAACCTCATTAACGGTGCCAAATCCTGTACTAACTCAAAACGTCACCATAAAAGGCACAAACCTTTTAAATACCTCATCTGTAACTCTAAATGGTCTTTTGCTAACGATTGTTAGCAAAAAGGCAACGGCAGTAGTAGTGACGATTCCAGCAACGGCTGTAACGGGTCATTTAGTTGTAACAACACCAAGTGGTGCAGCAACCTCTAGCGCTGTTGTATCGGTCCCCGCTCCAGCTATTTCTTCATTATCCGTAGCTAAACAGCATGTTGGAAAAAACGTAACAATTCACGGAACAACATTCATTGGAGTCAACAAAGTAACGCTTAATGGTGTCAACATTGCTTCTTTCACTAAGACCGCTACTGCAATAACCTTTACGGTACCGGCTGGATCGACTACAGGATATATAGTCGTCACAAGCCCTAGTGGTTCAGCAACATCTTCCTCGAAGCTTACAATTTATTAATCTAAAGCTTTCATTTTTGCTATACTGTCACACATGATTAGAGAAGCATTCCATTCATTTGATTACGAATCATTGAACTATCAAGATCGTAAAGACATACATGATGCGCTGGCGGAAACGACCCTTAAGCACATTAGTAGCAGTGACGGACTTTTCACAGCAGTTCCCTTCGATGTTGCGGCTAACCCTTCTCAAAGAATTGAATCCACCCACCTATCCCCCGCGCCTACAACATTCGAGGAAATAGATTTACTTGCGTCCGGTGCTTCCCCACGACTCTATCCTGCAATAAAAGAAGCACTTGAAAAACAGAAAGCATTTACGAGTGTTGCAGAGCAACGCAGAAAAGAAGGAAAACATCTTTTTAGCCTAACAACACACCAGCAAATGGTAGATATTGCCCTCTATGACGCTGCATGGGTTGGAGCAACACAACACGATAAGTGGGAAAGGGATAACGGTCTGATCATTAGTCGTGGCGTGACGACAGTACAGGCATTTGGCATTGCAGCTTCTGAAGTAACTCAGAAACTTGGAAATGTGTTTTTAAGTTTTCCTCGAACAAAAACAATCATGGAATTAACCGATAGTTTTAAAAAGACTCAGGCAGAAAAAAAAGCGCAACATCTTGCCGCACCAACTATAGATATTGATGAGCTCATTAAAGCGAATAACCATAAAATGAGAAGTGAAATAAAGGAATGGCTTGAAGTAAGCCCGCACCAGTTAGCGCGCAGAATGGGCCGTCACGCACTCGGACGATATCTCCATGTTGCATTTACTGGCAGTACAGATAAAGTGACCTACGGCGATAATCACGAGCCTGAGCGCATTGTAATGGGCAAAGTATCTAACGGAACTGCCGATATTATAAAGCACGGGCTGGTGGTTCCCATTGTACTTTGGGATCGAGACGATCCAATTGTCGAAATTGGTGAAGTACTGGAAGTAACTGATCGTACAGGCCTGCAAAAAGTACAAGAGTGGCAACGTAGCACACTTGCTAAAAAATTAGGCTTACCAGACACAGCCGTTGTTACTGAACCGTAACACTACAAAAAACAGTAATTTGTTATTATAGAGCTATGATAAAACTCATCGCTGCTATCGATAGTCATCGCGGTATTGCAAATAACCAAGGGATACCCTGGCATCTTCCTGAGGACTCTACATATTTCAGGCAACACATTAAAAATGCAACAGTCATCATGGGTAGGCATGTATACGAGGAACTTACCCATCCTTTTAATTACGCTAAAAATTACGTTCTTTCTCACCAATCACTGCCACTTCGACAGGGTTTCAGCCTCGTGCATGACCTAGAGACCTTTATACGTGAGCACGCTGATGAAACGGTATGGGTGCTTGGTGGTGCACAACTGTACGAACAGACCTTAGCGTACGCTGATGAACTCTATGTAACGCAAATCGAAAAAGACTTCTCTTGCACTAAATTTTTTCCTAAGTTTAAAGATTCGTTTACTTTAATGAGCGAAAGTCCCCAAAGAGAACAAAATAAGCTTTTATTCTCTTTTCAAATTTGGCGCAAAAATTAGCTTACTCTTTAGAATCAGTGGTCAAATCTTTTATGTCAATCTTTGTATCTGTACTATTCTTTTCTTTTTGAGGAGCAGATGGTACTGGATTTTTATCATTGCTGAGAGGTAGCCGAAACCCAAATATAGAACCTTTTCCAGCTTCGGATGAAAAGAATGTTTTTCCGTCTTGATCGTCGATAACCCGTTTCACAAGGTAGAGTCCGATGCCTGTTCCATGAGGACTTAGCTCTTTTGCGTTGTCTGCTCTAAAGAACTTTGTAAATAATTTATCCTTTGCTTCATCAGGAACACCTATGCCGTTGTCCAAAACCTTAAACTCGACTTCAGTATCAGTTTGGGAAAGATAGACATGGACTTCACCGTTTTTAGGAGTATAGAAAATGGCGTTATTAACAAGATTTAGTATTACCTGTCGGGTTTTTGCTTCATCGAGCTGCATCACGGGTAAAGGCTTTTCTGGTTCATGATACGTGAGTGAAATATTTTTTTCATTAGCCGCAACCGATAACTCATCAACTTGGTCTTTGACCATGTTGTTCAAATTAACTTCCGATCGCTCGATGACAAATTGTCCTGCAGTCATTCGACTGACGTTTAGAAGATCAAACACGAGTGCCTTCATATTTTTGGTACGAGTAAGTGTTTTTTGGACGGCAGCCATTATTTTCTCATTTGCCTCTCCATAGAAACCTTGAACAATAAGGGTCAAAAAGCCCTCCATTGCACTTAAAGGGGTGCCTAATTGATGAGAGAGCATCGAGATAAAGTCATCCTTAACAGAATCTTTTTTCTGTAATTCTTTATTAGCGTTGTCCATGTCGCTAGATATTTTTTCTAACTGCTCCTTTTGCTCAAAGAATCCTTGAATCGTTGCCGCTAAATCTCCAAATTGTGTCTTGGTGGTTGCCATTTTATCGATAGAACGAGGATCTTGGTTCTTTACACTATTTGTTATCATCTGCAGTGGCTTTAGGATTATGAGCCATAGTGTAAATGAGATGATCATAACAAGGCCGAGTCCAAGTAATCCTACGACGAGTAATTCTTTTTTATAAAGACTATTCAATTCATCAATTGATGACACTTTAGTGGAGCTCGACAGGTATTGAACAGTGCTACCATCCCAATTTTGTAGTGCGCTCGAAAAAGTAACAGAATCAGCAGTTCGACTATCTGCATGGTTAACTGATGTGCCTATTAATTGATTAGTGCTTTGAGAGAGATCATTAATAGATGATAGAAATGTATTTCCAAGTAGTCTTCCTACTATCCAATAGCCACTGGCACTGTCGTTATGATTTGGGTCATTACTAGGAACTATAGTTGCAGATCTAATTTCTATGGTCCCTTGCGCTGTTTGTACATAGTAATGGAGGAATTTATGGCTATCCAGATTCATAAAGTAGGCTTTTGATATTGGAATGGTGTTGAGGGCAAAGGTTGTATCTTGTTTGGCTGAATAAACAAGTTGACCTTTCGTGTTGTATACCCAAGCAATGTCTGCACCAAATGTTGGAAGAGCGGTATCAATGTTTTGATGAGCGAAATCTGCATTGGTAGTATTTATACTTTTTGGGTTATCTTGGGCGAGCGACACCATGTTATCCCAAAATGAATAATCAGTTTGTAGGGCTTCAAATGTTTTTCCTTCTGAAGCTAAATCTTGAGAGAGTAGTGTTTTTCTAGATTTAAGCTCTGAGCTGAGTAAACTCTGAGAGCGCTGCACATCAAAATAGCGTTGCAGTACAACTATTCCACTAACGGATAAAAAAATAAAAAAGAGTAATAATATGAACCTTGTCTGCAACTTCATTATGCTTATAGTTATACAGTAATGAGTAACGATTTTAAAGTGCTACAATAGCTTTATGTCTGACGTAGTACTTAAATTGAATAATCTAACTAAATTATTTGAAAACGGTAGTGGGATTACATCTGTTAATTTGACTATTATGTCTGGTCAGATATTTGGTTTCTTGGGTCCAAATGGTGCTGGCAAAACTACGACAATTCGTTGCATCATTGATGAAATAAGAAGCTACAGTGGATCGATAAAAATACTTGGTGTTGACACAAAAAGTAATAATTTGATTAAAAGAAATATAGGGTATCTATCGTCAGAATCAGTACTATATGAAAATTGGAATGGACATGAACATATAGATTTTCTAAAAAAATATCGAGGTAATCACAGTAGTAAAAACGTTGTTGAACGACTTGGGGTAGACATGAAAACTCCTTATAAAAAGCTTTCTTCTGGTAACAAACAAAAGCTTGCATTTTTAGTAGCACTTTATGGAAATCCGAAATTACTTATTATGGATGAACCTACAAAAGCGCTTGATCCACTGATGCAACAAGAATTTTACAAGATAGTTAATGAATATATAAAAAATGGTGGAACTGTTTTTATGTCATCACATAATTTGCCCGAAATTGAGCGATTGTGCACAGATTTTGCTGTTATTAAAAATGGAAAAATAAGCGTAAATGAATCAATCGAAAAGCTGAATTCTTTATCCTTGAAAAAAGTTACCTTTACAACAGAAAATAGTATTAATAAAGAAAAGTTAAAATTATTGGGCGCAAAAAATCTTTCAGTGCAAGGTAAATTTGTTTCTTTTCAAATTCTTGGGGCAATTAATCATATTTTGAGAGAATTGTCGAACTACAAAATTTATAATCTAGATATATCAAACGTTGATTTAGAGGAACTATTTATGGAGTATTATAAGTGATATCTATTTTAAAAAGAGATTTTACAATTCAATTTTTTTCAATGATTGGATTCTGTCTTGGTAGCTTCGGTTTTGCGTGGCTGTATATTTCAATCTTTCCTCAATTGCACCATTACTCAACAAATATAAAAAGTTTAATGGATTCTTTGCCAAAAGGGCTTTCACAAGCTTTTGGTATAAATGCTTCTTTTTTTGATAATGAACAATCCTATCTTAGTGGAGAAATGTTTTCGCTTATTTGGCCAATCTTTGCAATAATGCTGGTCATCTCACGAACAGGCCAACTACTTTCGCTTGAAAAGGAAAAAGGAACAATTTCTTTCCTGCTTTCTCAACCAATTTCTAGAGCTACAGTTTTTTTGAGTAAGTTTGCCGTTGGAGCCCTATCCCTTGCTATATTTGTAATTGCCTCAATCATCGCTTGTATTCCGCTTTCGAGTGCGTATAAAGTAAATTTCTCGATTAGTCATTTCCTCTCTTTGGCTTTGATAGGATTTCTGTTTGGGCTCACCATATTGAGCTTAACATTTTGTTTGGCAGCTATTAGTAATTCTCGAGAAAAACTTTATATTTGGATGAGCACTATTATTGCTCTCATGTATGCCCTCTTTGTTCTATCAGGATCATTAAGTTCATTTGACTGGTGTAAGTATGGCTCTTTTTTCTATTATTTAGGGGCAAGTAAAACCTTATCTACAGGTGCTCTAGATCATCTATCTATCGTAGTTTTTGGTGTTTGTTCTGTAACCTTTTTATTCTTGGGTGTGTATATTTTTAACAAAAAAGATCTATACGTCTAAAAAATCTTCTAATGATTCAAAATCATTTTTAGTGCTTAAGTAAAACATATTATTTAAAATTCCACCTATGGAATGGATCGCTCCTTTACTCGGTTGATCAATAATACTTAGTTCTGCTGAAGTTGGATCAAGAGTGTTTCTTGCTATCATAATATTTCTACTCGATAATGCTGCGCCTTGTTCGAGTCCTAAGTCATTCAAACCCTTTTTTAAACTGAATGAACCGAGCTGCGTAGTTATTCTCTTTTTAGTTGTATTGAGCAATTCAATCTCCTCGGGAATGGTTAACTCATGCTCTATCATCCATTCTGACATTGTCATTTTTTCTTCCAAATTTTCATGAAGTGAGAGAAAGTTTCCGCTGGCTGATCGGGCAGCAAAAAATTGTTTAGGTACTGATATTTCAGCAATGCTATTCCGATGAATATGATTGCTAAGTGTAGTAAGGAACTGTGATTGCAGTATTAAATTTTCTGGGGGTATTGGGGTGCCATACCTGTACGTTAATTTTCCCGTAAATGCCGTAGATAACTTTAAGGCTATAGTTCCGAACCCGTACACAATTGAGTGGTTGCCAGTTCCGAGATGTTTAAAACTCTCCACGGAATGCTCTGGGTATCGAGTATTTTCCATGAAAGTAGCAACCGCTTGTGTTATTTCTGGAGAATTGCGAAGAAGTGGTTGAGCTTGCTTATCAAAAGCAATTTTAGTATTTGTTTCTTTTATGTATCCAGTTTCAAGCATCAGAACATTTTAACAAAAACTTACTACGGTGTCACAAGCGGAATCAGCGTATCTGCGATAATTCCTTAAAGTTAATTTCATCTTCTGTAACCCCGTTACTCAATTGAGTGCCTAGAGTAGCAAGACGAGCGAGGGTTTTTTCTGTAGTTTTTTGACTTAAGAGTGAAAAATGAGCGCCGTTCACCGTTTCTATTACAACTCCTGTGTGATTTGCAAAGTATTCCTTGTACGTATCCGCATTATTTGCTGGATTTTTGTCAAAAAATCTAATATGCATATGTGCATCTTTGGATACTTTTTGAGCAAGTTCTCCTGCTTCACCGCTGAAGATTGAAGGAGTGCTGTGAATTATTTGCAGGGCTGATTCAGGGTGAAGTTCTATAGTTTTAAGATAATCGACTTTCTTTTTTAGAGGTAATTTTGCGATAACTCTACATAGATCACTGGTTGCGTCAGGAACAGAGCGAATATATTCAAAGATTTGTTTTGGGTTCCTTAAAGCGAGCGGTACTGCTTGGCATGGATCAACTATGTCCGAGTAGATAATATTTCTTTCATTTTTCTTAGAAACAGACTCAATGCCAAAACCAACCATTGCGCCCCGAGAAGCGCCAATTGTTATCGCCTGTTTCTCCTGATGCCTTCCCTTTTTATCTATATCATCGAGAATGACGTGTATGTCGTCTGCATTTTTAAGAAGCATTGTCTGTTTGCCAATGGCGGTACTTATGAAGGCTACATCGAAACCGATATCCATGAGCTGAAGAGTTAAATCTTCATTGAATCCTTCGAGCCCAGTGAGCCAAGAGCTTGTAGCAACAATTAATGTATCGCACCTAAGTGAAGCGGATTGGCCATAGAGCACATCATAGGATATTTCATCGTCAAGTTCGTAACGATACACCGATAAAGCCCCTTCAGGATGTTGGTAATTGTTTCGTTTATTAAATTGATTAATAATTTTAGCGTTTGGAATAGGACTTACTGATGGTATTTCTGTAAATTCCTTGCGTCTTTTTTCCATAGAAGATACTTCTTATATTTATCATGCTACTTCTATAGTGTTTAGATGTAAAGACTATGATTTAGATTTATGAGTCACTGATGGACGCATCATAAGATAGAAAAAATCTTTGTTGTATCCGTGCAAATACTGAGGCCCACCATTTTGTAGTGTATTTAAAATGCTTTCAGTAGCGTAGTTTCCTGGAGTAGTAGGTGTAAAAGTAACAAATCTAACCCAGAACTGGTTGATATCTAGCTGCAATCCTTCAGTTGCTCCTGCTAACTTTAGTGATTGTGCCAGTGTTGCAGCAGTGAGTGATGGCCCTACTGCATATACAAGATTGCCTGCGGCTGTCATACCCACACCTGAACGCCAGGTATATACAGAATTAGTAGTGGTACGTCCCCAGACTTGGTACCCACCACTATTTGCATCGGCAGTCACCTGACCTTTATCTAAAATGAGTGGGCCATTTTGGCGAACAGCGGCTATCGGTATTAGCGTTTTTTTTGTACTATCATATCGCTCGATTGAAGCTGATCCATCTTTGTATAGAATAAGGCTGCCGAGTCCCTCAGTTAAAGGAACATAGACATTGGTGCCAACGGTCATTCCATAGTGGCCGTCCATGTATTGAAAACCGCCGTTAAAAGCTGCCACAAGATTATTCGAGGCCTGGTCAGCAACTGGGATAACTCCTGGCCCTGGATGACCTAAATCACCTCCAGGATAGTACGTCCCTGCTACTGAAGTAAGGGTAAGATAATGCATATTCATTTGAATAAGTGCAACAATTGCATAGGAGCGATCAGGGTCTGGCCTGACAAAAGTGCGGGCCATGATCTGCTGGTTCTTAAACTGGGGTAAATTAACAATTGTCCACTGACCTTCACCATCAAGTAGCGGATACCCTGGTTGTGAATCGTTAATTGTGGTGAGATTAAGAGACTGAACAGTTGGCTTAGGAGCTGATTGGGGTTTTGATGCTGGTTCAGTATTAAAAATATTAGCTTTAGGTTTTCCGACAGTACCATAGGCAATTTGTTTTAAACGGTCGGATAAAGAAAAAACAATATTTTCTAAAATAATGGTATTTCTATTTCCAAGGGTTGGACGAAGAACATTATCTGCAAATTTAGCTACTAATGCAGGCTGTGCTCCAAGTAAATAGATACTGCCACCACCAGTTCCAGCTACGATAATTAGGGTGATGAGTAGTGCCTTGAGTTTCTTGTGGCGAATCGTTTTTTTATCCACATGAATCGACGTTAGCGGTTCAGGCTTTGACTCTTTCGGTATTTTTTTTATTTTTATGATATCCGTTTCCATTTGCACTATTATATAAAATTATCAGCATATTCACAGCATAAAAGTTTATAATTATGGTCTAAACTTAGTTCCAAAGCTGTCTTTTCGGGCATTAATTTGCTATAATAACAGATTAGAAAAGGTGCAATTTATGAAATTAGTTATTATGATTCCGTGTCTGAATGAAGAAAAGACACTGCCGCTCACATTATCCACTATTCCAAAGAACATTAAGGGCATTGATTCTATTGAAGTTTTGATTATAAATGACGGTTCAACTGATAAAACAGTTGCGGTGGCAAAAAAACTAGGCGTCAAACATTTCATTAACCATGCCAAGAACCGTGGTCTGGCACTGTCATTGCGAGATGGCATTACCGGTGCGCTAGAACTTGGAGCTGATGTTCTCGTTTTGACTGATGGAGATAACCAATATCCACAAGAAAAAATACCTGAGCTTATTGCTCCCGTTGTTGAAGGTCGTGCGGATATCGTCATAGCTGATCGCCAGGTGCATACCATAGAACATTTTTCTCCAATGAAAAAGTTTCTCCAGAAATTTGGTACGCGTGTGCTTAATACTGCTGCCGGCACGTCGGTACCGGATAGTACAAGTGGATTTAGGGCGTACTCGAAAGAAGCTGCTATTAAGTTTAATTTAGTGGGTCGTTTTAATTTTGCTATGGAAACTACAATCCAGGCCGGCAATAAGCGTATGGCAATTGAAGTTATAAAAATTAAGACAAATCCTAAGACTCGTGAATCTCGCTTATTCAAATCATCATGGGAGCACGTAAGAAAATCCGCTGTTGCACTGTTGAATGGGTATACGATGTATAAACCCTACGTTGTTTTTCTCAGTGTCGGCACTTTTTTCTTAGTGGTTGGAGCTATTCCGTTCATTCACTATGTTTATATCTTCTTTACAAATCGCGATCCGTACGGCGCCCATCATTTGCAGTCTCTTATTATTGGAACTGTACTTCTTAATATCTCATTTCTTTGTTATGCACTTGGTGTAATTGCAAACCTTATTCGCATTAATCGTTCGCTAATTGAAGATGTGCTCGAGGAGCAACGCCGAACACGGTACGGCATGCTTGTAGAGAAAAAAATCAGAACTAAATGATTAGTGCTTACGTTACGACGTATCCAACAGAAAAGAAGATAACTACATAGGCCCAGACAGCCCCAAATACTAGGGTGAAGATAAGTCGTAAAGATTCTTTTGCTTGCAAGTACTCATACAGCATTAATGTCATAGGGAATGCAATTAAGCAGTAGCGCGGAAAGCCCCCGAATTGACCTCCAAGGAGCGGAATTAAAAGAAAAAGAAGTGAATAAATAGAAAAGCTTTTTTTCCGTCTCCACCAATACACAGCTGAAGTGATAAGGAGTACAATCAGCGCCCCATCAAGTAAACTCATGAGTGAAAGATTATTCCATAAATTTGTTTCTAGCCAATGATGTTGTTTTTGGGCAGATAGAAACTCCAGCGGATTGTTAAAGTACTTCCAAAGGTATCCCATATAACTGATTAACCCCAAAGAACCCACCACGCCCACTTGCGCGATTTTGGTAATCTTAACTTTTTGTTCGAGTAACATAAGTAGCATCAAAAATAGTACAAATACTCCTGTAACATGTGTTGCACAGGCGACTGACACTATTAATGCGCTGAGTAAATACTTCTTTTTGGTTAAAAAGTAAATGGCAGCAAATGAGAGAAGCGCAAAGAGGCTTTCGCTGTAAACGGACAGAAAATATACACCTGAGGGGAAAAGTAAAAAGAAAACGACTGCTTTAAAATATTCGCTATTCTCTGTTTTTTTCGTAAGACCTTTACAGAATTCTTTTACTAGTTTTGCGTAGAAATATATAGCACCAACAAGACTTGCCCAGCTTATGAGCAGTCCACAAAGAATTGCTGAAGGAATGAGATAATTTACTATTCTAATGGTCAGCGGATATACCGGAAAGAAACCAGTAAGGAAGCCAGTATCGTAGCCATTCTTAGCAATATGAATGTAGTCTGAGCCGTCCCAGTTGGCGCTATATTTCAATGGATTATTGGGTTCTAGATAGTGGTGAGATGAGGTATCACCATTAAGGGTAATTTTATGAATAGCCCCTTGGCTTAATATAATGCTAAAAATAACCGTGACAACCACACAAATGATTGCCATGACTCCAAGATGGTTTCTAATGTAGTGACTTACTGTACTTTTTAATTTAAATAATTTTTGAAGATTGTTATTGCTCATGAATCAATAAATTATATCATCCCTCGACTTAGAGTTAGCTGAATCGTATATACTATTTCTAACTATGAAACAAACAAAACTCGTTCGCTTCTTAATAGCTGTCACAGCAATCATAATTACCTTTTTTGTAGTTAAGCGCTATCTTACAGAACATCCTTCACTTGTACATCAACTTAGCACTGTTTCAATCTTCGTACTTGTTAGCGTATTTTTGTTGTATTTGGTTATGTTCTCAATCATTCTACAACTTTTTAGTGTCACCATCATGTTATGTAAAAAAACAACTAAGTTTACAGAGAACTTCTATATTAACGGGTACTCTATTGGACTTAATTTTATTCTCCCCGGTCAAGCTGGCCCATTATTTAGAAGCGGCTACGCAAAACGTAAGTACGGCATAGCGTTTAAAACATTTCTTTCAGTGACTCTTCTGTATTATTTATTCTACACAATTATTAGTATTTCTTTTGTTGCTATTGGTTCGCGGTCGTGGTGGCAATCAATTCTTTTTATCCTATTGGTTGGTGGGTCCTTGCTGTACTTGACGAAATGGTACGAAAAAAAGAAATCCCTTGATATTGAAAAGATTACGCTTCAAAAAAAAATGGCATCAACTCTTTTTTTGCTTACCGCTGCTCAATTTAGTTTACAAACTATTATTTACTTTATTGAGCTCAAAGCGGTTGACCACTTAGTGGTATTTCATCAGGCCATCGCCTATACAGGAATTGCAAATATTTCCCTTTTTGTTGGATTGACTCCTGCAGGAATTGGAATACGAGAAACGTTCTTAGTGCTTTCCGAAAAAATACACCAAATACCGACAAGTGTCATAGTGCTCGCCAACCTTATTGATCGCTCTATCTATATACTTTTCATCATAACAATCGTAAGTACATCTTTTGGGCTGCATCAATTTTTTAAAAATAAAGAAAAAGCATAAGATTTATCATATACTCATAGTTTGACGAAGCAAAAAGTATTGATTATTGAAGAGGATGAAGCGATAGCTACGATGTACACAATGAAATTAGAACTATCTAAATTCGATGTTATGCGGACTCCAAATGGGCACGTAGGATTAGAACGTACTTTTTGGTTCTTTAAGCGAAAGACCAAGCTGACCAAGAGCAGCTACTGTTTCCAGATACGAGCCTTTGCCGAAACGATTAATATTTCGTAGTTGACGTGGTGTCTTTTCAATCAATTCAGCAACAGTTTCAACTCCTGCCCTATAAAGTGCATTTGAACCCATTGAACGGATACCTATTTCACGAACAGATAATTGCAATGATTCACTAGTTTCATTGGGGATAGATATTTCGTGTTCTTGCAGGATTGAATCTAATTCTGCCAATGCCTGGGCTGAAGCTAGACGTCGCAAAAGTAGCTCATCTTTAATTGCTTGCATTACAAATACAACTTTATCCTGAGCTGTTAAAAGTTCAATTGACGAATCTTTAGCAAGGTTAAATTCAAGAATTTCTTGTTTTTCCATAGTGCCTTGAATTATACAATATTTATTTGAAAAAAACAATATATCCTGTTATAATATTTTTCTGAATATGAAAAAGTATAATCCAACTCTAGAGCAGAATTTTATCGAATGGTCAGATGATGCACCCTGTAAGGGCATGTTAGGCCTATTTTTTTCAGATAAAAGAAATGAAATAACTCAGGCGATTGCAATTTGCAACACGTGCCCTTACCAAAAGCAGTGTGATGAATATGCAACGGTCAACAAAATTGAGCATGGTGTTTGGGGCGGTACGATGAGAAATAAAGGTGTGGTACTCCGTGATAGCCGTAACGCCGCGAAGAAAGCAATTGAGCAAGTGGTTGAAGCTCAAGCTGTAGATTCGCACAGTGACGATATAGCCTAAAGAGAACCTATTTTTTCAAGTAGTGAAATAAGCGCATCTCGCTCGTGATCTTCAATCATTTCATCTCTATCTATAAGCACGCTTAGTTCTGGAATCATTGTGTGTTCTGTATCAGTTATTTCCTGATAAATCGCGCGACTTATCGTCCCATCTCGATTGAGCATAAACGTCTCCGATAATGACCCAATGAGCATGTGGTCATTTTTTACATAATTTATGCAATCTTTTCCTGCTTTGCTCATAAAATCAGTGTCAACAAGCTTCGAATAGAAAGTTATATCCGCCAAAGGATCTTCTTTGTGGTTATAAATAAATATCTTTATAGTGCTGTCCGATGAATTTGCTTCAACACCAAATGGTTCAAGATGTTGATTATATTTTTCCGATACATCATCAGATGTTTCAATTAGACGCAGAATATTACGAAGTATCTGTTCACTGTACTCTTCCTCAGTTCTATCTTTTTCTCCACCTACTAGGTACATATTTGGTTTAGTCATTGTTACAAAATACGCTTTTGACACATAACTGTCAATATTATATACATTGCTTATGATTGACATATTTGATATTTAGTTGCACAATAAAATTATTATGATGGCACGACGAAAAAATGCTGTACCTCAGCGCCCAAAGCGCAATGTGATGCAAGTGGCCGAAATGCGTGGAGTATTTGCTGCTCGAAGAAGTATTGCTGATGAAAGTTTAGAAACACTCAAAAACATAACAGATCAGCTAACCCCGGAACTTGATAATAATGTAGGCAGACTTTTTATTCCCGAAACAATGGGTGTTACCGTCGTTGGTTTTTCTCGCTTTGATCATCATCACAAGCTAGAAGGCCCTTCTACTGAATCTGTGCTAGATAAAGTGCCCTCTACTAGTCAGCCATTAGCTGTATCTCTCGGACGACTTGGAATGTTTGGATCTGAAAAGAAAGCGAAATTAAGTTTTGGAATTATTAGTGACGAACTTGAGGCTGAAGAAGAAGAAATAGCAAGAATTTATTATGAACGAGGCTTTAAATTACGAAGGGATCCAAATGGCGAGGGGTTTTATCGTCCTCATTTAAGTATTGGTATTATCCATAGTGATTTTGCAGCGCATTATAGTGACGAAAGAGCATTAGAGCGACTTGAAGTTATATCTCGTTTGGGTGAGCATGCAGTTAATGAAATAGTTCTAAACCCTATTGTACTTTCCGCATAAGCTTTTAATCATTATTCTGTTAGAATGATAGTAAATGAAACGAACATCATCTACTTTTTATTGTTTTTCTCCCCCCATCATGGTTATTACCATGCTATCAGAAGTAACCCTTTTTGCTTATACCCTACTACGCTATAAAATGACTCAGATAACTCGAGTCGTATCAATGATGCTTTTATTCCTTGCCCTATTTCAGTGGGCTGAATTTAATGTGTGTGGCGGACATAATGCACAGATGTGGTCTCACATTGGGTTCGTATCTATTACGCTGCTCCCCGCACTCGCTATCCATTTAATTTCACTAATTGCAAAAAAGAAAAACACGCTTCTGAAGGCAATATCCTACACAGTCAGTGCAATTTTTGCAGTATTATTCGGTCTTAGCTCATCAGATATTTCAGCGCATGCTTGCGGTGGTAATTATGCTATTTTCCAAATCGCTGATAAAGTTGGTGGCTTCTATTTTCTGTACTACTACTTTTGGCTGTTCATTGGTATCGGACTTTGTTTGTATTACATAATGAAAGCAAATAAAAAAATTCGGCAAGCACTCATTCTTCAAATTGTCGGTTATTTAAGCTTCTTACTCCCTACTGGCATTGTAAATACCATAAACCCCAAGACGATAGAAGGATTACCAAGTATCATGTGTGGTTTTGCAGTTATTTATGCTTTCATTCTCGTTTTTGGCATCGTGCCACTCACTATTACCAAACGTGGTCTTCGCAAAGCTTAAGCGTTTAACTTTTTTTCTGTCTCTTTTTGGAGTCGTCTTTCAAACCGTCTTGTGCGGCCCATAATTCTTTCCTGTGCTTGTCTTGCTTCATCAGAAAGGCCTTCTATGGCAAAGAGGCCCAGTGATCGAATGACTGGCATGACGACTTCATTTTGAAAATGTTTTTCACTATAGATGTCTGCATCCGCGATTGCTTGAGCATGTTCAGTAAAATTTGGGATAGAAAGACCAGGCATATCAAAATTCATATAGGTATTTCTAAAAGCGAGCATCATAGTATCTGGATCAATTTGAAATGCAGCTCTGGCAAGTTCGAGATAGAAGCGATGATGAAGCATTTCGTCACCAGCAACAGTTCCAAATACTTTTTTCCCACCAAGTTCTCTATCCAAATGTTTGGAAGTGTTTCTATGTGCTACCCCTGTCGCAAGTTCTTGTAATGATGTGTAACAAATAAGTTCAGCTGTTGATTCAGGTTGAGGAACATCGCCGCTCTTCATTTGAATGACTCGGCCAACTTCCATCTCTTGAGGATTAAAGGCACCGGTCATTCGATTCCAATTTCGAATTACATCTGAATGTCGCCATTCTTCAGCAGTCCAAATTCTACTCCATTCTTCAAGCGGATGACCTTTTGGTGCATGCTGCAATAATACGTTGGTATAATACGGTAAATTTTCTTCCGTGAGCTCTCCAATATAAATTGCACTTCTTACGCCCTGATTAAGTGGATAGATTTCACGACTCCATTCATGGGATGGATTGTAGGTTATAGCATTTTCCCAGGGCACCAAATCTTGTGGATCCCATGTTCGTTCTACAACAAGATGCTGATTAATAAGGTCTTCCGCGGTTGCAGCAAGCTCGTGCACGAGTCTCTTGTCTGCCTCTGGATTAATAGGAGAATTCACTATCTAACCTTTCTTTTTATGTTGTAATCATACTGGTCGGTAGCTGATAATTCAAATCTCATTGTTTAAACAAAATTGAATTAGCGCTATACTTTACACATAGAAAGAGAGTATTTATATGTCCAGCAACAAAGGGCCGCTTCCCTACTCATATGACTTCTTGGCACGTCAAAGAAGTGACGAAGACCAAACCCAGTCTTTTGAACAAATCATTAAAGATGAGCAAGAAATTATTCAGCACATTCGCGAACATGAAATTGCAATTTCTGGACTCCTGAGGCAGTTAGGTGAAAAACAAACATTGATTCGCGAACACTTATTGGCTCAACGAGCACAAAAAGAAGTAGCCGCAGAAATCACGACCGATAATGGCAATTGAAACTCCGCAGTATACCGTTCTTAACAAGGCTGGTAAATTCGAGCTTAGAAAATATGCAGCTTTTATAACGAGTAATGTTGAAGTTACTGCGGATAGCCACGCTGCAGCTGGTAGCAGTGGTTTCTCCTATTTAGCTGGATATATTTTTGGCGGTAATCAAGCGTCACAAAAAATAGCTATGACTGCACCTGTTATGTCCGAGCAAACTAAAAATGGAAATTTTCGAGTTAGCTTCGTTGTTCCTTCGAACTATTCAATTAAGAATTTACCAACTCCTAATCAGAAGGCGGTAACATTTGATGAAATAAAAGAAATGGACGTTGCCAGCCTCACTTTTTCCGGGTATACATCTGAGGATAAAATTACGAAAAAAACTGATGAACTTCAGAAATGGATGGCCGAAAAAAAATTAAAACAGATTGGTTCGCCAATTATTGCACGCTACGATCCTCCCTGGAAACCAGGATTTTTGAGGAAAAACGAAATACTTATAGCGTATAAAGCATAAGTTTCACATGTTTTTTGGTCGTTTTTTTGCTATGATTTCAAGGTGATATCAATCCTACAAGCTATTATCCTCGGGCTCATTCAGGGGCTCACTGAATTATTCCCTATTTCAAGTCTTGGTCATAGCGTGGTGCTTCCAAGTATTCTAGGTTGGAACATCCACCAAAATGACAGCTATTTTCTTACGTTTTTAATCGCCACTCATTTGGCGACCGCAACAGTCCTCTTTATTTTCTTTTTTAATGATTGGAAGAAAATACTATCTGGGATTATTAGGACATTGAAACAACGAGAAGTAAAAAAAGAAGATACCTACGCACGTATCGGCTGGTTGCTAGTTATAGGAACTGTGCCTGCTGGTGTTATTGGTCTATTATTCCAAGACTCGATTAGAAAGCTGTTTGCATCAGCTCAGATTGCAGCTGGCTTTTTAGTTATTAATGGTTTTATTCTTTTAGGCGCTGAGCAGTTGCGAAAACGTGCAGCTCGAAAAAAAGAAATACAAAGTGACGATCATCTTGCGCATCTTACTCCTACGCAAGCTATCTACATTGGTGCAGCGCAATCACTTGCCCTGCTTCCAGGAATATCTCGCTCTGGTTCATCTATGGCAGGTGGACTTCTTGCGGGACTGAATAATGAGGATGCTGCTCGTTTTAGTTTTCTCTTGGCGACACCCGTTATTGGCGCTGCAGCCCTTTTAAAGCTTCCAGAAATTTTTTCTTCTTCCTATGCCAGCTTGCGGCTTCCAATGCTAGTAGGCGCCGCCTGTGCGGCTGCAGCGGCGTATGTTTCTGTGTCTTTTCTAATGCGTTTCTTTAGATCGAATACACTCCGTCCTTTTGCGCTTTATTGCCTATTAGCAGGAGCGAGCGCATCACTCTACTTGCTAACTAAATAAAAATCCATGAACACCAAACATACCACGCCTATTATTATCGGTAAAATGATACGTCAGACATCGCGACTGCGCGGCGGGAGTGGATCAGCACTTCCGGGGCTTGTTGTTGAAAGAATGTATCCACGATTTTTAGAAGATATGCTGAAACAACTACCCGATGGAGTCGTGATCGTAACGGGAACGAATGGCAAAACAACAACGACAAAAGTGATTACTGGAGCACTTGAGCTTTTAGGCAAAAAAGTGTTAACAAATCCTTCAGGGAGCAATTTTACTCGTGGAATCGTTTCGACTGTTATAAATAATGTATCTATTGTCGGAAAACTAGAACACGACATCGCTGTACTGGAACTTGACGAAGCCTACGCAGTGCAATTTATAAAAAGAGTAAAACCTCGCTATGTGCTTGCGCTTAACGTTATGCGTGATCAACTAGATCGTTTTGGCGAAGTAGATGCAACCGCTCGGTTGATTCAACAAGTAATTGCCAGTGCTACGAAATCCGTCGTTATTAACGCCGACGATCCTCACCTGGTTGCGGCAGCTAAAACTAGCAATGCTCCCGTATTTTATTATGGCGTTGACGTGAGCTTGCGAGCGCAGTTCCCTACGGATGATGAACTGTTGGCAAAATTAGACAAGAAACCAATCAAACAAAGTAATGAGCTACTCGTAAAATTGAAAGCTTATTCGCATAACACTCCTACTTTTTTAGTAGATAAAAAAGCATATGTTGAGCCTTTTCAAATTCAAGGTGGTTATAATTACCAGAATATTGCGGGTGCGTTTGCCCTTATTAAACTTGTAATCCCAAGTGCTGACAACGATGAGATTATTGAGGCTCTTGCAAAAGTAAAGCCAGCCTTTGGAAGAGGTGAGATTATTCATCATAATGGAAAACATATACAAATTATTCTTGTAAAAAACCCCGCCGGATTCCGCCAAGCATTAATTGCTCATGACGAAAAGGAAGATGTCTTTATTGCTATTAATGATGATTATGCGGATGGACGTGATGTTTCATGGCTCTGGGATGTTGATTTTTCTGCACTTAAAAGCCATGGCGTGGATATGGTGAGCGGAACGCGCGCTTATGATATGGCGCTTCGGCTTAGGTATGAAGAAGTGCCTGCACTACATGTAATTCGTAACATAACATCTGCGCTTGATCATTATCTCGCAAATTCTAAGCAACCTCGACTAAAAATTTACGCCACGTACACCGCGATGCTTGCCATTCGCAATTACTTAATCGGCAACCGTGATCTCGGAGAGTCGTCATGAAAAAAATAAGAATCCTTAATCTCTATCCTGACGAAATGAATATTTATGGAGATAGCGGGAACGTTCTTACTTTAACTCGTCGTTTGCAGTGGCATGGGTATGATTCTGAAGTGCTATTTTTGCATCCAGGCGATACATTTCCTGAAAGTATCGATCTTGTAATTGGTGGTGGCGGTCAGGATTCAGGCCAACAAAAAATAGCAAAGGATTTACAACGTATTGCTCCTAATTTGCGAAAGCTTGCTGATAACGGGACGCCAATGCTGATGATCTGTGGACTGTATCAGCTGTTTGGCCATCGCTTTGTTACTGATAAGGGCGATGAGATTAAAGGTATTGGTATTTTTGATGCAGAAACAATCGCGAAAGACAAACGACTTATCGGTAATATTGTTATTGAAACAGATTTTGGTAGAGTTATTGGCTATGAAAACCATAGCGGACAAACGTATCTAAAAAATAAACAAAAGCCATTCGGTTTTACCATTAAAGGTGAAGGAAATAACACAGATGATAGATCAGAAGGTGCTAGAACCAACAATGTCTTTGGCTCATACCTGCATGGATCGTTACTACCAAAAAATCCAGTGTTTGCGGACTATTTAATTAAAACTGCAGTTGAAAAAAAATATGGTAAAAAATCTACACTTAAAAAGCTCGATGAATCATTGACTCATCGAGCTCGTGAGAGTGCCGAAGCACGACCAAGATAACTAACTGTCTTTACTGCTTGGACCTGAATTAAACCACGCCCAAACCCAAAGGCCAAGCCCTAATAAAAGAGCAGCCAACCCATGCTTTAAGTGCTTGTGTGTTGAACCAGATGCGTGACCTGGAAGAAATGCTGGCAATGAGCCTGCAGGTGTTAAGAAATAATATATTCCTAGTCCTATGAGCACTATTCCCAGAACCACCAATAGTACTGTTAGATTTTTTTTCATTTGTTCTCCTTACTAAATGGTAGTTTAGCAAAAAAATCGAAATTGGTTAAGCTATCTATTTGGTTTCTTCGGGAAGTTTTGCGGCCGCATCTTTAATATATCCTGCACTCGCAACTGCTCCATAGCCTAGTGCTAAAACTTCAGTTCCGTATGCAGCAGCTTCAAGCACTTTACTTGCACCATTAAACTGAGGTTCTATAGATTTTGAGAGTGTAAATAATCCTAATGAAACCCATTGGTAAACAGTGTTCAGCTTTCCAGATTTTGATGCGTGTATTTCAGTGCCACGTTTTTTTGCAATCGCAGTTGCGATAGCGTTAACAACGTTTTGTGCCCCAAAGAGTCCTATAGCTTGAATGGGCACAAGTTCTTTTACGGCAAGAACTCCAAGTGCACCAACAGCAGCAAGTTTATCCATGCCAGCGTCAAGCGCTTCACCCTTAGCACTTTTTGTGCCAGTTTTGTGTGCAACCATTCCATCGAAAAGATCTGCAAAACGACCCGCAGTTGCAAGCCCAATTCCTCTGTAAGTATGACCATTATAGATGTCTTCAAGACCAGCAGCGACGAGTGCACCGCCCGCAAGCGTTATTCCATTACCAGGAGTTATGAAACCATTAGATTTTGCAGCTATACGTTGAAAACGAGAGCGCTCTTCGCTATCAATGAGTTCCCAATCAGGTTTTTTATCTACACGATGTAAATTCATGAACATATAATACCATAAGAACTATTAATTTGCAATAGTGCCGACACATACTACTTGCATATTAAGTATAAATATTGTATTATACCGAAGCTTCGTTGAGTGGAAACATTCCGATGTACATTGACAGTACAAACTTCTAGATGGGCTTCTTAGGCAAATTAGGTGGTATTTGCTCGATAAGCCCAACTAGAAATGCTAGATTGAGAGCAAAGAAAGCAAGCGATATTGTGGAGAATTACTTCATTGTCGTAGGTGATGTACCCCGTAAGGATAGGCAGCAGGTTCGAGATGAACTTAAGCGTCTTATGGGTGATGAGTATGTCATTACAATGCAGCACCTCGGCATCGAACGGTTTAATCATTTCGGTATGCCAGCTCAAGAATCTATGATCCGTCGCCAACGACTGATTGATTTCTATGAGCAAGTGTGCACACTCGATCACCGTCGCGTTCAAGATTTGATCAAGGCTCAGCTTGTTTCTCGTCGTGACTTTCAGTCATACAAGAAGACTGGCTCCAGCCCTGAACTCGCAAAACTTGACGCAAACATTGAGAAAGCTTTTACTTCAATGGTTGACGGACTCGATGTGTTCAATATTGTTGCTGTTGCATTCCAGACAGGTTTTGATTTGTCAGGTGTTTTTAACTTCGCCTATTCAAACTCAAGCCGAATCCAGAATGCCGTTTCACCAGCTTATATCTTTCCGTATAAGCTGTAATGCATCAAATGTGGCGAAGGGGGGGTCGTGGGTTACCATAGCTACAAAGGACATTTCGTACTGGATGCTCCCCCCTTTATTTTTTTCGCCCCTAGCATTACCAAGGATGTACTGTCCTTAACCAAAGCCCTTATTTTATTAATAAGTATTTTGGCTAAGCTTAATTTGCGCTACAATGTGGTTATCTATGATAAACACAAAAAACATTCGAATCTATATAACAATTCTTCTAACACTGAGCGCTATCGATGGTGTTTGGCTGACCCTTATTTCTCCTAAGATCTATAAACACTATATAGGATACTTAACAGCGCAAAAATTTAGTCTTGCTCCAGCAGGACTTTTTTATTTGCTTTTTCCGCTTGGGCTAATGATTTTCGTTATTTTACCAGCCCTGCAAAAGAAAAATACTATTATGTTTGCTGCAACGCGCGGAGCACTCTTTGGGCTTTTCACGTATGCAACATTTGATCTTAGCTGTCAGGCGATTCTTCCTCATTGGCCGACAACAATATCAGTTATAGATATTACATGGGGTATGGCATTAGCAAGCGCCACTTCAATTATTAGCTATAGTTTTTCTAAAAAATATATAAAGTAATTTAGTTGTTAACTTTGTCAGCTGCAGGGGTTACTTCGGCTGCTGGTGCTTCAGTAGCGGTTTCAGTTGCTGATGCTTCTTCTGATTCTTGGTGAGGTGCGTCCACAATTACAATCACTTGGTCTTTTTCAACTTCTATTTCTACCCCATTTGGAGGAGTAATATCGCCAATGGTGATTCGATCGTCGACTTCAGTGAGGCTCTCGATTGAAACATTAATGCTGTCAGGCAGGTCATTGGGAAGTGCCGCAACTTCGACTTCTTCAATCAATTGGTGAACAAGCAAGTTCGCACGAGTAGCCGGAGCATCTCCAACAAGAGTAACAGGAACAACAGTGTACACTTTTTCTTTAAGATTAATTGCACCAAATACTATGTGACGAATTCTATTCTTAGCAGGATCAACATCAACATCTTTAATAATGGTTAAAAGTTTATCCGAGCCAATCGTTACGTTAACAGGGTGGTGGCGACCTGCTTTTGCATAAATCTTAGATAGTTCGATGAAATTACCAGAAACAATCAATGATTCTTTTCCAGGTTGGTGAATAACTGCAGGAATCAGACCCTCTGCTTTAAGCTTATTGAGACCTTTACCAATTACGTCACGTTTATTTAAATCTACTGTGATTACTTCTTTACTCACTAAAAACACTCCATATTTATTCAACCATTGTACCCTGAAACAGCGTAAACTAACAGTGTAAAATTTAATGTAACAGTGCTGGTAAACGAATCGTAAAATGCTATAGTTAGAGGTAAGAATAAGCAGTTATTTAATTGAGGGACGTGAGAGTGACGAAACGTATTGTAATTACTCCTAGTAAAATATTTATCTCGGCGCTTTTTTTATTTTTATTATTTTGTTTCATCTTATTTTTGCTAGTGCGGCACCATACATTTGCCGTGCTTTCGCCGGCAGGACAAATCGCACAATCAGAATTAAACCTCATGAAATTTGCGGCACTACTTAGTTTGATTGTGATAATTCCTGTTTTTGGAATTTTATTTTACGTTATTTTTACCTTTAGAGAATCCAAGAAATCTAAAAAATATGCTCCTGAATACTCTAATGTTTTACTCGAGCTCGTCTGGTGGGCGATTCCACTTGGAATTATCACCATACTATCCATAGTTACCTGGAATCAAACACATCAACTTGATCCTTTTAAATCTCTGAGTTCAAATCAAACACATGTACGAATTCAGGCAGTTGCGATGAACTGGAAATGGCTCTTTATTTATCCAGATTATGGAATCGCTACAGTCAATGAGCTCACCATACCAACAGACCATCCTATAGATTTTTCTATTACTTCCGAAGGGCCTATGAATTCATTATGGATTCCTCAACTTGGGGGCCAAATATATGCTATGGCTGGCATGAACACGGAACTGCACCTTATTGCATCAAAAACCGGCATTTACAGGGGCGGTTCAGCCAATATCTCTGGATCTGGATTCGCTGGAATGCATTTTAATGTCTCTGCCTTCAATACACAGACGTTCAGTAGGTGGGCTTCTTCGATGACATTTCAGCCACAGACCCTCACTAAGGGCACCCTTCGTCAACTTGCTGAACCTTCAGAAAATGTAGAGCCATTCGTGTTTGGAACGGTTGAAAACGGAATTTATGACACAATAGTCAATCAATATATGCCATTTCAACCTGACCCGGATAATGGTAAAACTAATGCAATGAGTGTGCATTCAATGTCATCGATGGAGGGTATGTGATTATTTCTCTTTTTAGTTCAACGTCTGTTCCTAGTACCGATCGACTCGTACTATTTTTTGGGCAAGCAATGGTTGTTGGTGCAGCACTTTTAATTGCGCTCGCACTTGTATATTTTAAAAAAGTTGGTTGGCTTTGGAAGAATTGGGTCACCTCACTTGATCATAAAAAAATAGGGATTATGTATCTCGTCGTTGCTGGGGTTATGTTACTCCGTGGACTTGCCGATACCGTACTACTCAGATTTCAGCAAGCCACCTCATCGGGCACATCTCATGGGATAGTAAGCTCAAACCATTATCAGCAGATATTTACCGCCCATGGAACCATGATGATTTTTTTTGTAGCCATGGGTCTTGTCTTTGGCATTATTAATCTAATATTGCCTCTGCAAATTGGTTCACGAGATGTCGCTTTCCCACTCCTTAACAATCTTAGTTTTTGGATGTATGCTGCGGGGGCGATACTTATTAATTTATCACTTGTTTTCGGGGGTGAATTTGCCGCTACCGGTTGGCTAGCATATCCTCCTCTTTCTGAACTGCAATTTAGTCCAGGCGTTGGAGTTGACTATTGGATATGGAGTATTCAAATTGCAGGTATTGGAACGCTACTTTCAGGTATAAACTTCATAACAACAATTCTTACAAAACGAGCACCTGGTATGACAATGATGAAAATGCCTGTTTTTGTTTGGTCAGTGCTTGCGGCGATGACACTTGTTGCTGCTGCGTTTCCAATTCTTACCGTAACACTTGTGCTGCTAACGTTAGATAGAACTATCGGAACTCATTTCTTTACTACGGCAGGTGGCGGGAATGCGATGATGTATGTCAATCTGATTTGGGCATGGGGCCACCCTGAAGTCTATATATTGATTCTTCCAGCATTTGGTATTTACTCTGAAATTGTTGCTACGTTTAGTCGTAAACGCCTTTTTGGGTACGCCTCAATGGTTTACGCGATTATAGCTATCGCTGGTCTATCTTTTCTTGTGTGGCTGCACCATTTCTTCACAATGGGTGCTGGGGCAAATGTTAATGCCTTCTTCGGTATTATGACTATGGTGATTGCTATTCCAACTGGCCTAAAAGTTTTTAACTGGCTGTTTACTATGTACCGAGGGCGAATCAATTTCGCTAGTCCAATGATTTGGTTTATCGGTTTTGTCATAACCTTCAGTATCGGGGGTGCTGCTGGAGTTATGCTTGGAGTGCCGCCAATAGATTTCCAGTTACACAACACACTGTTTCTAGTAGCTCATTTTCACACCATGATAATTGGTGGCGCACTCTTCGGCTACTTTGCAGGTATAGCTTATTGGTTCCCTAAAGTATTCGGATTTAAACTAGATGAGAAACTTGGAAAAATTGCAGCGTATCTATGGATAGCTGGATTTATTTGCGCATTTACTCCCCTTTATATTTTAGGTCTCATGGGGGCTACCAGACGGCTCGATCACTACGACGCGTCACTTGGATGGCAGGGACTATTTATCGTGGCTGGCGTTGGCGTAGTAATTATTTTTGCAGGAGTTGGCGTGCAGTTATTGATGTTCTACCTCTCTATAAAAAATAGAAAGAAAAATCTGGATACGACTGGTGATCCTTGGAATGGGCGTACACTTGAGTGGTCTACTACATCCCCTGCCCCTGTCTATAATTTTGCAATTATCCCTACCGTAGCCGACCGAGATGAATTTTTTAGAGTAAAGCAGCTTGGAGTCACGCAGTCCAAACGAAAATTCACGGCGATTGTTATGCCCAATAACTCTTCCTTTGGCATTTTTATGGCAGGCTGGGCACTGATGTTCGCTTTTTCTGTTATTTGGCATTTTTGGCCGACTATTGTGCTGGCGATAGTAGGTAGTATTGCAACCTTCGTACTTCGATCCTTCAACGACGATATAACACACATAATTCCAGCTGCTGAAATTGAAGCTATTGAAAACAAAAGAGTAGGAGCATTGTTATGACAAAAACTTCTATACTACATAATGAAATTCAAAAAGAAACCGAAACATCTCTTTTAGGGTTTTGGATTTATATGATGACGGATTGTATTGTTTTTGCAACTCTCTTTGCGGTATTTATCGTGCTTAGAAATAATACTTCAGGGGGTAAATCAGGTGCAGATTTATTCAGCCTTCCTTTCGTGCTTACGGAAACTATTATTTTACTCACAAGTAGTTTTACGAGTGGACTTGCCATGCTTGCTGCACAACGCTCACGTTTAAAGGATACCCTCATATGGCTGTTGGCTACTGGAGTATTAGGCGCCGCTTTTCTCAGCCTAGAACTAAATGAATTTTCTAAATTTGACCACAGCGGCAGTTCCTGGCGAACGAGTGGTTTTCTTTCATCATACTTTACGCTTGTTGGGACGCATGGTCTTCATATTACGATTGGACTATTGTGGCTACTGGCTATTATCGGGTATTTGTTTAAAAAAGGATTGAATGAAGTAATCGTTAGAAGACTTACGATGTTTAGTATTTTTTGGCATTTTCTCGATGTAGTTTGGATCTTTATTTTTACTGTTGTATACCTTTTGGGGGTTAATTAAATGGAAACGTCAATGTATCGATCGAGAGCATTTAAGGCATATGTCTTCGGTTTTGTGTCATCTCTCATTTTTACCCTCATAGCTTGGGGTATTGTTCGAAAACATGAAATGAGTGGTCATCTAGTATATTCGCATTTCTTTATACGGATAAGTATCTTGGTATTTGCGCTATTACAAATGATTGTGCAGCTAGTGTTCTTCCTGCATCTTGGCCGAGAAAAAAAACCTCGTTGGAACGTGCAGGCACTGCTTGCTACCGTGGGTATTATCTTAATTTTGATACTGGGATCTATATGGATTATGAATAATCTTAATTACAGTATGATGAATATGACCCCATCTCAAGCAGATAGAGCTTTTTAGTATGCAACTTACTCCCTACGCAAAAAAGAATATAAAAGAATACTATCGACTCACCAAACCGGGCATTATTTATGGTAATGCTCTTTCGATAGTTGCTGGGTTTTTACTTGCATGCACCCATCACTTCAATGGTTCTTTACTGATTGGCTCTTTATTTTCTATTTGTCTTATCATGGCATCGGGCTGTGTATTTAACAATGTGCTTGATCGAAACATTGACGCTAAGATGGATAGAACAAAAAAAAGAGCCATTGCATCCAGGAGGATATCGGTCAACAATGCACTTATATTCGGATCACTTCTTGCGCTATTTGGCTTTTATCTGCTTATTCACATAACTAATAACGTGACAGTGCTGCTTGGTCTTATTGCGCTCGTTGATTACGTGCTTATTTATGGACTCGCCAAAAGAAAGACAATCCGCAGCACAGAAATAGGTGCTATTGCTGGAGCGCTACCCCCAGTAGCAGGATTTACCGCCGTGACTGGATCCATCACGGTGCCAGCACTATTGTTATTTCTTGCCCTCACTACCTGGCAAATGGCTCATTTTTACGCAATTGCACTCTTTCGACAACAAGATTATTTGAGTGCTGGACTTCCAGTGATTTCAGTAAAAAGAGGTGTTCGGGCAACTCAAAAACTTATTAAACTCTACATTGTTTTATTCTTTATTGTGGTAATGCTCTTTAGTTTGCTCAGTTATACAGGAGTTATATTCAGCCTTGCACTTGCTGCTGTAAGTGTGTGGTGGTTTTTAAAGGCATATAAAACGACAGCAATTCGAGAGAGTGAAAAGTGGGCACGAAGTGTCTTTAAATCATCACTTATTGTGTTAGTGGTTTTTTGTGTTTTCGTCTCTTTCGGAAACCATCTACGATAGAATGTTGACAGCACGTGCAGTTACAAGGGCAACAGTAAGTAAGGAAACAACTGATTGGGTTCCCATAAGTGCTTTTATTCGATGCGTAAGTGGAAGCACATCAGTCGGGCTAAAGGCAGATGCATTGGTCACTGAGACATAGAGATAATCAAAAAAAGTAGGCCGCCATTCCGAAATTATGTGTTTCATTTCCATTTGAGGGAATAGAAAATGGGCTTTAGCATCTTCTTTGAAATGCCCAGTGAGCCCTGGACTATCTATTTCCCAGTACCACAGTCCAAACATAATAATATTGGTGAGGAAAATTGATACCGCGGTAAAAAGCAGTGTTTTTCCGGGTAACGTTGTTCCAAGTACAAGGTCATGAGACACGAGTACCAAAGATGATATATTTGCGATCGTCACCACTGAAATAAATACATAGGCTAAAAACTGCCTCAAATGTCTTGTTAACGTGTGCGTGGAAAGATTTACTAGTAGGAGTCCAACAGCAAGAATAATCTCAAGTATTATCATGGTGAATTTTGGTCCAAGCGTTAGTTTTGAGCTGACGAGTGCTTGCAGCGTAATTGCTATGCCAATAGCAAGTTCTGCGTGAAAGAGTTCCATTTTTGATTTAGTCATACTGAAATTATTGTATAACGATGTAAGCTGTTAATCTAGCACCCCTACCTTGCTATTTATGCTTAAATATGGTATATTAAACGTATGGATACGCATCTATACAGATTACGGTTTCTACGTGCACTTGTTTTTGGCGGCATCATATTGGTTGCCTTTATTTTTTGTTTTTACGAGCTTACGCAGATTAGTAAGTCTAATAAAAATTCAGTTAACAGTGCAGCTGCCATTGCTGCATCGTTTACGGCTTCTCCGAATACTTCTTCCGTGAGCTTTTTGCAAGAAGGTGTTACGAATAATGATGAAGATCATCGCAGTATTAAGATAACTGTTTCATCTTCATCAGTCGTGTTAAATGTTTACAAAGGCTACACCTATCTGCCTTTGAGCTCGCAATCGTTTCCAAATAACCAAACTTCATATCTAGAGTTTCTGCACGCCATATATAATCTTGGATTCACTTCCGAGCGTTCAAAACCGGCTGTACAATCTATTGCTGGACAATGTCCTTTTGGCCAGAAATTTACATATAGCTCGGACGGTATTTCACATGCCCCTGCAAGTTTATGGACTACTACATGTATTGGACCGGGATTGGGCACATTCTCTGGTAAAACTCAGCGCATAAATAGCTTATTCCAAAATCAGGTTCCAGGCTACAACGAACTTGTAAATCAAATAAATTTAAATTAAATTTAATCGTCTTCAGCTCAGCCTAAGGTATACTGAGTAGTATATTTATTTATGAAAAAACAAAGACAATTTATCCTCACCATCATCGCTTTTGCCCTTCTAGTTATGTTTTATGGCTGGTTCATTAAAAGTGGTCATGGGCTCAATACTTCAAGCGACCGCATTATAGCAATTAGCCGTATCGCGGGGATTATAGCAACCGCTGGAGTACTGCTTGAATTTTTAGTTATGAGTCGAGCTCCCTTTATTGAGGATAATTTTTCGCTCGAGGAGATAAATGAATTTCATAGATATGCGGGATATACCATTGTCTATTCACTTATAGTTCATATTGTGTTTGTTACTGTTGGTTATGGGGCACTTGACCATTTCAGCCTCTGGAAACAATTCTGGTCGTTCCCGAGTCAATTCTCAGGGCTACTCAGTGCCTTGGTTGGCTCAGCAGCTCTTTTAGTTGCTGCCGCGTTTAGTATTAAATTATTACGAAAAAAATTACCATATGAACTTTGGTATTTTATTCACGTTATTGTGTACGGCAGTATAGTCCTTACCTTTTCCCACCAGGTAGATAGTGGTGGTGATGTATCGACACTTCCTTGGATGCGAGCATACTGGTATTTTCTTTTTGGCCTTCTTTTTGTAATTGTTGCCTACTATCGTTTTATTCGTCACATTACGCTCAGCTTATACCATGGTTTTAAAATTGAAAAAATTGTACCAGAAGCAAATGGTATTTATTCTGTATATATTTCAGGCCGGAATATTCAAAAGTATAACTATAAGGCGGGACAATACGCACATTGGCGAATGTTGAACCCTAAGTTATTTTTACAAAATCATCCTTTTTCGTTTTCTTCAGTCCCCGGTTCCGATCATTTACGCTTTACCTTTAAGACCTCAGGAGATTTTACAAATAAGCTTGCATCAGTACCCGTAGGAACTCGATTACTTGTTGATGGTCCTCGTGGATCGTTTGTTACAGAGCATTCATTTGATCGGAAGGTTCTTATGATTGCTGGTGGAATTGGAGTATCTCCTTTTATACCACTTGCTAAATCACTGCTTGAAGATAAGCGCGATGTAACGGTGCTCTATAGTGTTGTCAATAGAGAGGATGTTGCCTTCAAGGAAGAGTTTAATCAACTTTTAAATACCTATCCAGCTACCTTTCGACTCGTGAATCATGTTGCAAGTGAAACGGGCTATATCACTGAAGCTACTCTTTTGAAATTTGTCGCAGAAGATAGAGACGAAGCGGTCTATGTATGTGGGCCTCCCGCCATGACAAACTCGATTATTAAGCAGCTCAAGAATCTTGATTTTTATGACGATCAGATTATTACTGAGCAATTCTCATTTGCTTGATAAGAGCTGTCTCAGCTCATTATTTTTATTAATGTATATACAACTATATCCCGGGAGTTGCTTTAGTACTGAAAGCCCCTTTTTGCCCATCGCAAAAATGACGGTTGCATAGACATCTGCTACGAGAATAGAGGGACCAAAAATTGTTACTGATTTAAAGTAATCAGGTGTGATGCGTGAAATCGGGTTTATTATATGATGACCCCTTTCGTAATTACCTGACGAGGCGACGGCGATTGCATCTACTTCTAGGTGAGCCAGGATCTTTTTTGTATCATTTGGATTAGAAATTCCAATGTTCCATGTATTTGCATCACTTGAATTTGCCACAATGTCTCCGCCTGCATTGATTAGAAAGGTTTCATATCCGGATTGTTTCAAGAATTGAGACACTTGATTGATTGCATAGGCTTTTACATAGCCACTTGGATCGTAATCTGAATCGAATTGAGCATCAAAATAGCCACCAGTTTCTTTTTTTAGTTGTTCACAAATGTTAAATATTTTTCTAAATTCTTCAGATGATTCCTCTATTGTGACAATTCCCCTATTAAATCTTGACACTTCACTTTGTTCTTTGTAAGTACTAAAGCGCTCATCAAGTTTAGTAAAAATATTGAATGAATCAGATAGTATTTTGTTTGTACCATCAGGAACATCAATACTTATGGGTATCCCCATGATAGTTTGAACTTTACGCATAACTTAGCATTAAGCAGCTTTTGCTTGATCGAGAGCAGATTGTAACGATTGTTGGTAACTTTGGCTCGTATATGTGGCACCAGATACGCCATCAATTTGGGCACTTTGTGCACTAATAGTTTGCGATTGAAGTAAAGGGCCTGCTTGACTTGATAGATATTGTGACCGCTCAGCTGCATTTGGCATGGTAAGTAGATTAACAGTTGTTATTTTTCCGCCGTTAATAACAATTGAAATCTGGACATCACCATAGGGATTCTGAGCATCAGATCCAGTGTAGGTACCATCCTTGTACTGTACAGCTGTAGTTGTTGTAGAGGAATTAGCTGTAGTTGACTGTGTGGGCGCGCTAGATGCCAGGGGGCCACCTCCGGTTTTAGCAGGATTGCCTGATTTAAAAGCGGTTGGACCGTAGTAGATAACAAGCATGCCAAGAATTGCTATTGCCGCGAAGGTTATAAAATACTTTTTCATGCTTTAATTATTGCATATAGTACATGAGAATTTCATTAAAATCTTGAACAATGACACTCACTGTAATTTTGTTGCCACACCTCAGTTTATTTGCTACTATACAATCAAATATGTCGTTATATAAAAATAGTTTGATTTCTTCGATTGTGCCAAAAAATATTACTCAGCAAATTGCGGGTACTAAATGAGCGCATTTTCTCACTTTGCGGTAGATTCTTCAGTTCCGCTTGCTTCTGAGAATGTATTTACGGTTTTTGGATTTGGCGTGACTAATTCGATGCTGCTAGGCATTATCATTGGACTTATTATCACTGGCGTTTTTGTTCTTTCGGCACGGCGTCTTAAGATTCGTCCAGGTTCACGATTCGTTTATTTCATTGAAATAATTACCGTGTTTATTCTTGATACTATTAAAACCAATTTTGACGGGGACGAAAAAAAAGCACGTAAATTTTTACCCCTTTTCATTTCTTTTTTCTTGTTTATTTTACTTAATAACCTTTTTGGCTTACTGCCTGGCATGGGGGGCACGCTCTATCTTGCTCATGGTGCAGAGCAGACACCACTGCTTCGACCCTTCACAACCGATCTTAATGGCACACTAGCCCTTGCACTGATTGCTATGTCAACAGTCTGGTTTTATGCAGTCCGCGAACGTGGCGCAATCCCCCATATTAAGCACTATTTTAGTATTTTGAAACCGTGGTGGAACCCAATGAATTTCTTTCTTGGGCCACTAGAAATCTTGACTGAATTGATCCGACTTGTAACACTCGCACTTCGATTGTTTGGTGTTATCTATGCTGGTGAAGTACTTCTCCGTGTTATTACTATCCTAACTGGTAATTTTGCATGGGCCGGTACCGTCCCAATTATTTTTATGGAAATTTTCTTTAGTGCTATCCAGGCATATTTATTTTTGATGTTATCATCGGTGTACCTTGCTATGTCTACCACACCAATCCATGATGATAGCCATGATGCTTCGCATTCTCCCCGTGATCAAAAAATGACACAGGTTGAATCAGTAAATTAACGTAAGTAATAGGAGAAATAATATGAATTTAAGCCCAGAATTAGTAAAAGGACTGACCATTGGTCTTGGTGCTATCGGACCAGCTGTCGGACTTGGCCTTATTGGTGCAGCAGCAGTTAATTCAGTAGGTCGAAACCCAGAAGCTCAGTCAAAGATTTTCACCATGGCGCTCATCATGGCTGGTCTTGTTGACGCCGTAATGGTATTCGTTCTACTTATCGTCTTCACAACAAAGTAATACATTTCAATGAATATCACGTTTTTCGCAGTATCAGAATCAGCATCCGGGCTATCTTCCCTCGGCATTAATCTAAAAAGTCTCGCTTTTCAGATTATTGCTTTTGCTATCGTTCTTTGGGTTTTGAATAAATACGCTATACGGCGTATTTTAGTTATTCTTGATCAGAGAAAAGAAGAATTACAAAAAGGTTTAGACGAAGCGGCTGAAGCTTCAAAGAAACTTGAACAAGCCACTACTAAAGCCGATAAAATTCTTGCTGAAGCACGATCAGAAGCAGATGAAATTTTAGCAGGCGCACACGGCGAAGCTTCACAACTTCTAAAGACCATTGAGGATAAAGCAAATCTCAGAGCTGAAAATATTATTACTGAAGCGCGTAATCAATTATCTCGTGATGTAGAAAAAGCGAGAACTGAGCTCGTTTCTGAAACGAGCAAGCTTGTCGTTAAGGTGGCATCAGTTTTTATAGGAGATAAGCTAACTTCTGAAAAAGATATGATGGAAATTGAAAAACAAATCAAGGACGCTGCTAAATGACATCACGAACGCAAGTTGCAGATTACCTTGCCGATAAAATTTTTGCAGGGACAAATTCAAAAAAAGTTATGAGTGAAGTAGCTGCCTGGCTGCAGGCGCATAATAAAACACGGCAAGTTAATTATCTCGTAAATGATGTTGCCAGAGCGCTTACAAAACACGGATACTACTGCGTTTCGATTACTTCCGCTCGAGAATTAAGCCAGGTAACTAAAAAACAAGTTGAAACGAGCATTAAAGATATGACTGGAGCAACCACACTTGAATGTACTTACAGAGTAGATCGCAAACTGATAGGTGGAATTATTATTAAAACACCAGAAGCAGCGCTCGATGCAAGTATCCAAAGTCGACTAGCCAAAATTATTGAAGGAGTAAAGTAATGAGTGATTTAAATGTTAAAGCCCTGAGCCGAGAGATTGATGATGCTATCAACGGTCTTAAGGACGGTGCAAAAATGGAACAATCTGGTGTTGTCACAAAAGTTAGTGACGGTATCGTTTGGATCTATGGGCTCAGAGATTGTGGCTTTAGTGATGTGATTGCTATTGAAACAAAAGACGGAGCAAAGATTGAGGCGTTTGCCCTTAATCTGTATGAAGACGAAATTGGTGCCGTTATTTTGGGCAGTGAAGTTGGAGTTAATGCTGGAGCTAAAGCAACCCTAACAGGAAGAACTTTGGAAGTTCCGGTTGGCCCAGAACTCGTTGGTCGAGTCGTTAACCCACTTGGGCTACCAATTGATGGGCTCGGTCCTATCAAAACTAAGCAAATGGGACTCATCGAACGGCCTGCGCCTGGTGTTATGGATCGAAAGAGTGTTAATGAACCCCTGGCTACAGGAATTATTGCAATCGATACGATGGTACCAATTGGTCGCGGACAGCGTGAACTCTTAATTGGTGATAGACAAACAGGAAAAACTGCCATTGCAATTGATACAATGATTAATCAGGCACGTCAAAAGACCGGAGTTATTAATGTCTATGTTGCTATCGGACAAAAAAGTGCCAAGGTTGCTGCGCTTGTGGAACGACTTAAGACAGAAGGTGTAATGGATCAAACCATTATTGTCGCCACGAGTCCTTCTGATGCCGCCAGTATGCTGTATCTTGCTCCGTACACAGGAACTGCCATGGCTGAATATTTCCGTGATAACAAACAACATGCCTTAATCATTTATGATGATTTATCAAAGCATGCGGTTGCATATCGACAAATGTCACTCCTCCTTCGTCGTCCACCAGGTCGAGAAGCCTATCCTGGTGACGTATTCTATCTGCATTCACGTTTACTTGAACGATCTGCTAAATTATCTGATGATCTTGGTGGCGGTAGTCTCACTGCCCTTCCTATTATCGAGACCCAAGCGGGAGATATCAGTGCCTATATCCCAACTAACGTTATTTCAATAACAGATGGACAAATTTTCCTTGAAACGAACTTGTTTTATCAAGGTATTCGTCCCGCTATTTCAGTTGGACTTTCCGTATCTCGTGTTGGTGGTGCTGCACAAACAAAAGCAACTAAGAGTGTTGCAGGTACCTTGCGTCTTGAGCTTGCGCAGTTTAGAGAACTTGCTAGCTTTGCCCAATTTTCAAGTGATCTTGATGAGGACACGAAAAATAGGATTGACCGTGGGCGATTATTGACTGAAGTGCTTAAACAGAAGCAATTCCAGCCACTAAGTGTTGCTGAGCAAGTAATCACTATGATTGCAGCAACAAAAGGCGCGCTTGATCATCTCACCAATAAAGACGTTGAATCAGCGGTTACACGAGTTATTGCAGAAGTTAAGAAATCTGAAAAAACCATCTATGCTTCACTGGATAAAGGAACAAAACCTGAAGAAGCTGATGTTGATAAAGTAGTGAAAATTGCTGAAAAAGTTACAAAGAGCTTTGGTAGCGATAAGGTTAAGAAAGACTAACTATGGCAGCGCAACAAGGCATTAAACGGCGAATAAAATCTGTAACAAATACAAAACAGATTACTAAGGCTATGCAACTTGTAGCTGCTTCTAAACTAAGAAAAGCACAGGAAGCTGCACTTGGACCTAAAGATTATATTGCAGTAGGAACAAAACTTCTTGAAAAGCTTTCTAGTGCATCCGAGGCACAGTATCACCCTTTCTTTGCAAAAAGAAACGGTAAAAAGTCGCTCTTGATTGCTATTTCAAGTGATCGTGGGTTGGCAGGTGCCTACAATAGTAATGTGCTCAGAGCAATCTCAAAATACACGCTGGAAAGTGGTGTCAATCAATCAGTTATTGGAATTGGTAAGTACATCGCACAGCATGTTGCTCGCACAAAGCAATTACATGAAGTTGCTGCGTTTATGACAGATTTAGAAAACCCTGATATTGCAATCGTTTTACCAGTCCTTAGCGAAGCGATTGAACAGTTTGTGACAGGAAAAGTGGACAGCGTACAGCTCATAACCACTAGTTTTGTTTCAATTGTGAAACAAGAAGTTATTGTGACGCAACTTCTACCTATTGTGCCTCCGTCAGAAGCAGTAGCCGCAAACACAACGTATGAGCCAGAAGTTGATCAGTTGCTCGATTTTGTTTTAAAACGTCTTCTGGAGGCGCAGCTAATGCAAGCTCTACTTGAAGCTAAAGCTTCCGAGCAAGCAGCCCGAATGCTTGCGATGAAGAATGCCACGGATAATGCGTCTGACCTTATATCCGACCTAACTCTTGCTTACAACAACGCCCGCCAGGCTGCCATCACTCAAGAATTAGCAGAAATTACAGCGGGAGCAGAGGCAGCAAATGGATAATAAGAACAATCAACAGAATATAGTAAAGGAGAATAAATGAGTAACGCAGTAAAAATGAACGGTAAGGTTATCCAGATTGTTGGTGTTGTTGTTGATGTTGAATTTCCTCACGACTCACTCCCAGAAATCTATGATGCTATTACGATTGAACTTAATAAAAAAACACTTTATCTTGAAGTTGAGCAGCATTTGAGTGAAACAACGGTTAGGGCGCTTGCGCTTTCGAGTACTGATGGACTCAAGAGAGGTCAAGAAGTGGTGGCAACAGGAGCACCTATCACTGTTCCGGTTGGAGATCAAACTATGGGACGTATGTTCAATGTTGTCGGCCAGCCAATTGACGGTAAGCCAGAAACTAAATTTACTCACATGGCTCCAATTCACCGTGAACCACCAACA
>Ga0207956_1000032_pt1 | contig 54933 bp, 42 predicted proteins | sample CryBogCBE25Jul07_FD_184580 | JGI IMG/M metagenome (GOLD analysis project Ga0207956, IMG submission 184580) | Freshwater microbial communities from Crystal Bog, Wisconsin, USA - CBE25Jul07 (SPAdes) (version 2) | ecosystem: Environmental > Aquatic > Freshwater > Lake | place: Crystal Bog...
GCGCTTCTTTAAACGTTCCTGAAATAAGCGACCGGTCATAGAAAAGAATAAAGACAGGCGCTGATACCATCACCTCTTTCGTTCCAACTCCTAAAAAAAGTGAGAGAACGGATACTCCTGCCCAGAGGTACTGTTTCGATCCTTCCGTGTATCTAATAAAGCCGTAGATACTTAAAAAATAAAATAATCCCATCAAAGATTCAGCACGTTGAATCACATACGTTACAGACTCAGTCTGCAGCGGATGCACAGCCCAAAGAAGGGCTGTAATAAAACTTAAAAAATCTAACTCTGCTTTAGTTAGCTGAACTCGAGCAACCTTGAGTGTTCTTCTCACAATTCCAAAGAGTGTTAGAGCTCCAGCAAGGTGGATTAAAAAATTAACGAAGTGATAACCAAAGACAGCATCCCCACTGAACGCGTAATTAAGCGCTAAACTTGCGTTTAAGATAGGTCTTCCAGATACGGTCAGTCCTCCACCCTCGTGAAGTGAAAAAATCTCTGAAAGATGACTAAAATGACGAAGGGATGGATTTTCCGTGATGGACGAATTGTCATCAAAGAGGAAGGGGCCGTGAAAACTCGTTGAATACGTGAGAGTCAGTATAACGATAATGGCCACGCAGTATGCACTCAGATGCATACGAGAGGAACTTGTCTTTAAGGGGGGAGACACAGCTAAGTTTTAATAACCTTAGTGGTTTAAAAGTCGTAATACCACGCTAAAGAATCAAAGCCTATCTCAGATTCTTGACTGATCGCTGAATGCTACTAATACTAAACCATAACTTTAACCCCTTAAAAAAGTTACTACCCCACGCTTCGTTACGTCTTTGTGTAACAAGTAACCTCCTTTTTTTCGTTAATCCAAAAACTCATGAATAATCGCCAAGATAAAACCCTATTCTGGGGCTGTTATATAGCCATCATCACAACCGCTTACGCATTCGTAAGCCGTATCATCCTCTGCGGTGGACAATTTGTTACCGACTTTGGTCTGGATAAAGTAACAGCCGGTGAACTGATCGGCGCAGGCATCTGGCCTTTCGGCGTAAGTATTATTATCTTCAGTCTCTTCATTGACCGTATCGGTTACAAAACAGCGATGATCTTTTCATTCCTCTGTTACTTAACCTATACAGCAATGGCCTTTGCTGCCTATAGCACAATCCACGGCTTAAGTGGTGCAGAGCTCATCGTAGCACAAAAGAAAGGTTACTCCCTCCTATACTGGGGCAGTATTATCTTAGGTCTTGGTAACGGTACCGTTGAGTCCTATGCAAATCCGATTGTCGCAACCATTTTCAGTAAGGACAAAATCAAATGGCTCAACCGCCTTCACGCTGGCTGGCCAACAGGACTCGTCCTCGGTGGTCTTTGCACAATCGCCTTAGCGAATAATTCTGACTGGAGAATTAACTTAGGTCTTATTCTTGTTCCTGCATTTATTTTCTTCTTCTTACTGGTTGGCCAACTCTTCCCAAAGAGCGAACGCGAACAAGCCGGTGTTAGCTATACCGCGATGTTAAAAGAATTAGGTGCGTTTGGCGCTTTCGTAGGCTTTGGCCTAGTATTCGCTCAAGTCGGCCAAGTCTTTGGTTGGTCACAAACCGTCGTTTGGGTCTTAACCGGTGCTGTGGTGCTTACCTTTGCAGCCATCACAAAATCGTTTGGCCGTGGTTTCTTAGCGATGCTCATCATTATCATGATCCCGCTTGCTATCACCGAACTAGGAACCGATGGCTGGATTAGTTCACTGATGGAAACACCGATGAAAGCTGCAGGTCACAATGCTGCTTGGGTATTAGTATACACATCTGCAGTTATGGTAGTTTTACGTTTCTTAGCAGGACCTATTGTTCATAAGTTCTCACCCTTGGGAGTTCTCGTTGGTTGTTCTGCCCTAGCTGTCATCGGCTTAGAAGCCCTCTCAAAAACAAGTTCATCCAGTATGATTGTTATTTTCGCAGCTGCTACCCTCTATGCATGTGGTAAAAGCTTTTTCTGGCCAACGATGCTTGGTCTTACTTCAGAACAGTGCCCTAAGGGAGGAGCCTTAACCCTCAATGCAATGGGTGGTATTGGTATGTTAGCCGTCGGTATTATCGGAGCTCCGTTTATTGGTTATCTCCAAGAATCCGCATCCACGGATACCCTCAAAGCACAAAACCCTGGAATCTATCAAACAGTCACGGTTGAAAAAGCATACCTCCTTGGTTCCTACAAAGCGATTGATCCAGTGAAGGCAGCAGCGGTCAGTGATGCAACAGGCACCTCTTCATTAGCTGCAGCAAATCTAGCAGGTCAATTTGATGCACTCGCTCGCATTGCCCTATTCCCTGGCTTTGCCTTTGTCTGCTTCCTTGGCCTATTCCTGTATTTCAAATCGAAAGGTGGCTACAAAGCGATTAACCTTGAGCACTCGGCTTAAGGAATAAGTCAGCTTATAAAAAAAGCGGTTAAGGATTTTTCCTTAGCCGCTTTTTTATTTTCCCACTATTTCGTGAGTGGACACTTAAACTGGTAATATCCCGCCTTCACATACAAGAGGCGTTTCCCATTTTGAATACCACCGTCACGTATCACATCACTTAACGTAAGCGTTTTGCCGGATTCCGTGATCTGTGAAAGGTTAGTACAAGGAATTGATACATCGGCTATGGTATTTGCAGGAATATGTACATCCAGTGACCACGTCTTATTTTCCTGACTTACCTGAACAGCTACGGCTCCCTTAATGGTAGGGATTTGCATACGCACATAGGTTAAATCACCAAGCCGTGGGTCTACTGTAAATTCACGGTAAGCTGCTTTTACCGGACGAACACCCATCACATACCGAGGAACTAAATTAGCAGGCGCTGCTCCCCATGCATGATTCCAATCTTCGTTTGGTTTAAAAGAATCGTCCCATGCTTCCATCGAAATCGTACTGCCAACACGAATCATATTATACCAACTACGTTTCGAAGTACTGGTGAGTAAATGCACCGCGTCTAGGTCCTTATTATTTTCAAATAATGTTTCGAGTAAATATTGAGAAGCATAAACGCTACATGCCATGCCCTTAGAGGCTATAAAATCACTGAGTGCTGCATGTCTTTCACTCGGAACTAAACCAAACGCTAACGGAAACAGCGAGGCGTGCATCGAGGAATGCCCAACCCCTTCTCCATCGCGGTAAAGACCAGTCTTAGTATTATAGAATACTTGTTCATACTTTTTTTGGACCTTATCCGCAGAAGCTAACCACTGAGTCGCGTCCTTACTTTTTCCTAGCACTTCAGCTATGTGTGCCATGAGAACTAAGCTTCGGTAGTAAAATGCATTGGCGACGGAATCCACTTGCGTCACTTGGTGACCATCACGCTCAGGATAAGGCCAATCTAAAACGATTCGAATCGGAGCATAAAAATTAACGGATTTCTTAAAGGCATCTGTCTGTAATGTTGGATCTGCGGAAATTAATCCATCACCGCGGTCGAGCGCTTTAAGCGTCTTAGCACTAAGCGCCTCATAGTTTAACGCTAATGCAGTAACATCTCCGGTATAAAGATAATCGGCCCAGGCGATTAATATCATGTGATGCTGCCATTCAAGTGGCCACGTAGGATGCTGAAGTAAAAATTGATAGGAATAGCGATCGATCGAGTAATCACGGTCGACACTATAATGCCCTAATTGATTAATATAGGCATCTGCCTCATAGGCGGTTCGTTCTCTATCTCCGTCCACATACGCTCCGAGATAACTCGTAGCCTTCATACTGTAGTGGCACAATTCCCAAACGGCATTTAACACGTCGCTACTCGACTGAAAAGAGGCCGCTTGATCATCAAAGTGATAGTGAACGGCACTTTGATAGATATCTTTTTCGGTAAGTCTTCCTGGATAATGATCAATTTCGCAGTATCTAAACGGAAATACCTGATGCACTCCTGGCTGAATATGAATCGCTGCATCACGCGTGTTATACGGATCATTTGGAATCGCTAAGGTGTATTCATGCACACCTGATTCGGTGGCTTGTGAAAGCGAAGCAAAGCGCCGTGCCTTACCGGGCTTTTGATTAATTTCTTTTTTACCAGAAAGAAGAACCTCTCCTAAACGTATTGGAATGACAGTTGCATGATCTGTTGCTACAGTAAGGACAACGGTCCCAAAGGCTGCTCTCCCAAAATCGACAAAGTAAGAGCCGTTTCCCTTATCAATAATTTGAACGGGCCTAATTTGATCTTTTTCAAGCGGGTATCGATTAGCGAAATCTCGGTTAAATGGTGAGAGCTCTATGTGCTGTAAATTAGGTACAACCTTTCCTGTCTTAAACACTTGGGGTTTTGACCACGCACTTGCGTTATCCGCACGGTTCCATGTTCTCACACGCCAGGAATACGTACGATGTGATTCTAATTTAAGTAAGTCATGGCTTACAGAGCTCGACTGATCCGAGATTTGTTTACCGGAATCAAAGACCTGCGTTTTTGTATCTAAATTTTCAATAATCAGCTGATACGCTGTTTGCTCTGCACCACGACTTTCATCGGATACAATCCAGCTAAAATGAGGTGATTCACGGTTAATAACCGTTAACTCAGGCTCTGATAGTAATTCGCACATGAGCCCAACAGGAGCCTGCTGTGCATGAACCACCGATCTCGCCACAGTTAAATAAACAAGACTTACGAGAATATAAAAACAAAGGGTAAAAGACTTACGAGGTAACATAGGGGTAATTACCTAGAATTAGTTATTCGCGGTCAAAAGAACAACGCTAATTACCTAGCCCTCGTTCTGCAAAATACCTGATAGATGTTATATCCGTTGAATGGATAAAAATCTCAGGATTTTCATGTCCCCTCACTACCCGCATTTATAGTAAATATTGGTAACGAGTATTTACTCCTGTCGTCTTACTTAATACTCTAAAACGTTCGTTAGAGAAATTCATTCAACTACCCCTATGCAACTGATTAAGACCCTTATCTTATGCTTCGTGTGTTTACTGCCTGCGGTTAAGGCTGCAGAGCCTATCACAACAACGGTACCCGACAATGCTCGGTACATCAAAACTCCCAAACTCCTTGAAGGCTGCACCAAGCGCGTAGCCGATATCCAAGGCAAACCATGTAATGTCATTTTCCTTGGTGATTCGATCACCGAAGGTTGGTCCGGCCGTGGTAAAAAAGTATGGGAAGCGCATTACGCACCACTCGGAGCACTCAATTTTGGTATCAGTGGAGATAAAACACAGAATGTCTTATGGCGTTTAGATACGATGGATATTTCAAATCTCCATCCTAAAGTCGCTGTCATTTTAATCGGAACCAATAACACAACCGACACACCTGAAAACATAGCAAAAGGTGTCAAAGCAGTGATCAACCGCACGATGGAGAAATTCCAAAATATTCATATCATTTTGGTGAGTATCATGCCTAACAAGCGTGCAAATGAAAAAATGATGAAGGCTAATACACTCATCCGTGAATTTGAAAAAACAGAAGATGAGACTATCACCTATTTAGATTTAGTTCCTCTCATGACTCCTGTGGGAGATAATTGGTTAGGTCTAAGTAAAGATCACTTACACCCTGACGAAGGTGGATATGAATTATGGGCCAAAGCGCTGGATCCAATTCTTAAAGAAAAATTGGCTAAATCACATACGAAGACAGACGCTGAAATTGCAGCTCAAAATGCACGTATGGCTTGGTTTAGAGAAGCTAAGTTTGGTATGTTTATTCACTGGGGTATCTACTCGGTTCCTGCTGGAGAATGGAATGGAAAGAAAAACTACGCAGAATGGTTTCAACTCCAAACCAAGATGCCGAATGCTGAATATGAAAAATTCGCTAAAGACTTTAATCCTGTAAAATTTGATGCACAAAAATGGTCCGAAGTGGCTGCTAAAGCAGGAATGAAATATATGGTCATTACTTCCCGTCACCATGACGGATTTAGCATGTATGATACGAAGCAGTCTGATTATAACATCGTTAAAGCTACTCCCTACGGCAAAGACCCGATGGTCGATCTTTCCAAGGCAGCCAGAGCTGCCGGTCTAACTTTCTGTTTTTATTATTCCATTGCTGATTGGCACCACCCTGAAATTCCAGCTGCTTACGATCAAGGCGGCTTTCATGGTAATCCTAATCCGAACGCGGATGTCAAAAAATACGATCAGTTCATGAGAGACCAAGTAGCGGAACTCCTCACTAACTACGGACCAATCGGAATTGTTTGGTTTGATGGTGGTGGCTCTTTCAGAATCAAAGACAGGGCTAAAGTGTTAGAGGCAGATAAGATGGCTGAATTAATTCACTCACTACAGCCTGCAACCTTGATCAATAATCGCCTCGGTGCAGGTTCCGACTACGGCACCCCTGAACAACGCATTCCAGGTGGCAAACAACGTGAAGACTTTGAAGTCTGTATGACTTTAAATGATCACTGGGGCTTCAACAAAGCAGACAATCACTGGAAAGAAGCTAAAGAAGTGATTCATAAGTTAGCGGATATTTGTAGTAAAGGTGGCAACTTCCTACTCAACGTAGGTCCTACGTCGGAAGGTGAATTTCCACCTGATGCAATTCGCATCCTAAGTGACGTAGGTAAGTGGATGGATTTAAATGGAGACTCTATTTACGGTACAACCGCGAGCCCACTTGCCTACGTTCCAACGTGGGGCGTTGTAACAACTAAAGCTAACCACTTATATCTGCATGTGCTTAAATGGCCAAGTGATGGAAAGTTAACCTTAAAGTCATCCCAAGCTTTTACTGAAGCATATGCTCTGAGTACCCATGCTAAACTTGCCGTTAATCAACAAGGAGAGGATATCACGATATCACTCCCCACCTCGGCTATCGATTCAAACGATAGCGTCATTGTATTAAAGTAAATCTAAAGGCATTTACCTCTGTATGAGGTAAGTGCCTCCGCTTTCCGTAGGAAATTCGATGACATTATTTCCTACGTGTGTAACAGAAACAAGTTTACCTTGAGATATCACTTTAACAGGTAAACGTGTATGTAATCTAAACGCATTACCGAGATCTGAAACGATACGGGCCGATGTGAGTGTTTGATTAGCCCAGGTCATATCAACTGTGAAAGCACCCCGAGCTCTGAGTCCTTTTACGGATCCTTGAGCCCATTCACGTGGCAGTGCAGGTAAGAGCTTAATTTCAGATTTTTGACTTTGGATTAGCATTTCTGCAATACCAGCAGTCGCCCCGAAATTGCCATCGATTTGAAATGGCGTTTCACGACGAGAGTCATAACGGTTAAATAAATTCGGGAATAAATCGGTTGCGGTGAGTAATGCGATTTGACTGTACGCTCTCTCAGATTCTTCGAGACGAGCCCAAAGACTCGCTCTCCACGCTAAACTCCACTCCGTGGCACCTTTATCACCACGATTTAAGAGCGTCTTCCGAGCAGCCTCGGCTAAAGCAGGCGTATGACTCAGTGTAATTTCATCCCCTGGATATAAAGCAAAGAGATGTGAAGTGTGGCGGTGATGAATATCATTTTCCACATAATCCTCAATCCACTCCTGAAGCTTGCCATCTTTCTTACTGATTTGAAGCGGAGGAAGCAGTGCTAAGGTTTTTTCGCATTCAGCTCGGAAGGCATCATCGATGCCAAGCATTTTTGAAGCTTCAATACAGTGACTTAATAGGTCGTAGATTATTTCTAAATCCATCGTTGAAGCGTACGTTAACTCGGACTTCGTTTTATTTGGTAAGTAAAAACTATTTTCTGGTGAGTGAGATGGATTCGTTACTAAACGACCTGGCATCGCCGTTCCTTCAGGTGCAACGACCAAGTAGTCCATAATAAAACGTGCTGCTCCACGCATGAGTGGATAGGCTCTTTCTGCTAAGAAGCCTTTATCGGAAGTAAATTCATAGTGCTGCCAAGGATGTTCACAGAGCCAAGCAGCTCCCATTGGCCAAACGCCTTGAGGACCATCCGCTGGGGAAGTAAAATAGAAAGGATCAGTTAAGTGATGCACAACCCAGCCACGAGCTCCGTACTCCACTTGTGCTGTACGTGTACCTGACTCAACGAGATTATCCATGAAATCAAAGAGCGGCAGATGACACTCCGAAAGATTACACACTTCCGCAGGCCAGTAATTCATCTGAATATTAATATTGGTATGATAGTCACTATTCCATGCGGCCGACATATCAGCATTCCAAAGTCCTTGTAAATTTGCAGGCATGTTACCAGGTCTTGAACTGGTCATTAAGAGATAACGACCAAACATAAAATAGGTACTGATCATTCCCGGATCAGATTCATTTTTTCGCATTCTCAGTAGCCGCTCATCCGTTGGGAGTGACTCAACAACAGCCCCTGCACTTCCTAAATCGATATCCATTCTACTCGCTAAGCGTGTAAAATCGCTAAGGTGATCTTCCAAAATTTTATCCCAGCTTTTTAAGGATACTTTACTTAATACATCTCGGCACTGACTTTCTGGATCAATCCCCCGGTAATCACTGGCTGCAGCTAAGAGAAGAACAGCCGAATCAGCATTTGTTACTTCAATTCCATCGGCATCGGCTTTGGTTACTCCACCGTGAGTGACTACTTGTAATTCACCTTCAAACTTCATTGCTGGTACCGGTGCAGGATCATTACTGTACTTAGCCATAATTTGGCCGCGTAAAATATAACGGTTTGGATTTTTCTTATCTACGAAGAAGCGAGCGTCTTTCGAACGAGCGAGACTTGCTTTAAAGGATATGTGTCCTGCTTTACTCGCTGTTAGGTTTATCGCTACAACTTGATCAGGTGAAGAAACGAGTATTGTCCGCTTATAGTCTACGTCGTTACTCGAATACGTGACTGTCGCGAGCCCTGTTGAGATATCAAGTGTTCTACGGTAGTTATTAACTACTGTAACACCGGGAAAATCCAAATACAAATTTCCCAAAGGTTGATAGGAAAGAATATTTTTAGGAACCCCCATCATGTTTTCACTAATTAATTTCGTAGCCTCGACATCTTTACCGTGAAAAAGAAGGTCACGAACCTGAGGTAACACTTTTAAGGCATTTGGATTATCGACCGTTGTTCGTTTATAACCAGCCCAGATCGTATCCTCATTTAGTTGAATATCTTCATGAGCCACTCCTCCGTATACCATGGCACCAAGTCTTCCATTTCCTAGAGCAAGTGCTTCACTCCAAATACTTGCAGGCTTTCTATACCAAAGCACCCATTTGCCATCAGGACGAGAAGCCTGTCCTACAAGATGTGCTTTTTCAGGGTGCTCAATATAGGATTCTTTTTTTGGCTTCTGTGTTTCTGCAGCGCTAAGCCCGACAGCAAGAATGCTGATACTAACCAGGGAGGTATACGTAAGTGAGCGTATCATAAACTTAAGGAGTCGTTTCATTAGGGATTGAGGCAAAAGCATCAGAAGCTTTATCAGTCGTATCATTCTTTTGGGGTAACCCAGGAGTACTACGACCTTCTTTTTTATACTTTTCTAAGAGTGTTTTTAAGCGCGTAACAATTTCAGGATGTACGGCATAATAATTTTTTCTCTCAGAAATATCTTCTGTTAGATTATAGAGCTGTCCTGGATAATTATCAGAAACATAACCACGCTCATGATTAAACCACGCGTTTTGTCCACGGGCTCCATTAGCGTTGCCACTTTTTGCATCAATAAAGACCCAGTCTCCTTGGCGTATTGCTAGATCGCCACTGCCACTATGGTGAACGAGTGCTTCACGTAGGGGTTCTTTTACTTTCTCACCTTTAAGTGCTGGGAGTGCATTAACACTATCTACTCCTGCAGAATCCGGTAAATGGGTACCAAGTATTGCTGCTGTGGTTGCCATCATATCAACATGACTAATTAATTCCGTACTTGTCGTATTTTCAGGAATAACATGCGGCCAACGGGCAATAAAAGGAACTCGGTGTCCCCCTTCCCAGGTATCACGCTTAACTCCGCGAAGTGGTCCCATACTGTAATGACCATAGACATGAGCCCGCTCATAAGCACCAATACCTACCTCGGCAGCTACTTCAGGACCGTTATCACTCGTGAAGATAACTAAAGTGTTATCAGCGAGTCCGGTGCGCTTTAAAGCTTCTAGCACCTTGCCTACCATAGCGTCTGTTTCTTCAACAAAATCACCATAAGCACCTGCTTTACTTTTACCTACAAATTCAGGTGTTGGAACAATTGGAAAATGCGGTGAAGTTAATGCGAAATATAAAAAGAAAGGCTTTTTAGTTTTAGCCGCTTCTTCGATATAACTTACGGCATGATCGGTGATCGTAGGTAGAATATTTACTAGCTGCCAACCTGGAAGCATTGGGCCAGGACGATTGAAACCGCCCACTTTGCCTGTATCAGGTAATGAAGGAATTCCTACCGTATGCTGATTTTCAATAAAGCAGTACGGTGGGAAATTGGGGAGATCGACTCCGAAATAATAATCAAATCCACGAGTTACTGGCCCACCGATCGACTTTGTAAAATCAACATTACTTAAGCGATCTGAACCTATCTTTGGCTTTTGACCGTCTGTTGTTTGCCAATCAAACCCAAGATGCCATTTACCAATAGCAGCCGTTGCATAGCCATTATCTTTAAACAATTGTGCTAAGGTATATTGGTTAGGCGCAATTAGTGGCTTATCAAAAATCGCTAAAACACCATGTGTAAGACGTGACCTCCAGGCATAACGACCCGTGAGAACAGAGTAACGCGTAGGAGAACACAAAGAACTGGGTGCATGCGAATCCGTAAAACGAATGCCCTGGGTAGCTAACTTATCAAGATAAGGCGTCTGAATCTTAGAGTCTTTATTATAACAACTTAAATCCCCATAGCCCAAATCGTCAGATAAAATGAATACAACATTGGGACGGTTATCCGTTTGTGCCTGTCCTAAAACAGAAATACTCAGTAACAAGCAAAGAACGGTAGACGTCTTAACACATAGCCAGCATGATAATCGCATAAACAAAGTGAGGGTAATTAAAGCAATTGAGTATTAAACTTTAGATACTTTTTAAGACGACTGCGAGCCTCCATAAGTAACGTCCTAATATCATATAACCAAAGCATGATCAGAAAGAGCACTTTTTTAAGTCTATTATTTTTGTCTTATATAAGCGGATTCGCTCAAAACGCTGTCGATTATATTAATCCTATCATTGGAGCGACGACTGATCAGGCACAAGGAGAAGGTAAAACCTTTCCTGGTGCTGCAACCCCTCTGGGTCTAGTACAACTTAGTCCTGACACTATCACAGGAGGAGACAATGGCTCTGGCTATTCTTATACCCATTCAAGTATTCAAGGCTTTAGTTTCACGCACATGAGCGGTGTTGGTTGGTACGGTGACTTAGGTAATTTCGAAGTAATGCCTACGTGTGGTGATCTTAAAACCTCATCGGGATCACCTACGCTTTCAATTGATGGATATAGATCACATTTTAGTCACGCATCAGAAGTTACCCAAGCAGGCTACTATGCAGTAACACTTTCAGATTATAATATCCGTACTGAATTAACCACAGCAGCTCATGCCGGTATATTACGATTTACATTTCCAGAAAATAAAAATTCACGAATACAAATTGATTTAGCAAGACGTATAGGAGGCACTTCAACCTATCAGTCCGTTACAGTAGTTAATGACCACACGATCGAAGGTTACATGCTTTGCCCGCCTTCCGGGGGTGGTTGGGGTAATGGAAGCGGAAACGCAAATTATACCGTCTATTTTTATGCAGAATTCAGCCAACCCTTAATAGATTACGGTGTTTGGTCAGCAGACATTCCCGAATCCTGGAAAAGAACCAATAACGAAGTTCCTACTAACTGGTATCAGGAAAAAATAAGCCACGCCTCCATTATTCCTCATATTGCGCATTATGAAGGAAAACATATCGGCTTTTTTACAAACTTCAAAACACACGCTAATCAAATTGTCTGCGTTAAGTCAGGTATCTCTTTTGTGAGTATAGCCGGAGCTAAAGCAAACTTAGAAACCGATATACCAGACTGGAATTTTAATCGAATTAGAGAAAAAGCACGTGAAGCATGGTCTCAAGCGCTAGCACCGATTCAAATAGAAGGAGGTAGTGAAATAGAAAAGCAAATCTTCTATACTTGTATGTATCATGCACTACTCGATCCACGTAGCGTTTCTGATTGTGATGGAAGTTATCTAGCGAGTGACAATAAAACTTACAAAAGTACTCAGTTTACCTACCGAACTGTATTTAGTGGATGGGACGTTTATAGAGCAGAAATGCCCCTTCTGACTCTCATAAGGCCAGATATTGTGAATGATGAAATTAATTCACTACTTCAAATTACTCGATTAAGCAAAGATCACACGTTACCACGTTGGGAGTTTATGGGTGTAGAATCAGGCTGTATGATTGGTGATCCCGCCATATCAGTAATCAGCGAAGCTTGGCTTAAAGGAATTCGAAATTTCAATATTACTGAAGCCTACCTCATGTGCCTAGCCTCCGCTAATTCACCAACGAGTAAAAGAAAAGATGAAGCCTTCTATGAAGAACATGGGTGGGTACCTGATTCAATGTCTTGGACACTTGAAAATGCTTATTTTGATTATTGCTTATCTAGGCTCGCCAAACACTTAAATAAAAAAGATGACGAAATAAAGTTTTTTAATAGATCGAAAAATTATAAAAATATATACGATCCTGCCGTTGGAAATATGCACTCTCGTTTAGTTACTGGTGAATGGATGAAATGGAAAGGGCTTACCGCATTCAATCAAGGTAGTGTTGAGAGTAATCCTTACCAACAAGGTTGGTTCGTTCCTCAGGATATCCCCGGTTTAATTGAACTCATGGGTAAGGACTATTTTATTACGCATTTAAACAATCTTTTTGAAAACACACCTCAAGACATGCGTTGGAATAAATACTACAATCACTCTAACGAACCCGTACACCATATCGCATATCTCTATGACTACGCTCATATGCCATGGCTTAGTCAAAAATGGGTGCGCTATATACTAAACCATGCCTATGGTACGGGCGTTTCCGGACTTTGCGGTAATGATGATGTAGGTCAAATGTCAGCGTGGTATATATTTAGCGCTCTAGGTTTTTATCCTGTATCGCCTGTTGACGGTATTTATATGATTGGAAGTCCTTTATTTAATAAGGCAATAATTCATATACCGAATTCAGATAAAACATTTACTATTATCGCTAATAATCAGAGCCCAACAAACCTATATATCCAATCGGCTCTACTAAACGGTCATTCTTTAAATCGCTGCTACTTGACTCATAAAGAAATCACACAAGGTGGAATACTTATGTTTGAGATGGGGCCTGTCCCCAATAAAAATTGGGGTTTAAATAATTAGCATTAGAAGAAAACGTAGATTTCATTTTTGATACGATTATATTCTGGAAATATGACTTTGCCTAAGCCCTAAATTTGTTAAAGAGTGAGTGCATGACTGAATCCCAGATTGCTTCACCTCAAGCGGCATCGAATCAGAATAGTAAAAAAAGTTGGTGGAGATTATCCCTTACCCAACAAATCGCATTAGCGCTCGTTCTAGGCATCCTTCTTGGATGGCTTAAACCGAGCATAGCTCTACAAACAGGATTTCTAAAAGATATCTTTCTTAACCTCGTTAAGTCACTCATAGCTCCTTTAATCTTCGCAAGCGTTGTATCCGGCATAGCTGGTGGAGGAGATGCAAAAAAAGTAGGTCGCTTAGGCCTTAAATCGATCATCTATTTTGAAATAGCCACTACCCTTGCTTTAATTGTTGGGTTAGTTCTCGTTAATACCATTAAGCCAGGACAAGGCGTAATGCTACCTCCTGCTTCCGCTGAAGTAATCACTCAAGCTCACCCGAAAACTTTAACAGAAACGATTGTACACGTATTTCCAGCAAGTGTCGTGGAATCAATGGCAAGTGGAGACGTTTTACAAATTGTAGCATTCGCTGTGATCTTCGGTCTGGGCGTTCTAGCATGTGGCGAAAAAGCAAAACCTGTGGTCGTTTTGTGTGATTGCATCACTCAGGTCATGTTTAAATTCACAAACATTGTCATGCGCTTTGCACCCCTTGGCGTTGGCGCTGCTATTGCCGTCACGATAGGAAAACAGGGAGTTGGCGTTATACTTCATCTAGGAATCTTAGTAGGAACGCTCTATTTAGCCCTCATTGTCTTTTTAATTATCCTCTTAGGTGCTGCTGTTATTTTTATAAAGCTTCCACTGAAACTGTTTTTTAAATCCGTGCGTGAACCATTCACGTTAGCATTCGCAACAGCTAGCAGTGAAACCGCTTTACCTAAAGCCTTAGAGTCCATGGTAGCCATGGGAGTACCCCGCCGCATTGCGAGTTTTGTTATCCCTACCGGCTATACCTTCAACTTGGACGGCTCTACCCTCTATTTAGCTGTAGCTTCCGTTTTCGTTGCTCAAGCTGCAGAAAGTAGCGGGGCCGCGCATTTCGGTTTAGAAAAACAAATCCTTCTGATGTTAACACTGATGATTACATCAAAAGGTGTTGCTGCAGTACCACGCGCTTCGCTCGTTATTCTCTTAGCAGCGCTTCACACCTTTGGATTACCACCAGAAGGTGTTGTCCTAATTTTCGGAGTTGATGCCTTCATGGATATGGCACGCACCTCCGTGAATGTTGTCGGCAACTGTCTTGCCTCGATCGTCGTAGCAAAATGGGAAGGCGAATATACGCCTCCCCAGTCACTTACTTAAGCTTTAGGCGGGAAACCAGCAACTGGCGGTGACATTGGAGGTAATTCCCAAGCTTGTGGAGTTACCTGATCAATGTTAGGTGTTACATCCGCATCTGCTAAACCAGACGCCCAAGTTAATCCACCAGAGAGGATGGATCTAAACTGAGGGAAATCCCAATCGTTACCTAATTCAGGGCCATTATCTCCATGTCCCATAGAGGTATAAAATACGCGACCCTTACCGTGCATACGAGCCCAAGTGGATGGATATGCGGGACGTAGATAGGGCTTCCACGCATTCGTGTCTGTTGTTTGAGATCTAATTTCTATGCCACCCATGGTTGCTGTTTCTTGGACTAATAAAACATGCAAATCATGATTAAAGTCGTTTAAAGAATACCATTCGTCCTTACGTGTGAAACTTGCGCCTAAGGTTTCAAAGCCTGGGAAGTTTTTATCGATAACACTTACGGTAGCTTGCTGTTGCATACCATGAACCATGAAGCCTGCACCTAGCATGCGAGTATAAGGATCTGCCTTATCACCGAAATTTTTATATCTCCAAGTGCGCTGCTGTGAGGTGTTAGTATTACCAGTTTCTCCCGTGTGGAACGTATCTGCTGCAGCATGGATACCAACAAAACCTTTACCACCAGCAACTGCATCAAGAAGCGCTTGTTTACCTGCAGGTGTCATTGCTGGATTACCATCACCTGGATTTCTTGAGCCTTTAAATTTATGGGAGCTGAGTAAATCGCCGCTTGTAAAAAAGCAGAACGCATCGAACTGAGCTAAGTATTCCTTACTAAACAAGCTACCGTCTTTTGAAAACGTGAAATCAATATTCAGTTTTGGCCCAATACTCTGCAAATAGGTTTCAGCATAACTTGGCTGACCATTTTCACGTTTAATGACAGCGTGCTCAAAGTCAGATGACTTAGTGAAAAAGAGCACTTTTCTTGTGCCCTGATTAGCTGCTTTAACGAGCGGAAAAGCAGCAAAACCTAAGACAGCAGCTCCAAATGAAGCAAGCGCCTGTCGACGTGTCATACCAGGAAGTGAAGACGTGGATGTTTGCATAATATAGAAATTTATTTGTTACGCTTAGAATGACCCTTAGCACCGTAGTATGCTACATAAGCATACGCGAGCATCGGAATGATAAACGAAAATTGAAGACTTTGTGTTACATCAGCGATGTATCCTTGAAGTGGAGGAAGCAGTGCACCACCTAAAATGGCCATAACAAGGAGCGAAGAAGCTTGGCTTTTGAGTGGACCCACTCCTTCAATCGCAAGTGAGAAAGTATTAGACCAGCCAATTGACGTAAAAAGACCAACTGCGACAACACACCACATAGCTGTTTTACCGCCGACTAAAATAGCAATAAGAAGGAGAACAACTACCGTCGTTGAAAAAATCATAAGCGTTCTACCCGCCTGTGATTTTCCAAACTGGAATAGTAGCCAGCAAAGCACAAGAAAAGGTGCGTAGTGTGCAAATACAGAAGAATCTTTAACAAACTGTTCTTTCCATAGGCCAAACGCAGAAGCATTTAATCCACTGCGCAGCGCATCAAGCGGTGCACTTTGTGCGAGCCATAAAAATAAACAGGAAACAATAGGGATTAAGATGAGCGCCAATTTCTTTGTTGAAGGTTTCAGGTCACTGAGTTCAGCAGCACCCATAAAGCGACCAATGAGTAATCCTCCCCAGTATAAAGAAACAAAGCGACTCGCTTTGACTGCATCTAAACCAGCAACATTGGACTGCCCCAAAAAGTTAATGATAGAGCTGCCAACAGACACCTCTCCGCCCACGTACATGAAGATTGCTCCAATACCAAGGACTACATGCGGATACTTAAGTGCTCCTGCACCTGGCTCAATTTTCTCTTCACCGATAGAAGGGAGTGAGAGGAAATAAAAAATTACCGCGAGGACGACGAATACGATACAAAATGCAAGATAAGGTACTTTAACGGAATCTGCACCATTGGCTCCCGTTTTTGCAAAATATTGAAATATCAACCAACCAGCAATGAGTGGTCCGAGCGTTGTACCAATCGAGTTAAAACCCTGGGCTAAATTAAGCCGACTCGAAGCTGTTTTTTCGGGTCCTAATATAGTGACATAAGGATTTGCAGCGATTTGTAACATCGCAAATCCTAGACCTACAATAAAGAGAGCCGCTAAAAACATAGGATAAGAAGCCGCAGTACTAGCTGGCCAAAACAAGGCACTTCCTAAAGCTGAAATAAGTAAGCCTACAACAACACCATTTTTGTAACCGATTTTAGCAATCGGATCACCCCGTGTAACAGAAATGACAAAATAAATTAATGAACCGACAAAGTACGCTCCAAAGAAAGCGAACTGTACTAACATCGCCTGAAAGTAATTTAGGGTAAATGCCTCTTTAAAGCGTGGAATTAAAATATCATTAAAAACAGTCATGAATCCCCACATAAAGAAAAGGGAAGTCATGATTGAAAAAGAACTGCGATTGCTAGAATCAGAACTCGAATGCGCTGCACTAGCGTTTGGGGTAGATGCAATGGCCATATGTAATTTTCGTATAAGGGTAAGTAACAGGGGTTAGATGATATAAGCCAGCAACGGACTATATATCAAGCAGGACTATTTGACCCTCTTTGCTCATGCATAATTTAACGTGCAAAGGGAAATCTATGGCTTACATTATCACCATGAATCCCACACTCGCCCTTATGGCGCACGTCCTTTTTGGCGTCCTTTGTTTACTGATTGCTGTATGGCTACTCGTTGAAACGCTTTATATTTCAGAAGCGAATATAAAACGTGTTAGATCATTAAGCAAAATTCTCTCACTTACACTCTGGATAGGATACCTATCCGCTGCCTATTTCTACATCTTACATTACGCTCCTGATAAAGCGATTATTCTCAAAGGGCCTTGGCCATTTGCTCACAATATTTTTATGGAAGTTAAAGAGCATGTTGTGATCATGCTACTTCTCCTGGTTAGCTACCTTCCGATCGCTGCAAAGAGTGATCTCGTACAAAATGCCGATGCTAGAAAACTATTCATTACCGTCTTATCATTAATCGCATTCATCGCCTTTTTTGCAGATGGCTTTGGGGGAGTAATTGGTATGGGCGTCAAAATGGGCTTACTCGCTAAATAATTTAACCTTCACCTCTCTATGCAATCTACATCTCAGTCACAATCTTCCGAAGGTAAATCCAGCTGCGCTATCTCGTATGGAATAGCTTTAGCGGTCGCCTGTCTTTTAAATGCAGTCCTCGTAGTCTTAAAAGAGAAGAGTCCTGCCACCTTAGCCTGGATGAAACATGCTACAGGTCACCACTGGGCTACCCACACCTTATTTACTTTAGCTATCTTTTTTGGTCTTGGTTTTATTCTTTCAAAAACCAATCAAGGTCGCGGACCCTCAGCCGATCTTAAGTCAGTAACGAGTTTAATCATAAGAAATGTGATCATTGGAGCAGTAATCATTTTTGTTTATTACGCATTCGTAGATTAAGCGTTAAACTCTTTAGCAGGATTTTTCATGAAACGTTTTAGCGTTGGTCTTTTAGTCGTTTTACTAGGAAGTGTGGCACTACTACGTGCTGGTCCTCCTTATGTGACAGACGATCCAGAACCCGTGGAATATAAACACTGGGAAGTGTATTTAGCTACGCAAACAACGCACGAACCCGATTCAACCGCTGGAACACTACCGCATGTTGAAGTTAATTACGGCGCTCTTCCTGACGTACAACTGCACGTAATCGCACCACTCGCATTTTCATCATCGAGTGGATCATCACGTAATTTCGGCTATGGAGATACAGAGCTTGGTATAAAATATCGTTTCCAAGAGGAAACAGCAAGCAGCCCACAACTAGGTATTTTCCCAATCGTTGAACTACCAACAGGAAGCACCAAGAAAGATCTAGGCAGTGGGCATACTCAAGTTTTCTTACCTCTATGGATTCAAAAGAAAATTGGCGAATGGACTACCTATGGTGGTGGTGGCTATTGGCTAAATCCGGGTACAGGTAATAAAAACTACTGGCTCATGGGCTGGATGGTACAAAATCAAATTACAAAAACACTAGCTCTTGGTACTGAACTTTATCACACAACACCCCAAGAAATTCATGGTAAGTCTAAAACGGCGCTCAATGTTGGTCTTGTATGGGACTTAAATGAAGAACAACACATTCTCGCATCAGCAGGACCTACCCTCTCAGGGCCTAAAGGCTACCAGACTTACCTTGCATACCAATTAACGTTTGGTCCGGTAAAATAAAAGATTATCTCGCTGTTAGCTGACGCAAGGCTTCTTTAGCTTCCTTAAAGTCAGGCTTGTCGCGTAGCGCTAACTCAAATTGCGTTACCGCATCCTGTAGTTGATTCATGTTTGCATAGGCTACTGCTAGATTAAAATGAGCCTCAGCATAATGAGGATTATTCTCTAGTGCTTTTTTGTAATGAAGCACAGCTTCAGCTAACCGGTAAGGATCTTTTACCAGTAAATTAGCCAAATTATTATGAGCCTCAGCATACAAGGGATTTAGTTTTAATGCCGATTCATAGTGACCTACCGCTTCAGCTGAATGACCGGGCAGAGAAGCAAGTAAGTTCGCATAATTATTATGCACCTCAGATTGAGCAGGATTTAACGTAAGTGAATAGGTGTATTCACGGATCGCATCAGGAAGTGAGGCCTCCGCTTTCGAATACTCGTAAGCTACGTTGGCATGCGTTACAGGATTAGTTGGATCTATAGCTAATGACTTCAGGTAATGCTCGATCGCTTCTTCATGCCGGGAAGACACATTACCTAAAAAGATCGCATAGTCATTATGCGCTTTAGCATCATTAGCTCTTAGACGAAGGGCCACGGTAAACTCTTTATCTGCCTCAAGCACTTTATCGGGATACTGGGTGAGTTCGTTAGCGAGACTCAGGTGTGCATCAGTATAGGCTGGATCCAGTGCAATTGCGTGAAGATACAAAGATAACACCTCGCTATGGTGATTACCCTGTTTAGATAATTCATCCGCATAATTTTTATACGACTGGGGATAATCAGGATTCACATCCAAGGCTGCTTTAAAATGAGCAAGTGCTTCCTTAGATTTTCCTTTTTCAGAAAGAAGAATCGCTAAATTATTATGTGCTAAAAAAGAATCCGGTGTCGTTTGTATCGTAGCCTGGTATAGCGTTTCACTATCCTTATAATTTTTAGCCTGTATAGAGGCTTTGGCTGCAAGTAGACATATAATAGCAAGGGCAACACTACGAGGCAGCGTGCGTTTCAAAAGATTTTGCGATGAAATCCATGCTCTATACCATGCATACCAGAGAACCGATACACCCACACATAAGAAAAGCACCGCATGATACGTGAAGTGATCAGCTACATAAGCATAGGCAAAAGGATAAATATTAAAAAATCCAAGAACTGGGAAAAGCGTTCCTAAAAATAAAAGTACTAAACATAAAATGCCGGCTATTTTTTCTCTCAAGTAAACACATACGCTTATGAAAAGGATTACGAGACTTGTTGCCGTATATGAAGTCAGTGAACTTGGATCTAATTTCCAGTGTGAATAAATAAACGAAAGTTTTTCAGGCCAAATAAACTTTCCTACATAGAATACGGGTATCTTTCCTAGAAGAATAATGCGGGATAATAAACTCAAAGGACTACCAAACTTTCCTGCTCCTATAATGGTGTACTCTACCCAGGCTGTAAACACTCCCGATAAAGTCGCAATGAGTAACCACGGAATAAGTGGAATAGTGAGTCGTTTAAATGCAGAAGCACCTTCACGCCACAGTCCTATAACAATAAGAGCAGCAGGCAACGTTGCTGTAACACTCTTCGTCAGTAGCGCTAATACAAACAATCCAAACGCAAAAAGGTAAGTTCGTTTTCTCTGATCAGATCGCCAATTAAAATAAACGTACGCAGAAGTGAGATAAAAGAATAAAGAGAGTGTATTTTTTTGTTCTGATATCCATGCGACAGATTCTACACACAGGGGATGGACACAAAAGATAAGTGCCGCAAAATAACTCCCCTTAATATCTAGTTTTCTTAATAGACGATAAAATAAGAAGGCATTCGTAGCATGAAGAATAACATTAACGATGTGATAGTGAATGAGCGACTGACCCCATAGTTTATTTTGTAACCAAAAAAACGAATGTAAGAGTGGGTAATATTGCTGTGTCGCACCCAGTTTAAACCAGATATCTCTAAGTCCTGCCAAAGATCGTAAGGGATTCGCCGTCAAATGAAAGGCGTCATCCCAAAGCTCAAGTCCATGTACGGCTGGTATATAAATGACAAACGACAGAACAAGTAAGATTAGTCCTTTAAAAAGGATACTTAGAAAACTGTCCCGTAACCCATCTGACTGAACTGGCTGAGAAGAGGGTAAAGCCATAAAAGAGGTAACGCTAGTAGCTTCCTATACCTGCAAACGTATTTCAAGAGCCTTATCATTTTAGTACACCTATCTTCTCCTATTCGCTGGTAAGTTAATTCATTACTTGTAATAACTATTAATAGAATAGCGTATGCCACTACACATTAAAGAAAGCCTGAAAGAAAAAGAGAATCTAACGGTACATCCTACACTCAATGCATCGTTAAGCTATTTTAAGCAGCTGCGTTTAAGTGCTCATGAGGTTGTTTCAGTTCAGGAATTAGATATCGAACTTTTATGCGTTGTTTTGTCGGGAAATGTCACAATTTCTGTAGGTGATCAGGTATTTAATTCGGTTGGCCAAAGAAAAGATATTTGGTCAGGTAAGGCAGACAGTGTGTACTCAGGAACGAATAAAAAAATAACGATTACTGCAGGAGCCGCTCCAAGTGAAGTAGCCATAGCAGGCGCTCTCTGTAAAAAATCTTACGAAGCCTTTCGGATCACGCCTGATGACGTACACATGGTTGATGTTGGTTCTGTCGAAACTCATTCGCGTCGCCGCATTTTTCACATCTTAGGTCAAAATGCTGCAGGTAAAGCAGGCAACTTACTGGTTAGCGAATTGTATGCTGATCCTGGTTGCTGGTCTGGTTATCCTCCGCATAAACACGACACCGAACGTCCTCCAGAAGAAACCGATTTTGAAGAGGTATATCACTACCGATTTAATCCAGAAACAGGATTTGGTGCACAGTTCTGCTATGATGCGATAGCCATGTCGCAGGTCGTTAAAACAGAACATGGCGACTCCTTTCTTGTTGATAAAGGCTACCACCCTACGGTGACTTCACCGGGGCATAGTAGTTACATTTTTACGATTCTTGCTGGAAGACACCAACGCTCACTTATTCAATTTTTTGAACCAAAGCATACGCACTTGATGAGCAAGATCCCTGGAATTCAAGCGATGCGAGATAAATTTAAATGACCGAAAGTAAATTACCCCACTTACCCCGAGAAGAGAGCAAATGGCGCTGGGTCATCATTGCATTAATCTTTTCTGGAACGCTGATTAATTACATCGATCGGCAAACCGTCTCTGTTTTAGCACCTGTTCTGTGTAAAGATCTTCACTTATCTAATACGCAATACGGAGCAGTAGGATCTGTATTCTTATTTACCTATGCCTTATCCATGTGGCTATGGGGTGGCGTATTTGATCGTATCGGAAACCGTTTAGGTTACGCCGCTGCCATTACCTTATGGTCGATTGCTGAGATTGCTCACACCGCAGTTAATTCACTCTCCAGTCTTAGTTTGGTACGTGGCTTACTAGGTCTTGGAGAAGCGGGAAATTGGCCAGGTGCTACTCGCACCGTTGCAGCTTGGTTCAAACCACGTGAGCGAGCACTCGGAATGGGATTAGCTAATGCGGGAGCATCGATTGGACCAGCCTTGGCCCCACCCCTCATTATTGCGCTACAACTCGCCTACGGATGGAGAATCACATTCGCAGCAGCAGGTCTACTAGGACTTATCTGGCTAATCATCTGGCTTCCCCTCTATCCCAAAGAAACAACACCCGCAGTTGTAACCAAAGATCAAGCACCTGTTGCGTGGCGTAGTCTTTTTAAATTTCCAGCCTTTTGGGGTATCGTTATGGCGCGCTTCTTAGGCGATCCAATCTGGTGGTTATATTTAAATTGGCTTCCTAAATATTTATCCGATGTAAGACATTTTAGTCTGCAACAGATTGGCGCCTTTGCTTGGGTTCCTTTTCTTTTTGCTGCAGGAGGAGCTTTGTTTGGAGGATGGTTTTCAGGGTTCCTGATCGACCGTGGGCTTTCCGTAAACGCTGCAAGAAAAACAGCGATTGTCATCGCAACACTTCTTTTACCAACCGGTATCATCGGAGCACTCTCTGATTCCCCTTATGTTGCACTCGCTTGGTTTAGTATCACCTTATTTGGATTTCAGTTTTGGGTAAGTAATGTACAAACCTTAGCGAGTGACTTCTTCCCTCTAGGAGCTGTAGGTTCTATTGCAGGATTCTCTGGCACAGCTGCAGGACTGGGCGCTATGATTCTTACGTTTATCACCGGTTGGGTTGTAGATCATTTCTCCTATACGCCTATGCTTATAACCGCAGGTATCTTAGGACCTTTATCCACAATCGCACTTTTTATTTTATCAGGTAAAATAAGAAAGATTGAAATCGAAACATCTGCTTAATTTTTAAAGACTAACTTATGGCACACAGTCAGCGTTTCTCACTTACTCATAAAACGGCACTCGTTACAGGCTCTTCACAAGGTATAGGCCTAGCGATTGCCCGTGGCTTAGCAGAAGCAGGAGCTCACGTTATTTTAAATGGCAGAAACGCAGAAAAACTAGCCCAAGCTGAAGCTACGTTTAAACAAGCAGGACTTTGTGCTGAAAGCTGCTGTTTTGATGTGACAAATCCTGAAGAAATTAAAACGGTTTTAAAAAGTGTAGGAAGTAAAATTGATATTCTCGTAAATAACACAGGAATTCAAAAGCGTTCCCTCCTTGTCGACATGCCACTGAGCGATTGGAAAGCTGTGATAGATACGAACCTCACCTCGGCTTTTATTGTTTCTCAGGTAGTAGCAAAAGGCATGATAGAACGTAAATCAGGAAAAATTGTTAACATCTGCTCACTGATGAGTGAGTTAGCTAGACCGACAACCGGTAACTATGCTGCATCCAAAGGTGGACTTAAAATGCTCACCAAAGCTATGTGCGGAGAGTGGGCAAAAGATAATATTCAAATTAATGGTTTAGCGCCTGGCTATATCTCCACAGAACTCACCCAAGTGCTTAAAAACGATCCTAAATTTGATGCTTGGATTAAAGGTCGTACACCTGCTAATCGCTGGGGCGAAGTCGAAGATCTTGTTGGAGCATGCGTATTCTTATGCTCCCCTGCTGCTAATTTTGTTAACGGCCAAATCCTAACCGTAGACGGCGGTTTGTCCGCCGTCATCTAATTACTTTAGCGTTTTAATGTAGCGGATCAGTGAATCGATCTGCTCGTCTGTCAGTATTCCTGCAAAACTTGGCATAACGATTTCTGATTTTTCGTAACCTGCTACATACTTAGCATTAGGTAAGATAATTGATTCACGAATATAGCCTTCATCGGCAACGATCGTTTCTTTTTTACCATCCGCAAATACATCACGTGTTCTACCAAAGAGTTTATACCAAGTAGGTCCTGGTTTAGGGGTATTACTTGAATCCACGGTGTGACATGCAATACAGCCATATCTTTCTGATAACTGCTTACCCTCTTCTACACTCGCCTGCTTGGCTTTTGATTCGATCACAGGCTTTGGTGTTAAATCTACAGTTAAAGGAGCAAATCCTTCTTTCGTAGGATCAAAAGTAATCAGCTCATAGGGAGTTGTATAGATTCTATCTAAGAAAGTCCGACCCTGCTTTAATTTTAAATCATAACTTACTTGAAGCTGCATAACAGGCTTCATGTCAGGTATTGCAATAAAAACGGAGCGCTCATCCTTAGAAAGATACACAGCAGAAACTGCTAATCGATCATGACCAGGAACACCACGGGCATTCAATTCTGGAGATCCATATTTATACGTTCTTACATAATGCCAACTTTGGGCTGCGTAATTTGAAATATCTAACGCTGTCTCTTTATCCAAAGGATTATCAAATCGAATCAGAACCCCTTGCGTTGTAGCCGTAACTTCACACGGCATAGTGCTTGGAATTCCTGTATAGCGTAATCGGCCTAAGCCGCTTTCCGTATCAATTACATTACCCCACCCAATCACTTGAAAACCGGTTACATAAAAAAATCCATCTTTAGGATTCACGCTTCCATGTAGTGGAGGAAAATCAAACTGCTGTGTTAATGAAATCACAGAAGCCTGAAGCCGCGGTAAGCGGCTATTTAAAATAACCCGGTAGAGTTCTGGACGATCAAAGGCGATATGTACGAGCTGCCCAGTCAAAGGCCCCATCTTTGCACCAATAAGCCACTCTTCACCCATAGCTGATGCACTGACTGAGTGCGGCATCCACGTTAATGGCTCTTGAATTGCTGCAGGATACTGCTCATGCGGCAAAAACTTAGCCAGATAACCATAAAACTTATTACCCTCAATAACATGAATTGGAGTGGAAGGAATATATTCTCCTTCTTGATCACTACCCGTTACGAGTCCAGTCACAGGATTAACACCGATGTTAGGTTGTCTAAAACCATATCCTAACACTTCTGAGCTTAATCCATCTTTAGAAACGCGTAAAACACTCCCATTATGTTTACCCAGAGTCGTTGATTGCTGACCACCTTTAGCGATCACAAAGGATCCATCGGGAGCTAAACGCATAGCAGTTGCGAATTCACGCATGTCTGCTGTTTGTGAAAACGCGTTTGAAAAAAGTTCGTATGATGTCGCTTCACCTATGTGATTTGGATCAAGTAATTTCCAAATACCATTTTTATCGAATACATAAATCTGTTCATCTCGAATCGCTAAACTCATGGGCTCATGAAGTCCTGAAGCGTAGCGCTTCCAGCTAGCCGTGCCTTCTGACTTATCAAGGCCATCAACTAACCACACATCACCATCGTAGGTTACTACTGCAGCAGTTCCATTTTTAAAAAATTGAATATCACACGCTCTAACTTTTCGCTGCCACGGATTATCACTCGGTAAATCAATATGATCCATGACATAACTGTCTTTATCAGGAGAACGCTTTACCGCTGCTTTGACTAAGGCTGGCCACTGTGAACTCACTAAGGACTTGGCTGTTCTACGGCATGTACTTGAGTAACTTCCTTCTTGGACAGTGTGAGAGTGAAATCGCACGTAGAAGCAGCTGACTTAATAACCGCATATACCACATTCGAATCTGATTTAATTTCTACCTGTGGGTTGTCTACGGAAACATGAACTGCATCAGCTTTGGCGCCTACGACTAAGACAAGTTCATGATCAAGATGCGTAGCAGCGATGTGCCTTCGAATAATTTTATTATCTAAAGCACCTTCAGTTGACCACCACTCAGAAATAAGAGCATGTGAAGCTGTGTAATGTAAAACTGCTGCTTGGTCACGTAATTCGATGGAATTGAATCTACCATAGTTTGTAGGCAATGGTCCGCGGCCTATTTCTTTAACGCTCGGAGCAGGCTCTCTCGGATCCACCTTACTCAGTGAAGTCCCTGATTGCCATCCTGGATAAATTCCAGACCCCGTCCAAATTTCGCCTAAAATGGTTGGGAGTTTATTTTGTCCGTCAGGGGTCTTTGATTTTCCATCAGGATATGAAAAAGGCGCCTGAGCTTTAGGGGCTACCCCTTGACCAACCCAGACAGCTGAAATTCTTAGTAAATCGGTATCAAAGCATACCCACGTGTCTGCTTGTACTTTTAGAATAAGACCACGTGGAGTTAAATTATCGTGGGGTGAAACAGCAGGAAGATTACGTACATCTAATACAGATGAATAAAAAGGGAAATCGGCTTCTACCCAAGGAGTCTTTGTATAAGAACCAGGCCTAGTCTTATTGGCCTGTGCCTGTACTGGCGATACCCATGAAGCACTACCCACAAGAGATAATGCGGCTAAAATTAAATACTTAATTTTTACAGTCATGAAATACAAAGTTTTAACTTACATACACACTACGGAGGCTGCAGGTAGTGTTCGTTTAATTTCAGAAAGTCTATAACCAAAGCCTGGCCCCTTAATGGTAGATAAATCAACAATACCATTACGACGTGTGAAAATTCCTGGATGTACATCATTTTCTGGTAGCGAAGCATCGGGATAAAACTGCATCCCGTTACATTCAACGCCCATGATTGTTCCAACATGCGCTGCGAGTTGCACATGCGGCAACATCGCTAGCATAGGGTTCGTTAAATCTTGAACCATGAGTGCCATATTATGGGCCTTAGCCCAGCAGGCACTAAAGATTGCACCTGTTTGGGTTTTACACGTTTTAAGTGCAACGCCCGTCCATCCCAAACTACGTCCTAGCGCAACACAGGTCCAATCATGAGCACTCTCATCTAAAAAGAGTAATTTGATCGCTGATAATTTTTTAACATCGATTGGATACTTTTCCAAATCGTAAGGGAAAGGCTGTTCAATATATAAAATTTTATCGTAAATACTTGGATGCGAATTTTTAAGCTGATCCAAAATCGCAATCACGTACTGGGGATCTTCAACCGTACAATTAAAATCTGCGGTTAACGTAGTAACCCCATTCGCTTCTGAAATCGTACCGACTTCTATTAAACGCTTATAATCCCACGCACTATCATTACCGCGTAGTTTAATCTTAATGCATTTTAAACCATCGGTAGTAATCCAATCGCGAAAGAGAACAGGCCTTCCATCCTTAGGTTCATTTCCTGTTAATTCAGACTCTAGTACCGCATCCATGCCGCCCACGAGGTGCCATACAGGCAATTTCGTTGGAGGATTCTTAACAAAAAAATCGGCTGGATATAATCCTTTAAAAGAAACCCCACTGTCCTTCGCTGGCTCTAAGTAATACGCTAAATCTTTATTTAGATAGTCGCGTGAATAAAGCTCATAGACTGGCTTATCGGCTAGAAGCCCAAAACAGTCATGCAGTGCGATATCAAATGCTGAGCAACAAACAAGTGCCGCTAGAAGAGGAATCTCTTCTTGAGGAGCAAACTGTGCATTCACCGCTTTAAGCACTTCAGGAAGTACCTTCTTCTGAAAGGCATGTCCTACTTCCAAAACATCTCCAGTAAATTTAAATTCAGCCCAGGCATGGGTGAGTTGCTTACAAAGGGCGATAAGAGCGATCTCGCGTTTCTCAACACTTAACTGACTGGGCCACACCCACGTCACCGACAAGGGCGTTTCACCCCATCCCTCAACTTCTTTCCCTGCACGATTTTTTGCCCTGAGACATACCCGAGCACACGTGACTTTCGTTAACGTTTCTTTGCCAAATTTAAGCGGTATACGAGTCGTAACGGGTAGTAAGTAAAGCTTAGCACCGGTTACTGTGATATCAGAAGGTAAAGACATAGTTTATACTAATTCAGAGCCTTTTGTTTCAGGCGCATACCAGATTAAAATAATACCAAGCAAGTAGACTAAGGATAACACTGAGTAAGCATTTCCAAAGGCCTGCAGGGATGACTGCGTGAAGCCACTAAAGAATAAAGTTAAGTTACCAAGCTGTAGGGTTCCGACGGCAGCAACCAAACGACCAAAGTTATAGCAAAATCCTTGTCCAGTAGCCCGCAACTTAGTGGAAAATAACTCAGGCAAATATAACGGGAAAAATCCGTAGAACGATGCGGTAGTACCACCTAACAAGAATGCCGTAATAATAAAGCGGTACTGTTCGAAGCTAGTAACGAAGGATTTATTAAGCTGAAAAAAAGCAAGTGCAGCACATAAACTGATCGTACTTAACAGTGCATACGTAATACGACGTCCTAATTTATCAGCAAATAGAGGAGTCAAAAAAGCAAACACAACCGATCCAAACGAACTTGCCATAACCGTGTATTCCATAATCGGAATAACACTGCCTAATGGAACTATGCCGCTTGACCAGCGCGCAGCCTGTTGCACAGAACCCCACGTTCCTAAAAGAACAACCGATGCTAAACACGCGCCGATAAAAAGATTTTTTAATGTACGACGATCGAGGTCTACCACGTGATGACTACCACTATTTAAACGCTTAAGATAATTTCTAAGTGGTAATAAATATCCCCATATAGAAATAAGTGCAGCAATAAGAGAAACGCCGAGTGCTCCTAATTTTCCTATATTACAAAACGGAGACCACACATAGATAATCACAAGAGCTGCAAGCGATGCAATGAGGACACCGTATAAATCTTTTGTCTGCCATAGATCGGTACGGCCAGTCTTCTTTTCCTCCTGCCAGCCATGGGACTCTTTAACAAAAATAAAAATGAAAACATTAATCAAAGCAGGTAAGGCACCACTTATCGCTAAGAGTCTCCATGCTCGATTATGAATTAAATAACCAATCGTTTGCTGAGGAATATGAAGTGCCTGCAAACTATGGGTTAGCGTATCAATCGATCCATTGAGTTTAAAACTTAGGATACCGGTCGCCATAAAACCAATATTAGATGAAGCGCCGATATAAGCTGCCATCCAGCGTCTATCTCTTCCACCCCACGCTTCATTAACAAGGGCCACACCTAAGGACCACTCACCACCCATACCTAAAGATGCGATAAAACGTAAAATCGCAAATGGCCATAGATGCGTAACAAACCCACACAGTCCTGTAAAAACAGCGTAGCTAAAAATCGCAAGCATGATGGCTTTAACACGGCCAATCTTATCACCTAACCATCCAAACAATACTCCACCTGTTGCTGCACCAACCAAATACAATGCAATAAATACACTGAAGGTTTGCGCACGCACGATTACACTCGCCTCTGGCATAAGATCTTGAAGTGCGGGCTGTCCAATTAAGGGAAACATGCCCATTTCAAAACCATCAAAAAGCCAACCTAGAAACGCTGCCGCTAAAGCTGCATAAGCAACACGATTACTTGATTTTTGATCCATGCTCATTTGTGAAAATTTTTGCATTAAGTCATGAACCTAGAGCAGTTCATGAAAAAACGCTTAATAGGGGTATTAAACTAAATATCTTAAACTAAATTTTACGCTCAATCCTAATATTGCTTACTTTAGGCAATCCATTGACGTAAAACAGCTAGGTCTCGTTTCATATAAGCTATCATTTGTTTACGATCACCGAGCGGATATTCATGGTGCTGGCATAAAGGTCCTTTAAAGCCACTTTTTAAGAGCTTTGGAACATAGGTTTTATCTAGCATTCCCTGACCTAGAGGACACCACGTTGGCTTCCAGGCCTTAGGACCCTTAACCCAGGTAAAATCTTTTACATATAAAGATAGTAAATATGGCTCTACGAGCCGTGCTTGAATTGGCCATGATACACCACCCTCAATGGTCGCGTGCCCTATATCGAAGCAAAAACCAATATTTTTAGTAGGCTCTTTAGTGATCGCAGTATAAGCATCCCAAATCGGAGCAGCGAATATTGATGCCCCTTCGTGATTTTCTACACCTGCCTTAATACCTAACTGAGCACAGGCATCGCCAATGTCTTTTAACTTTTTAGCAATTTCATCGATCTGATCTGGAATACTCCGATTTGCGACATACTTAACTTGGCCTAAACGGATAATCTTAATTCCAGAACGAGCTGCTGCACGAAGAACTTTTTCGGCATAGGGTAACCGCATATCCATGATATCGGTAACAATAATTGGAATGCTTAATCCACGCGTTTTAAATGTCTCTACAAACTGCGGTAAGAGATCGTCTACTCTATCAGGTTCAATTTGGCCCTTAGGTCTCACAGGACATTCAATACCATTCCATCCAATATCACTGACCAAATCAGCTGTATCTTTAGCGTTCAATTCTTGGAACGGTTTTGAAAAAGCTATGATGGGATAATTAGCATAGGAACTTGCCTGTGCTGCTTTTAGCCCTGTTGCTGTACCTAGCAAAGCAAACGCAGCTGTTGAAATAAAATCCTTACGGCTTAAACCGTGAGAGCAACTGTTAGTCATGGGGTAAAATTATTTTTTCTTAATACTCTGTAATGCTTCTAAAGCTAAATCGCGTGCTTTAGAATGATCAACCATCGGCTTTGGGTAGTGCTTACCTAATATGATACCGGCCTTCTCTAAAACCTCGTGCGGTGCTTCCCAAGGAGCATGAATAAATTCGTTAGGTAATTTGCTTAATTCTGGAACCCACTTTCTTACATAGTATCCGTCTGGATCAAACTTCAGACCCTGCAAGATAGGATTAAATATTCTAAAGTAAGGCGCTGCGTCTGCACCACATCCAGAAACCCACTGCCAACCCATCGTGTTTGAAGCGAGATCTGCATCAATTAATGTATCCCAAAACCACGCAGCTCCTTCTTCCCATGTAATGAGTAAATCTTTTACTAAGAAAGAACCTGCAATCATACGAACACGGTTGTGCATCCAACCCGTGACCCATAATTCACGCATACCTGCATCAATAATCGGATAACCCGTTTTACCTTTTTGCCAGGCCTTAAGCGCTTTAGCGTCTTTCTTCCAAGGAAACTGATTAAATTCTGATCTGAGAGCTTCGTTAGGAATTTTTGGAAAATGAAAGAGTAAATGAAATGCGAACTCTCTCCAACCTACTTCACTTAAAAAAACCTGCGCGCCACGACTTAACTGAGTAAAATCTCCCGCCTTTAAATCAACGCACGCTTTCCAAATTTGACGCGGGCTAATTTCTCCAAAGTGCAAATGCGGAGACAATCCCGATGTGCCAGCGCGACTTGGAATATTTCTTTGATCAGAGTAATCTTCAGCTGCTGTCTTTAAAAACCCAGCAAGCCTTTTATGTGCACCAGCTTCCCCTGGATGCCACGATTCATAAAATCCTTTATCCCACCCAAGTGCGGGTAAAAGATTTAGATCTTCCAGTTTAAGCGATTTAGGAAATGCATCAGGTTTTGGAAAACGAGTTAGTTTACAAACCGCAGGATCTTCCTTCTGTAGCGTTAAGCAGTGCTTCCAAAAGGGAGTAAAAACCTGAAAGGGAAGCCCAGACTTATTTGAAACCGTGTGCGGCTCGTGAAGCAGTGCAGCATTAAAACTTTTAGCTTCGATACCACTGTGGTTAAGCGCTGTCTTAATATCAGAATCTCTCTTAATGATATCTGGTTCATATCTACGATTCCAAAATACAGTCGATACTCCCGTTTTCTTGATCAGTTGCTGTAAAACTTGCAGGGAATCACCTTCACATAAAACAAGTTCTGATTCCTTATCCTTAAATGTATGGATTAAGGATTTGAGCGAATGATGAAGCCACGAGCGTGTTGCTCCACCTATTTTCCACTTACCCTCGCCCGCTTCATCCAAAATATATACAGGAATGATGGGTGCTCCGCGTTGTAGTGCTGCATTCAGAGCAGGATTATCCTGAATGCGTAAATCATTTCTAAACCAAACGATCACAGGAGCGCTCGACATACGTATAAAGCTCAAGCGCTAACACTTACTTCTGCGATAGCTTTTTTGTAATTTTCAGCAGCTTCCGTTGGGTTAGATGCTTCGCAATTTAAATTACGGATTCTTCCATCTTTTAAGCCATACACCCAACCATGTACCGTTAACGGCTGATTGCGATGCCACGCATCGCGCACAATAGAAGTTTGGCACACATTAGAAACTTGTTCGATTACGTTTAATTCACACAAACGGTCCACTTGCTGCGTCATGCCTTTTACTGAGCAAATACAGGCATCATGCTTTTCACGCACATCTTGAACGTGACGAAGCCAATTATCAGCTAAGCCAACCCGTTCACAGCGTAAGGCCGTACCTACACCGCTACAGCCATAGTGCCCTACCACCATAATATGCTTCACTTTAAGCATATCTACCGCGAATTGAATAACACTCAGACAATTTAAATCGGTATGAACGACAACATTGGCAACGTTACGATGTACAAAGAGTTCCCCTGGCATAAGTCCTACAATTTCATTAGCTGGAACCCGGCTATCCGAGCAGCCAATCCATAAATATTCAGGACTTTGCTGTTTTGCTAACTTGGCGAAAAATTCAGGATCCTGCTTGCTAATTTTTTCAGCCCAAGCGCGATTCTGATCGAATAATTTACTGAGCGTATCCACAGAAAAAAGGCTACCTTTAGTCCCCTAATTTGTCCACTCCCAAGGCATACAAAAATTTAGCTATAATATAGACCTTTTAGGCTATTTTACTTAGCATAAATCCATGAACCCCACCCTATTCCGCACGCTTTTCCTAAGCGTAGCCGTTCTGAGTATTACCGCTTTAAACGCTCAAACGACCGTTATTTACCCCATCAAAGACGCTCAAGGTAATACGCTTAAAAAAGCTAAAACAGGTCATATCACAAATTATGACGAATCCAAGGTGAGTAGCTATACCCTTCCTGAAGTACTCACACTCAAATCAGGCGAACAAGTTACAAGCGCTAACACCTGGCTGTCTCTCCGCCGTCCAGAAATTTTAGAACTCTATAAAGAAAACATTTACGGTTACGTGCCTGCGACCACACCTGCAGTCCGTTATGACCTACTATCTACAGAACAAGGCTTGTTTAATAACACAGCGAGTAGGAAAGTACTACGTGTTACCTTCGGTGAAAAAGCATCCTATGCTATCGCCTATGTTGTTATCTACTTACCCACACATGTAAAAGGTCCTGCTCCACTGCTTCTACACATGACTTTCTCTGGAGCCTATCCTATTAAACTGAGTCCTAGCGATGCGGACTACAAACGTAGAGCCACGTTTAATGAACAAGGTCCAATCGAAACAATCATCTCCCACGGCTATGGCTATGCAATATTGCACTATACAGATATCGAGCCTGATATGCCGTGGAATAAGCCGAACAGACCTGTCGGTGTTCGCGCTTTAGCCTTAAACAAAAACCAGACAGAGCCTGGCTCCAAAGACTGGGGAGCGATTAGTGCTTGGGCTTGGGGAGTAAGTAAAATAATCGATTATTTTGTAAGTGATCCTGAAATTGATTCTAAAAAAATTGGTTTAATTGGACATTCACGCCTTGGTAAAACGGCGATTTGGACAGGAGCACAAGATACCCGCATTGCACTCGTATTCTCAAGCTGCGCTGGAGAACTAGGCACCTCACTAGCTCGCCGTGATTACGGAGAAACCGTAGACGACATGGCAGAAAATTTCTCCTATCAGTTCTGCGCTAATATTCAAAAGTTCAGAGGCAATTGGAATGCTATGCCTGTGGACACACATATGATGATTGCACTCAATGCACCCCATCCCGTCTTTATTACCGGAGGCACGAAAGACTTATGGGCAGATCCTAAAGGAGAATTTCTAGCAGAAGTAGAAGCAGGCAAAGTATATCTTCTACTTGGAAAACAAGATTTAGGTGCGAACCAATTTCCTGCTGTAGATACACCCCTTATTTCTGGAGACCTAGGTTTTCATTATCATACAGGAGCGCATGCGATACTCGACTCTGACTGGGAAGCATTCTTAAAATTCACAGATAAATATTTTAAATAATAACGATTTGTAGCTGGCCACGCTCACTTAAATTCGAACAAATAAACACTCCACTTATGCCAACACGCCAAGGCTCATTTCATTTGTTTCGCATCTTCGCGATCGATGTATACTTGCATTGGTCGTGGTTTCTCATAGCAGCGATCGAGCTCTCTGAGCGTAAAGGAGAATATCATTCTCTTCTCTGGAATCTCGGCGAGTACGTAGCTTTATTCTTAATCGTACTGATTCACGAATTTGGCCACGCCCTAGCTTGCCGAAGTGTAGGTGGCTTTGCAGATCAAATTATACTTTGGCCTTTAGGCGGTGTAGCTTACGTCGCTCCTCCACAACGTGCTGGTGCTACGTTATGGACGATCTTTGCTGGGCCATTAGTAAATATAGTACTCGCCCCAATCCTTTGGTTTCTACCACTTTTCTTAGTCTTAATCGGACTCGGTGAGCACAGCGTTAACCAAGATCTGTTTTCATTTATACATAGCATTTTCTGGATCGATATAGGTCTATTATTCTTCAACATCCTACCGATCTACCCGCTTGATGGTGGTCAAATTTTAAGATCCCTCCTCTGGTTTCCTCTAGGACGAGCTCGGAGTTTAATGGTCGCAAGTATTCTTGGTATTATTGGTATCGTGGCTTTTATTGGCCTCATATTCTTCGCAGGTTCTGGTCAAATTTGGTACCTTATTATGGGAGCCTTCTTACTGATGCAGAGCTGGTCAGGGTTAAAGACAGCCCTTGCTCTATCCAAAGTGGTGAATGCAAAGCGCAGACCAGGCTACAACTGTCCCTCCTGTCATGCTCAGCCTCCAATCGGCAACCACTGGACATGCCCTGTGTGCAAACAAAAATTCGATATGTTTAATAATCCGGGAAACTGTCCAAGCTGCGGAGCACAATTTAGCACAACTCCTTGTTTTGATTGTAATACCGTAAGCTACTTACAACACTGGTCCCCTAGCGAACCACCTATTGTTGATATTTAAGCACTTCGTATGTTACGTCCGAAAGTTCCCGCCATATTTGATGATGACGATTCAGGTCCAACACCAGCAACGGTAGACGGCTCTGAACATTTTCTTGCGGTCACTTTACCTTCACGGGAACACTCCCGTTATTCCGCGGTTTTGGAGATGCTTAAATCTCATGGATTTGTTGCAGAACCCTCGAACGGCAAATGGTGGCTAAGAGACAGACATAAGACACTTAACTTTCTTGCGAAATATGGGACTCGTTTACGCGGTGAGTTTGGTGCCATTATCCTACCTAATTTCGAGAAGAATACTGCACACCTCCAACCTGCAGAAATCGCTTGTTCGGCAACGGCTGTAGGAAAAGAATTTGATGTCACGCTTGAACTAAAAGCAGGTAGTGCAAAACAAACGGATATTCATGCTGCGTTAATGACTGGCCGCTCGTACGTAGAATCTGAGGGAAAAGTCATTTTAATTGATTCAGCTAAACTAAAAACATTAGGCGATGCTCAGCGTGCCCTTTCTAAAGATGGTACCGCCAGCGTTACAACCCGTAGAACGCAGCGAATCGCCTCGACCCGCTTAGTTGAAGTAGAAACTCTCGTAGAATCTATTGCTCCTGGTTTTCAGCCACCTGCAACATGGAAAGCACGCAGTGCAGCTTTAAGAAATATTTCGGCTCTTAAACCAGCACCTATCCCAAGTCAGCTAGATGACATCATGCGCTCCTACCAGCGGCTTGGCGCTGCCTGGTTATGGCATCTCTACAAAAACGATCTTGGCGGTATTCTCTCTGACGAAATGGGTCTTGGTAAGACACTCCAAGCGATTGCACTCCTAGCTGCGATTAAAGGTGACGCTAAGCCAAATAAGCCCTGCGTATCCCTGGTTGTGTGTCCGGCCTCACTATTAGAAAACTGGAGACGTGAAGTTGAACGCTTTACACCGCACTTAAAAACCTTTGTGCATCACGGCACAAAAAGAATTAGCGATATAAAGACTCTCGAAGAATTTGATATTATTATTACAAGCTACGGAACTCTCGTTCGTGATGGTAAAACATTTTCTGAGTTTGATTTTGCATGCGCCATTGCTGACGAAGCTCAGCATATAAAAAATAGACAGTCTCAAAATGCACGCGCCTTAAGATCAATCAGTGCACCAAGCCGTTTTGTTCTTACAGGCACTCCTGTTGAAAATTCACTAGACGACTTACGTTCACTCTTTGATTTTATTCTGCCAGGGTTTATTGAGAAATTACCTCCTGGTGTTCGAGGACCAGACCGTGCTTGGCACGATGCAAGATTACGTGCACAGACAGCCGCCTATATCCTACGCCGCACCAAGGGCTCAGTTGCTCCAGAATTACCAGCTAAATTAGAACAAGTCATTTGGTGTGAACTTTCACCTAAGCAGAAGAAGCTCTACCAACAAGTGCAGCAAAAAGGTGAAAAGGAACTAATTGATCTCGCAGCAAAGGGAGCAGGCGAAGGACATATCCGCATGGCTGCTTTAACCCAGCTCTTACGACTACGCCAAATCTGCTGTGATCCACGTCTTCTTCAATCAGAACAAGCACCTGCAGAGGGAACCCTCGCTGCAGAATTAACTGATGCAGCAGTCGACTCGGCAAAGCTCGAAGCCTTAAGAGAATTAATTTCTGAAGCAGTTGATGATGGACACCGTATTCTAATCTTCTCTCAGTTTACGAGCCTACTCGCACTCCTACGTGATGATCTCAAATCACAGGAAATTGAGTACTGCTATTTAGACGGCTCCATGACTCCAAAAGCACGTCAAGCTGAGGTCGATCGCTTCCAAAAAACAAATCAGGTCCCAATCTTTTTACTCTCCCTTAAAGCAGGTGGTACAGGTCTAAATCTCACAGGTGCAGACACCGTTGTTCATTTCGATCCTTGGTGGAATCCAGCGATTGAAGCCCAAGCAACAGACCGTGCCCACCGTATTGGACAAACTAAAGTTGTCACAAGCTACAAACTGATCGCTTCCGGAACCGTTGAAGAAAAAGTGTTAGGCTTGCAGGCTGAAAAACGCGCCCTACTTGCGGATGTATTCGAAGCCAGTGAAGCCGCCGCATCTAAGCTATCGATTGCAGACTTACGCTCGTTACTGAGTTAAGGCTTAATCAGGAGAATATCAGACCATTCTCCCATGATTTTTGATTCCATCTTCCACGATGGAACCGTTTTAGCGAACGTTTGAAATACAACATCCCGCTCTGTTGCTAAAATTCCACTTAAAATAAGAACGCCTTGATCCGCAACACTCGCTGTTAATAGCGGTGCGTACCGCATCAGAACATCGGCTTGAATATTCGCAAGTAAGACATCTGCTTTTGCACCTAAGAGTCCATCATCAAGGCCGGCTGTTTGAAATGGCACTTTACCTGTTAAACCATTGAGATCTGCGTTTTCAAAACTTACCCGCACAGCCTCTGGATCTAGATCAAAACCGTAGATATTATTAAATCCTAAAAGCGCAGCTGAAAGGGCTAAAATACCTGAGCCACATCCAGCATCTATAATGCGAAGGTTCGATTTGTTTTTTAATTTTTCACCACTCAGTGCTTTATCAAAAGCAACCAGTCGCTCGATACAAAGCCGTGTTGTTTCGTGATTACCCGTTCCAAACGCAAGACCTGGATCAAGCCACAAAACAGCATCTCCAGCTGGCAATTTAAACGACTCTTTTTCCCAAATCGGAACCCAGTGAAGTTTACCAAACTGCCATGCTTTAAAGTGGGCTTTGTAACTTTCTTTCCAGTCACAATCTTCGAGCTGCTTTAAGTCAGATTTATCTAGCGCAAATTCCTTAAGGAGTTCTTCTACTTTTTTAATCTCAGCCTTTGCTTCTACTTCGGAGGGGAAAATGCCTACAACCCACGCCTTACGTGTAATAGCATCCTCTAAGATACTCCAATTTTCTATTCCGTGCTCGAGTAGTAATTCATCAATCCAATCAATTTTTGCAGGATCTATACCCCATTTAACTTCGAATAGTCCCTTATTATCTTTAGTCATTTATACAGCAGTTGAATTACTTAAACGGGCAATAACAGAAGGGAGTAAGCGGTGCTCCGCTTCGTGCACTTTTACAGAAAGACTTTCAATCGTATCATGCGGATCGATCGTAACACGCGCCTGATCTAATATCGGTCCTCCGTCGACTTCGGCGGTCACGTAATGAACCGTACAACCCGTTTCTTTATTACCACTACGAAACGCTTGTCCAATTCCGTCTAAACCTGGAAAAAGCGGCAGTAAACTTGGATGTAAATTGATAATCTTTTTATGAAACGCCTTGAGAAATCCTGGTTTCACAACCCGCATAAATCCAGCAAGCACAATCAAATCAGGCGAGTACGCTTTTACGGCTTCGATGTAACGAGTTTCACCTTCCCCATCGAGTTTTGTCTTAAACGGTGCGGCATCAACAAACTGAGCAGGAACCTGAAAGCGAGGACCTAGTGCTAAAATGCCAGCATCAGCTTTATCAGAAATAATACCTACCACATGTGCCTTACCTAAATTGCCAGCAGCTTCCGCTTTTAAAATCGCTTCAGCATTACTTCCTCTTCCTGAACCTAAAAGTACAATACGCATAGGATAGGTAGCGTTAGACACTACCTGCCGCTTTAATGCGTGCAATGAGTTGTGTTGTACTAAAGCCTTTCAGAAACGGTAAAAAGATTATCTTTGAACCTACTTTTTCGAGTGCTGCTCTTTCCTCGGGATTAAGCGTCTTAAGGGTATAGTCGCCTGCTTTTACATAAACGTCTGGTTTTAATTTTAGAATTTCTTTTGTAAGACGTTTATTTCTAAAAATCGTGATAGCCTTTACGTGCTCCATTTGAGCAAGGGCATAAGCTCTTTCTTTCTCTCCTAAAATAGGACGAAACTTTCCCTTTAGCGCCTTAACACTCTTATCTGAATTAAGCGCAATAAAGAGTTCTCCTAATTTTCCCGCCTGTTGCAAATAAGACAAATGTCCTGGATGAAGGAGATCAAAAACGCCGTTCGTTAAGACGACAGGCTTTTTCTGTCTTAGTAGTTTTTTTCTAAGCGCTACAGCCTTCGCTAGACTTAAGAGTTTTGGATTTTTAAGTTTCATTAGGAAGGCTGAAGTCTAAAGCTATAACGAATAAGTTCTCAGATCAAAAGAACTTCTTCGCTTTTTCAAAGAAGCTTTTGGATGTTGGTTCACTCGCATCACCACTAATCTTTGCAAATTCTTCGAGTAATTTGCGCTGCTCAGCAGAGAGGCTTGTTGGCACTTCAACTTGAACCTTAACCAATTGGTCGCCATGACGACCACCACGGAGATTAGGCATACCCTTATCTTTTAATCTAAAGGTTGTTCCACTTTGTGTGCCTGCAGGAATTTTAAGGACTGCTTTTCCAGAAAGTGTTGGAACTTCAATACTGCCACCCATCGTTGCTAGTGTGAATTTAATTGGAATTTCACACTGTAGATTGTCTCCCTGTCTTTCAAAGAGTTCGTGCTCTTTAACAGATATAACAACATACAAATCACCGGCAGAACCGCCACCCGTTCCTGCTTCACCGTTACCGGATGATCTCAGACGTGAACCGGTTTCAACACCTGGTGGAATGCGTAAATGGACTTTTGTATTCTTTGGAGTTCTTCCTTCGCCGCGGCAGACCGTACATACTTTCTCAATTTTCTTACCCGAGCCACCGCACGTTGGACAGGTCTGTGTGAACATAATAATGCCACCAGATCTTCTGACTTGTCCTGCACCTTTACAGGTAGGACAGGTTGTTTTCTTAGAGCCTGGTTCAGCACCTGAACCGCTACAGTGATCACACTCACAGAGCTTTTTAAAAGTAATATCTTTATCAACTCCCTTAGCAGCTTCTTCGAGAGTGATCTCTAAATCGTAACGCAGGTCAGCACCGTCACTGCCTTGATCATGTCCACGGCCACCGCCACCGAACATTTCATCAAAGATTCCACCGCCGCCACCACCTTGATTGAAAACTTCTCTAAAAATATCGAATGGATCATGTCCACCACCCTGGAAACCACCGCCGCCGCCAGGACCGCCACCCGGACCTTGGAACGCAGCATGACCATAGCGATCGTAAGCTGCTTTCTTATCAGGATCGTTAAGTACTTCGTAAGCTTCAGAAACTTTTTTAAACATTTCCTCGGCCTCTTTATTCCCAGGATTTTTATCTGGGTGATATTGAACGGCTTTCTTACGGTAAGCTTTTTTAAGTTCTTCCGGTGAAACGTTTTTATCAACTCCGAGGAGATTATAGAAATCTTCTTTAGCCATGAATAGTGATTACGTAATTATTTTACTTCGGGACCGCTCGATACTACGACTGCGGCAGGGCGAAGAAGACGAGCATTAAGGGTGTATCCATTTCTTACTACACGAAGCACGTGCTCTGCTGGAACATCTTTACTTGGCTCGTGCGATAACGCTTCTTGCTCGTGCGGATTAAAAGGTTTTCCAAGGGGATTTAATTCCACAAGGCCATGGCTACTTAGAGCAGATTTAAATTGCTGAAGCACCATATCGATTCCACCCAAAAGGGATTTCATATCCGCATTCGGTTGTTTAGCTGCTTGTAGCGCTAAGACTAAATTATCAAGAACAGGTAAGGTATCTTCTACGATGCGGGCTCCTGCACTAACACGTAGTTCTTCTTTTTCACGAACAACGCGTCTACGAAAATTTTCTAAATCAGCGACGGATCTCAAATAGCGATCTTGAGCACTCGCTAACTCTTTTTTGAGCGCTTCAAGTTGTTGAGTAACCGTATTGTCTGCGGACGCAGTTTCAGCGGCAGCTTGAGCTGTTTCATGTGCGGCTGGTTGTTGCGGTTCTGGATTAACTTGAGGATCAGGAGATGTCATAACGAATTGCTATAATGAACCACCGAAGTACAAATCTTCAAGCGCTCCCGACGACTTAGGCTCAATATTACGTAAAGTCCTCAGTAACAATGACTATTGAAGTCGATTCTGCCGTAATTTCAAAGCTTCCGGCATAAGGTAGTAGCCCATTAGAGCCCGGCTCTAAAAGCTGACTCGTTTCTTTGCCTGATTTAGCACCTGACGTGATCGAAACCTTACCACTCACGAGACTTAAAATACGTGGCATCTCATTTGCATTAAAGGTAACAGTTTCTCCAGCACCTAAGACAAGTCGCCTAATTGAAAATTCATCGCAGTCAGCGATCACTCCAGACGTAGGGGCACCTCGCACGGGCTCTGGCTCAAAGTGATTCCAGTCAATCGATGCCAAGGACTCCTGAACATGCAGTGAACGCGGTTTCCCATCTAAGCCAACCCGTCCCCAATCATATACGCGGTACGTAGTATCTGAATTTTGCTGAATCTCTAAAATAAGATTTCCCGCATCAATGGCATGAACTTCTCCACTGTGAACTAAAATAGAATCACCCGCTGCGACTGGAAATTTATGCACACAGGCCTCTAGGGTATTGGATTCAAGCGCTGCTTCAAATTGAGCTTTCGTTACCCCTTTTTTTAAACCGACAATTAACTGAGCGTTAGCCGTTGTAGAGGCAATGTACCAATTTTCCGTTTTAGGCTCACCTTTCAAAGAGGCGGCAATCGAACCTGGAGGATGGACCTGAAGACTTAGTCTTTCCTTACAATCAAGCCACTTAACTAAAATCGGAAAGGGTCTATTTTTTGAATAGGATGGACCCATGACTTCAGGGGCGTGCTTTTCTATTACTTCCCGTAAAGTAAGTCCCGCATAACTGCCCCGTTCTACGACAGACTGTGCCTCTTTTCTATCCACAATCTCCCAACTCTCCCCCACATGTTCACTGCCACCCAAAGGACGGTTAAATACCTCCTTTAAGGTCGTTCCACCCCATACTCTTTCCTGATAAATAGGCTTAAAACAAAGTAATTCGTTCATACAGAGATCATGGGGCTTTCCCAACGTGATAGGCTTTAAGTACAAGCCATGTTTAGATAAATTACAATTATAGAACCTAGGGCCTCCTGACTAGTTTACTTTTGTCGCAACTTTGTGTTAGTCTGGGTTTTCCAGCAAAATGGCGAAGTCAAAGTCAGAACCACCTCTTCAAGCAATTGGCTCTTCAGCCGCCCCTCGCCCTCAGCCCAATTGGGTTGTCACAGTCGTGTGTGGTGTACTTGCGATTTATTTAACCTTATCGCTCATCGATTATGATGTAACACAAAGCACCATAAGACAAACAAGCCCCATGTCCAAAAACCTCATGGGTTGGATTGGTGCTGATATCGTGTGGTGTTTGTTATACTTAATCGGCGCAGCATGTTGGTGGGTTCCAATCTTTTTAGGTTGGGCTTCTTATTTAGGTCTACGCAATGCACGTAGACTTGGTGCTATGCGAATCGGAGCGATGATTGTATGTATCATTACAATCACAGGCATTGCTGCGATGTTTGATAACGTCTCCGATTATTTCCCCAATGGTCCTGGTGGAGATGTAGGTTTAGTGCTGTATCGCCACCTCTTCAGTGAATCGCTCGGTGGATTCGGTACGATGCTACTGCTTGGTACGACTTACATCGTTGCACTCATGTTTGTCTTCACAAAAGACATTGGAAAAGAATTTGAAAAAGCACTCGCAGCGTTTGCAGCTTGGAAAGATTCCTTAGCAGAAAAACGCAAGCAAAGAGCAGAAGCGCTCGCTATTCCTGTAGAACCAAAGAAGGTGATGGAGGAAGCTCCACCTAAACCAGAAATGCGTCCTCTTATTTTAGAACCGATTGGTCCAACCAATAAGAACGTGCTTGTTCCTAAAGGTGGTGAAATGAGTTCTATCCCACCGCAGAAACCAGCGGCTACACCAAAACTTCCTCTCGAAAAAGATACGCTCGAGGATAAGAAAGTAGCACCAAAAGTTCCTTTAGAAAAACCAAAGAAGATTGAGCTCAATATTGTAAAACAAGAAGAGCCTAAAAAAGCGCGTGCTCCGATACCTATCACGACAAGCGATAATTATAAATTCCCACCGCTCAAACTTCTCAAAGAACAAGTTAAAGTTTCCGCTTCAAGTAGCGAAGAAGAACATAGAGTTAATGCGGGTAACTTACTTAGAATTCTTGGAGAATTCGGCGTAGACGTTTCTCTTGGAGAAATTCACGTAGGTCCCGTTATTACGCGCTACGAATTAATTCCAGCACCTGGTGTTCGTGTAGAAAAAATTTCCGGCTTAGATAAGAATATTGCTCTAGGTATGCGTGCTCAGTCGGTTCGTATCCTAGCCCCAATCCCAGGCAAAGCAGCGGTTGGTGTTGAAGTACCGAACGCAAACCCTACTCCGGTTGGTCTAAGAGAAATATTAGAAAGTGAAGACTGGGTATCTGCAAAAGCAGAACTGCCTATAGCATTAGGTAAAGACGTATCAGGTAAGCCTCTGATTTCAGATCTTACTAAGATGCCTCACTTGTTAATCGCAGGTGCTACTGGGTCTGGTAAATCGGTCTGTATTAATTCCGTTGTTGCTTCGATTCTTTACTCAAAGAGTCCAAAAGATGTTCGTTTACTGATGGTAGATCCGAAAGTGGTTGAGCTAAAAATCTTCAACCGTCTACCCCATATGTTAATTCCCGTCGTGACTGAGCCTAAGAAAGTGCCCGGTGCTTTAAAGTGGCTCTTAAGCGAAATGGAACAGCGCTACCAAATCTTTGCTAAAGTTAATGTAAGAAATATCGTTGGCTTTAATTCACGTAAAAAATCAAGTGAACCTGATTTCCCACCAGAGCCAGCACAAGGCTCACTCGCTGGTTTAGATCCGCTCGCTAGTGATGACGGAATCGTAGTTCCAGATAAATTACCTTATATCGTAGCAATCATCGACGAACTCGCTGACTTAATGATGGTAGCCCCAGCTGAAATCGAAAGTAACATTGCTCGGTTAGCTCAGCTTGCTCGTGCTGCAGGTATTCACTTAATCATCGCTACCCAACGACCATCGGTAAACGTTATTACTGGTGTAATTAAAGCAAACTTACCTTCACGTATTGCATTCCAAGTTGCTTCCCAAATCGATTCTCGAACCATCTTGGATCAAAAGGGAGCAGATACCTTAATTGGCCGTGGTGATATGTTATTCACGCCGCCAGGCACTTCACGCATTGTAAGAGCTCAAGGTGCGTTTGTTGCAGACGATGAAGTCCAAGGCTTAGTCGACTACTTAAAAGAAAATAACGACCCACCAATTTACGCACAAGAAGTACAAGCCCGTATTGACCGCGCAGTCACCGAAGAAAGCGAAGAAGGTGAAGAAGGCGCAGAGGATAACGGAGATGAACAACTCTATAAGCAGGCACTTGAGGTCTTACGTGCATCGCGCCGTGCAAGCACCTCCATGCTTCAGAGAAGACTCTCTATTGGCTACAACCGTGCCGCCCGTATCATGGAAATGATGGAGGATAAAGGCATTGTAGGACCTGAGAATGGGTCTAGTCCCCGCGAAATCTTGGTTGATTTAGACAATATGTAGGCTCAGTTTTGATGCTGACTTACGCTTAAAAACAACCAAGATACCACCCCATGCAGACTATCGGCGAACGGCTCGAAGAAGCACGCAAAACAAAAGGTGTCTCACTACGCGAGGCTGCTGATGCTACGAAAATTAGGGGCGACTATCTGCAGCATTTCGAAACGAATCAATTTAACCTCAAGTTAAACCCGATTTACGTAAAAGGTTTTTTAAGAACTTACGCACTTTATTTAGAATTACCTGCAGACCGTATCGTTGCTGACTATATTGCTTTAGCTGGTGCTGAAACACGTCCTAAGCAACCAAACCGCGAAGTCTATGGCCGGATGGAATTAACCGTTTCATCTCCTGACCAAGATCCATCAACCGTAGGTACTACTCCATCAGGTGAAACAGCAGCAGGTACACCGGTAGCTAAAACTCCCCGCTTCCCACGCCATGCTCCAAGCGGTCTACCGCCAAAGCAAAATATTGATCCAGCCCTAGTTTTTAAAGGCGGTATTGCTCTCGCAATTATCTTAGGCGTTATCCTTTTAATTTGGATCGTTAAATCGATCTTCGAGCCAATCGTACCAGAAAAGCCTCGTTCAACGACAACCGCCTCACACCGCTTAGTAGATCAGACCTTTAACTTAATCGCTTTAGATAACGTTCAAGTTAAGGTTACGACTGCCGCAGGCCAAAATGTTTTCGAAGGAAAACTCACTAAGGGCCAAATTCAAAGTGTACCATGGACAGCTAAGGTTACGATCCAGGCCAATATTGGTGATAACCTAGCGATTGAAGTACGTGGTAAACGTTACGCCATGCCTTACAAGGCAGGCTCACAATCCGTTTCCAATCAAGCTCAGCTACCAGCTCCTTAACCGCGTAAAGCGACAGGAGGATTGAGGATTTCCCTTAGAACAATTGCTTTACGGGCAAGTGCTGGATCACTGAGTTCCTGAATCCATTGATTCGTATTTTGCGAAGCTTTAGCCGTAGGTTGAACGACATCAGGCTGTCGCATCTTTGCAGCAGCGTCTTCTGTTTTCTTTGCTGCTAACTCTAAGGCTCGCATCTTTTCCTCAAGCTCCTGTTGGCGCTTAAGCGATACCTCCAGCTCTAAATCAAAGCTATCGTTTTTTACAGGCTCTACTTCCCTGCGCTCAAATAATTCACCAAAGATGTCAGCTGGTGACGTGGCAATAGGACGCGGAGCTATGACAGGAGGTGCAGGAACTCTTTCAGAAGGAAGTGAAGCAGGTTGAGAAATAGGCGCATTTTTTCTTTCATTAATTTTACGCCTTACCTCCTCTTGAATGCGGCGTGTTCTCTCAAGCGCCTCACTGTCTTCTTCTAAGTTTTGTTTTGGTTTAGCTTCCTTAGCTTTATCTTTTGCTAAACCACTTGAGCGAAAAAGCCAGGCAACGAGCATGAAAACACCAACCATGGCTTCTCGGTTACCAAGAAGCCACGTAACTGGATTTTTTTCAGCAGCCATTGCTCGCGTTTTAAATAACGTTATTACTTCTTAGCCTCAGGCTGAGAAATAGAGGTGCGCATCGCTGTATCAGATTGGATATTTTCCATCTTATAATAGTCCATGACACCCAAACGTCCGTTCTTAAAGGCATCAGCCATCGCAAGCGGCACTTGAGCTTGTGATTCTACAACTTTTGCCTGCATCTCTTGCACCCTAGCTTTCATTTCTTGCTCGAGTGCGACCGCAGCAGCACGTCTGATTTCAGCCTGAGCTTGTGCCATATTTTTATTCGCTTCTGCTTGGGCAACTTGAAGTTTAGCACCAACGTTTTCACCTACATCTACGTCAGCGATATCAATAGATAAAATTTCGAAAGCAGTTCCTACGTCTAGACCACGTGCGAGTACAGTTTTAGAAATACTATCAGGCGATTCTAAAACGTGTTTATAACTGTCTGCGATACCGATCGTGGTAACGATACCTTCACCTACACGTGCAATGATTGTTTCTTCTTTAGCACCACCCACAAAGCGGTCGAGATGTGTTCTTACGGTAACACGTGCTTTTACTTTCACTTGAATACCATCTTTAGCAACACCGTCGATTGTGGTTCTACCACTATCTGGATTTGGACAATCAATCACTTTAGGATCAACCGAAGTTCTTACTGCTTCAACAACCGATTTACCGGATCCTTTTGTAGCTAAATCGATCGCGCATGCTCTGTCCCAATCAAGGGTGATACCAGCTTTTTGAGCAGCAATGAGTGCTTGCACGGTTGGTACAACATTACCACCAGCAAGAAAGTGAGCTGCAATTTTGTCTGTAGAAACTGCAATACCTGCTTTTGCCGCAGTGATACGTACAGATACAACAAGACCATAAGGCACACCACCAAGACGCATGCCGACTAAGCTGATGATGCTCACAGGCGCACCGTTTAAACGCGCTTTAAGCCATGTTCCAAAATAGGAGAGAAACACGCCTATTACGATAAGCGCAATAATTGCGATTGGTATAATAACAATGAGTGGGATTTCTGGCATAAGAATAGAAGTTTAGTACTGAGTTACAATAAGTCGAAAATTATCCACACCGACCACGCGTACCTGACTACCTTTAACTACGTGACCGGACTGAGAAAAAGCATCATAGCGCTGACCATCAATTTGAATATAACCGCTTGGAGCTAGAGTCGTGAGAGTTTCACCGAGCTTACCTATGATCGCTTCCGTTGCTTGAGGTGCTGCGTTTATTCCAGATGTTGATTCAACCACTAAACCTTTTCCAAATTTAGTCTTAGGAAGAACCACTAATTCAAAATATACGGTGCCAATCAAAAGCACTAATGCACCTGTAGCAGAAAATAATGCCTCCATTAAACCGTAGTGGTGATAAACAGAAATGCAGCCGATTAAAAAACTCACTCCACCTCCTACAGCGAGGATGAAACTCGCAACAAATACATCGGCAGCTAAAAGCACAATTCCGAGTATAAAAGAAATAAGGATGGTAGACATAAATTTACTCTGACTTAACCACTAAACTAAAATCTCTAAGACCTGTTATAACAACAGGCACGCCCTGAGCAATACTTCCTGTATCAACCACTGCTTCATAGCGTTTACCTTCAAGTTCGATATAACCTGCAGGACGAAGCGCTGTAGCCGTTACCGCTTTAAGTCCAACTAAGTGACTTAAATTTGCATAGGCCACATGAGGATCGTTGCCCGATAGCTGAGCTGCTCCACCCACGGTTTCTTGGAGAATTAACTTATCCCAGAGCCAACCTTTCGGAAGATACTTAAGTAGAAAAAGAGCTAAAACAAATGCGATGATGATTCCCCAGCTAAGAGTAGCTAGCGGATGGATAAACGCGTCCTTAGACCATGCAAGTGTGATAGGTTCATTTGGCCATAAGTCCGTCATCGACCATAGAAGGGAAGCAAGCATCGCCAAGAGTCCGAGAATTCCAAGAAATCCAGCGGAATGAAAAAACAAAACTTCGAGTAAAAAAAGAAGTAAGCCGAGTCCGAAAAATAGCGCTGGTTCATGTCCTGATAAACCCGCCACAAATCCGCCTAAAAATACAAGCGCTAAGAGTCCTGCTCCAACAATACCGAAGACACCAAATCCACCGAGTTTAAATTCAATGAATAAACCGAGTAAACCTAGTCCAAGTAAAATGGGAGCAAAACGGTTTAGGGTTACAGCGAGTTTTTCGGACCAGGTAATTTCGAGCCTATTTACGGTGTAGCTATGGTCTCCTAATTTTTGATTAAGCAACTGAGTTAAATCTTCACTGATTCCAGCACCTAAAAGTGGAACCGCAGGTTCTCCATACGTTTTCATCGCCTCCGATGCAGTCAGCGATAAGAGCTCCCCTTTTTGTTTAATCAAGTGACCTGCAATTTTTAATTCACTCTCAGCATCTATCATCGCAGAAACAACTTCTCCTCGGTAACCTTTACCCTCTGAGATCGAGCGCATTCTTGCTTTTAAATAACTCACAAGCTTTTGCTTCATGGTGGATTCAACATCCTGCCCTGTTGAACTTACCGGTGCTGCAGCTCCAATTACACCTTTAGGTGAAAACCAGATTTCTTGGGTAACAGCAGAAATAAATGCTCCTGCTGACATGGCCTCATCATTCACATAAGCAACCGTTTTGCCGGGATACTTTTCTAAGGCTTCAATCATATCGAGTGTTACATCAATTTCACCGCCTGGGGTCTTAAGGTCTAAGACCACTAAATCCGCATGCTTCTCAATCGCCTCTTTTAATCCACGTCTTAAAATAAATAAGGTGGGCTTAGAAATTTCATCATGAATTGGTATCACAACCACATGTTTGGTTGGCTCACTTTGAACCGCAGCATGGCTTGGCGTCTTAGTTAGAACCAAAGCAGCAATACCAACGATGACAAACAGCCATGATTTCATTAGGTAATACTATAGACCGGGGTACGAAAGACTGCAAGTACCACCCAGACGATACCTAACAGGTAAATGAGTAATTTATACCCTAAATAAATTGCGCAGCCTCAAAAGAGAATTTAGCTTACAGCCCATATTCGTATGGAAAAGATCCCCTACCTAGGCCAAACGCTATTACAATGGAAAGTTGGTAATTCTACTTTCGTTGCTTTACCAGAACTCGGAGCTCGTCTGATGAACTGGAATCTTAAGTTAGGGGATGGCTCCATTCGCGACGTTTTATATTGGCCAGAAACAACAACGCTTACGGATTTTGATAAAGTCCGTGGAGGTAACCCTATCCTCTTCCCCTTTAATGGTCGCTCCTTTGATAAAGGAGACATCCACTTCTGGCGTGATCACGAAGGCACTCGTAGACCAATCCCTATTCACGGCATCGCACGCCAAGGTACCTTCAAAGTATTACACGCAGATAACGCAGGTTTTAGTGCGCAGTTCATGCCAGGTGACGAAGCAAAAGCGAGTTATCCCTACGACTACGAATTCACCGTTACCTACCGTTTTGAACCACTCGGTTTATCCCTTGAATACAAAGTAGTAAATACCGGTAAAGTCGCTCTGCCTTGGTGCCCAGGTCACCATTTTTATTTCACGATCCCTTGGACGGAAGACACCAAGCGCTCTGACTACAGCGTTCGTATTCAAGCGGACAAAACCTTAAAACAAAACGCACAAGGACTTCTCACTGAAGGCCCAGTACTTAAGGAAACAGAAAATTTAGCAGAACCAGCGATCATCGACACCTTCCACACACGTCTTCGCTCAAATGAAGCAGTAGTAAGTCAAAAAGGAAACGGTGGAGATATCGTTGTAAAGGTAGGCACAAACAAAGTACCTGATCCAAGTGCTACCTTTGTTACCTGGAGTCTTTCACCTGAATCCCCTTTCTTCTGCGTAGAGCCATGGATGGGACCAGCGAATGCTCCTGAAAATAAAGTCGGTTTACAATGGGTAGAACCACGTGCCACAGCTACCTTTAATGTAAGCGTTCATGTGAAGTAACGCTCGCAGAGAAGCTTCGTCTTAGTTTAGTATTAGTTTCATCCATGATGTTCTATAGCTTACCACCACTCGCTTTATTCGGTATCGGTGATACCGAAATATTAGTCATTATGGTGGTGATCTTGATACTCTTTGGTGGAAACAAGATGCCCGATTTTGCTAGAGGACTTGGCAAAACCCTGCGTGAACTCCGTAAAGCTACGGGTGACGTAGAGCGTGAATTTAAAAAAGCGATGGATGAAGCGGAAAACCAACTTCCTCCTATCGAATTTCCTAAAGCAGGTAGTCCTACGAGCCATCCTTGGAGCAGTCCTACCATTGAACCTGCCAATACGATTGTTGAAACAACCACCCATGAGCAGGCTCCTGCACCTACCCCTACGCCGGTAGCTGAGGAAGTGATTTTATCTCCAAAACCAAAGCCAGCACCGGTAGCTCCTCCCAAACCGGCATTAGATCACGAGTATCACTCTGACATCTAAAGCGTTTGTTACCTAACTCGTTTAAAAATTAAAAGGGCTCGGAAGTTTTAATTCCGAGCCCCGTTTTTTAGTCCTAACGTTAAAGAAGAAGACCGGTTTTTAACTCCGGCCAACGCGCACCTTCACCAAAGCTTATCGTGTTACGATCGACTTTGGGGCTAAGCGGTATTCTAGAGCAGCGATGCCAGCTAGAATGACTACTGAACCGAAACCAACCAAACGGTCGGCGGTGATGATTGAGGTACGAGATAAAAGCAAGAGAGCAGCTGTAGCGATTACGCTTGGGAGTACTGCTAATGTGATTTTTGACTTTGTCATGTGTGTTATCCTTTTGTTCGCCAGGCCCAATTGGGTGGCATGCGATAACTATACACCCGTTTATCAATAGTTGAAGTTGATTTATCCTATTGTTTTGATAGTTTTAAACTATGGAACTACAGCAACTTCGTTACTTTGCATCCGTCGCAGATCTAGCCAATTTTACCCGCGCAGCTGAGCAGTGTAATGTATCTCAACCATCTCTTAGTCAACAGATTATAAACTTAGAAAAAGAATTAGGACATAAGCTTTTTCACCGTTTAGGCAGGAAGGCTGTACTCACAGAGGCAGGGGTTACGTTCCTGGATAGAACCCGAAAAATCCTTTTTGAAATTGAAAACGCTTCGCGTGAACTTACCGATTCACCCTCGTTAGGTCGTTTGATTAACGTAGGAGCGATACAAACTCTTGCACCTTACATACTTCCAGAAGTTATTGAGATCTGCCATGACCGGTATCCCAATTTACATATCGTTATCCAAGAAGACTTTAGAACTGCTTTGGTAAATGGCGTTTTAGAAGGTGATCTTGATTTAGCCCTAGTCTCTTTACCCGTAAAAGACGATATCCGCTTAGACGTTCAGTTACTGATGCAAGAGCCTCTCCTCTTAGTTGTCGGAAAAAAACATCCCCTCGCTAAAAAACACAAAGTCACTGCAGCGGATTTAATTAATGAGACCTTCGTTATGATGGGAACGGCGAGTTCACTGACTCAGCAGGTTAAGAGTTTCTGTGGTGATCACCATTTCGAGCCTAAGATTACGCACCGCTGCTCCCAAGTTCCTACGGTTAAGGCACTCGTTGCACGCGGGGTTGGTGTTTCTGTACTCCCACAAATCACACGATCCCCAAGCGACGAAGATTCACTCGTTTACATCACTCTCGCTGATGAAAAACCCTACCGTGAATTAGCAGTCATTCGTCACATGCAGCGTTTCCAAAGTCGAGGCGTCGCACTGTTTATGACGATACTTAAAGAATACATCGCTAAATTAGAGAAATGAGGGTTTAGCGTTTGCGAATTAAACAGAGCAATTCATACTCACAGTCATGATCGATCTAATCCGTAAATCCTTACTGACAGGAGTTGGTGCCGCGGTCGTTACAAAAGATAAAATCGAAGAAGCCTTCGATGAATTTGTAAAAGACGGAAAATTAAATGCAACTGATGCAAAAATTATAGCCAATAAAATTGCTGAACAAGGTCGTAAAGAGTTCGAAGAAACGGTGGTGAGTTTACTCGCTAAATTGCGTGAAACATCATCCCAAGCAGACAGTTCAGCGCATGCAAAGATATCTGCACTTCAAGAACGCATTCGTGAATTAGAAAAACAAATCGCTCATCCTCCTACTCGGAAAAATGAACCGTGAAGCCATTTCTTCTTGTTAGTCACGCAGTAAGAGCAAAAGAAATTATCAGTGTCGTAGCTCGGCACGGTTTCGTAGATCTGATCAATCAACTCGATCTACCCGCAAGTCTACGTCTTCGTTTTATTGATAAAGTACAATCTGAGAGAACTACCTGGGAGCGAGTTCGCTTAGCGTTAGAAGACTTAGGTCCTACCTTTGTAAAATTTGGACAATTAATGAGCATGCGCCCAGATGCGCTACCTGCTCCCCTCATTTTAGAACTCAGAAAATTACAAAGTAATGTAAGAGCTGTCCCTTTCGAAGACATTAGGCCTATTCTAAAAGATGCCTTCAAAGGTGAATTAGAAACGCACTTTACTGATTTTAATGAAACACCGGTCGCCGCAGCTTCTCTAGCACAGGTGTATTATGCTCGGCTTAAAGATAAGAATATTCCGGTAGCGATTAAAGTGCAGCGACCAAACATCGCAAAGCGTGTCGCTGTAGATCTTGAACTCGCCTCTTGGTTTATTGGACAACTCCACAACCGCATCGATGCCTTAAAACCTTATGACTTACCTGGAGTCATGGAGGAAGTAAAACAAGGTATCTTACGTGAGCTCGATTTTGAAAACGAGGCACGTAACCAGCGATACTTTAATACACTCAATCCGTACAGTGAGCATGTATTTGCACCTAAGGTATACACCGAATTTTCAGGACCGCTTGTGATTGTTATGGAAAGAGTCGATGGACACTCCGTCGACACATCCACAATCGATCCTGATATTAAAAGAAATATCGCAGCAGCAGGAGCTCGCTCGCTCATGCATCAAATTTTAATCACAGGCTTTTTCCATGCCGACCCGCATGCTGGCAATGTGATTGTAACCCAAGATGGAAAACTCTGCTTTTTAGACTGGGGGCTGGCAGGGCATTTAACGAGACGTTTACGCTACGCACTCGCCGATTTTTGGGTAGCAGCGGTAGAACAAGATGCAGAAGAGATTGTAAACATTGCATCACGCTTAGCCCCACCAGAAACACGATTAAACCAGCGTGTTCTTGAAAAAGAAGTTACCCTTGCTCTAAGAGAAGAACTTAATTTTTCAATCGGTCGTCAGCAACTAGGTCGGGCCATGTTAAAGCTGCTCTTTATCTTTGGCCGCCAAGGCATTCCCCTGTCACGCGATTACTGCTTGATGGCGAAGGCTGTCCTAGCAATAGAAGAAATTGGAAAATCGTTAGATCCACAGTTTGATATCAGAGAACAAGCCGCTCCTATTCTGAAAGAGTTGTATCAAGAAAGAGCCGGACCTAATTCAATTTTAAAGCACGCTAAAGATTTTGCTAAGTCCACATTCGCAAGCCTACACGAACTTCCAGATCAAATTCAGAGAATCATGCGCCGTGTGGAGCATGACAACCTTTCACTTAATTTACAGCACCACGGGCTTGATCAGCTGGAGTCAGGAATCCGTAGCGCATCTAACCGAATAGCACTAGGTGTAATCATAGGCTCTTTAATTATTGGCTCCTCTCTGCTTGTTCACAGCCATCAGCCTCCTTTTGTTTACGGATATCCTGTCTTAGGTATCACCGGCTACGTAATTTCTGCAGCCTTAGGTTTCTATATTATTTGGGACATCATTAGAAGCGGTAGTCACAAATAACAGCCTACTTAGGAAGAAGTACGTAAAAGTCAGAGCCTTCGCCAAGTACACTTGTACAATTAATGGTACCTCCATGCTCGATTACTATTTCTCGAGCAATCGCTAGACCCAACCCAACACCCTCACCGGTTTGACCAGGTAAGCGGTAGAACTTTTCAAAAATCTTTCCTATATTTTCAGATGCTATACCGGCACCTTGGTCTTTTACTCCGCATCTCGTAAAACCTGCGTCAGCTTGTTTTGCATAGAAAGTAATCGTACTGTTTTCTGAGGAATACTTAGACGCATTGCTCAGTAAATTTAAGAATACGTGTTTAATTTTTTCTGGATCAACGAGAACACAAAGTGCTGGGTCTTGCACCTCGATGTTGAGGGTTTGATTTTTAGATCCTAAAATTGATTTCATTTCCTGAGCACACGTAGCAAACAAGGATTCTACGGGTGTTGAAACGAGCTGTAACTGTGCAATCCCACTTTCCAAACGTGTAAGATCCAGTAAATCATTGAGCGTACGAAGCAGTCTCTCTGCATCATTTCGTGTCATCTCTAAGAGTTCACGCTGTTTAGCGTTTAATACGCCTGCTTGATTTTCTAGCAGCAGATAAACGGCCATTCTTAAACTCGTCAGTGGCGTTTTAAGTTCATGACTTACGGTTCCTACGAGATTTGTTTTCGCATCATCGAGAAGTCTAAACTTGGTAACATCTTGTAAGAATATAGCAGCACCAGAAAATCCTGTTATAGCATCTCCTATCGCAAAAATACGTGG
>Ga0207956_1000034_pt1 | contig 53957 bp, 46 predicted proteins | sample CryBogCBE25Jul07_FD_184580 | JGI IMG/M metagenome (GOLD analysis project Ga0207956, IMG submission 184580) | Freshwater microbial communities from Crystal Bog, Wisconsin, USA - CBE25Jul07 (SPAdes) (version 2) | ecosystem: Environmental > Aquatic > Freshwater > Lake | place: Crystal Bog...
CCATTGGAATTGCGCCAGCGGCCACCAAGCGGTCGATCACCGTGGCGTTATAGGGCGGGCGCCATCCCTCGAGCATCTTTGACGAACACGTGGTGGGCACGTCGATTTGGCAAAGGTTGTCCTTGATGGCAATCGGCACACCGGCCAGAGGACCTACCGTCTCGCCTCGGGCAATACGTTCGTCAATTGCGGCAGCGGCGGCCGTCGCACGCTCGGCGTCGACGTAGAGAAAGACGTTGAGTTCATCATTGCGCGCCGCGATGGCGGCAAGGGAGGCCTGCACCTCAGCCGTGGCGCTCGAGGCACCCGTCGTGACGGCAGTCGCAATCTGCTGGGCGGTCTTCACGGGGCTTCTCCCAGAATTCGTGGCACACCAAAACGGCCACCTTCGGCGTCGGGGGCCTGTGACAAGAAGGACTCCGGTGCCAGGCTGGGGCGAATGACATCGTCGCGGAACACGTTGGTCAAACCGAAGGGGTGGGCTGTTGGCTCGAGGTCGGCCAAGTCCAGGGCGTTCATGTCGTTGGCGTGCTCGAGCACTTGCGAGAGCTGCGTTGTGAAGAGATCCAGTTCCGCGTCACTCAGGGTCAATCGGGCGAGACGGGCAACTTTGGCCACGTCGTCGCGTCGGAGGGGGCTGCTCGACTCACTCATTAAGACTTAAGACTACCCGTTCTGCTTCGTGCGAATTTCGGCAGACGTGTGGTTACTTCTCATCAACGTTGATAATGACCGTGGAGTGCCACGGCACCATGGTGCCCGCGGCCGGCGACTGCGAGACCACGCGCTTCCACAGGGTGGTGCCTTGACCAGGGCCGCGTGAGGCGTAGTAGAGATTGGCCGCGTGTAGCGCGGCGTGGACCTGGGCCTGATTGTCACCGACCAGATTCGGGACCGCCCGAGGGCCGTGGTCGTTGGGTGACGGTGCCGTCGAACCGGCGCCGGCACTCAGGCGCAGAACCACCGTGGCGCCACTGGGGACAGTGGCAGGGTTGGTCACGCTGCCAAAAGTCACCGAAGCAACGAGACCCACGGCGACAGTCGAGCTCGCTACGCGGGCGTTGGCGGGGCAGACGGCGTGCACATTCAGCGCGGCCAACGTGCTGGTGGCGCTCGCGCAGCTCGCCCCCACCAGCGTGGTGGGCAGCGTCACGGGCAGGTTCTTTGGACCGCTCGAGACGATGACGCTGATCGCGCTGCCTTGGGTAATCGATGAGCCCGCGGCCGGCACCTGCGAGATGATGTCGTTGGCCGGCACGGTCGATGATGATGCGGTGCCGGTGATCTGAATGGTCACCCCGTCGCTCTTCACGAGTGATGAGGCCTGGGCAATCGTGAGCCCCTCAACCGACGGCAAGGTGTGTGAAGTGGTGAAATAGCCCAACGCCCATGCGCCAGCGCCAACACCGGCCAGCACAACGAGTGAGAGGGCCGCAACGAGGTAGCCCGGGCGACGACGGCGACGGCGCTGCAGCACCGTCAAACCCGTCGCCACGTCGGGCTCGAACGTCACGGGTTCGTGGGATACGGGTGCGGGCGGCGTCGTAATCAAGGGCGCACCAACAATGTCTTCGGCCGACGGAGGCTGAAAGCCGACCGAGGTTCGGCGATCGCCGGTAAAGGCCGACAGGATGGGCTGTGGTGCGGTGCGGGGCAGCACGAAGCTCGAGGTGTCGGACACCACTGACGAGAGACGCTCGGCGAACTGCGCAGCGCTCAGGCGCACAGAGGCCTCGGGCACCGAGGCGAGAGCCAGCAGCATGTCGAGCGTGCCAAGCTCCGGACGTGAGGGCAATGCCTGCACGGCACGGCTACGCAACGTCGCCTCAGCGCTGAAGCCCTCAAAGGGGCGCTGGCCAGTAGCGGCTTCGAACAAGATGAGCGCGAGGGCGTAGACGTCGGTGGCCGGGGTGGCCACCTCTCCCCTCGCCTGCTCGGGGCTGAAGTACCGTACGTCCTCACCGGTGGTGTAGGTGCGAAAGGCCACGCCGAGTCCGGCGGTCGCAAGATCCGAGACGCGCACGAGGCGCTCAGCATCGAACAGCAACTTCTCGGGCGTCAGCTCGCCGTGGACCAGTCCGTGTTCGTGCGCTTCGGCCAGTGCGGAGGCAATGTCGCGGCCGAGGCGCGCGGTGTCTTCCGGGGTCAGCAGGAGGCCACGAGCGAGTGCATCTTCGAGTGAGCCATCGGGCAGGTATTCCGAGACCGTGATGATGCGCTGGTCTTCCTGCAGTCCATCAAGGACCCGGGCGATGTGGGGGTTTTGGAGACGGGCGACTTCGTTGGCACGGGTCCGGAAGTTTGTCCGAATGTCCATGTGCGCTTCGAGCGACGGCACCAAACACTTGACGACCACCTGGCGGTTGAGTGAGAGGTCGAGCGCGAGGTAGACCTCTGTGGTGTGGCCAACGCCAAGCACCTCAAGAATCTGAAAACGTCCGCCAAAGGTGTGTCCTGGAGAAAACGATGCTGCGTTCATAAATCCTCTTACGTCTCGTCTCTCGCCTTACTCGAGGGTAGTCGACCACGCACCAGTGGCCAAAAGTTCCTCGAACTGGGCGGCGCTAATTAAGGGCACTCCCACCTCTCGCGCCTTGGTGACCTTGTTCATGCCTGGGGCCTCACCGACGACGACCACATAAGTCTTGCCCGATACCGACCCCGGACACGTACCGCCGCGGGCGACAATTGCGGCCGCAACGTCGTCACGGGAGTAGCCCTCGACCGCACCCGTCACCACGACGGCCTTACCGGTCAACGTCTGGTCCTCGGTGGAGACCGTGCGCGGCTCTACCAGAGCCACCCCGCGCGCCTGCATAGCGGCGATGCGAGTGATTGTCTCCTCGTCTCGGACGTACTCGTAGACCGATTGCGCGATGACGGGTCCAATGCCCTCAATCGACTCAATACCTTCCATTGGCGCCGTCGCGAGTGCTTCGTAGGAACCGAAGGCGTTGGCGAGTTCACGCGCCGCTACCGGACCGACGTGACGAATACCGAGACCCACCAGCACGCGGCTTAGGGGAGCTTCGCGCACCGCGGCTATGGCACTCACGAGTGCGTTCGCGGAGATCTCGGCGTACCCCTCGAGCGCGAGGAGTTGTTCGGCCGTCACCACGAAGAGGTCCGCCACGTCCGCGATAACCCCGTGCTCTAAGAGCTGGGCCACGCGTTGCTCGCCAAGGCCTTCGATGTCAAGGGCGCCGCGGGAGGCAAAGTGAACAATCTTCTGCATCTGCTGCGCGGGGCAGGCGGCATTGATGCAGTACGTGTCGCTCTCGTCGCCGATGCGGGCCAGTGCGCCCTGACACTCGGGGCACGTTGCGGGGAACTCCCACGGGGCCGAACGCTCGACGCCCTCACGGGGCACCGCGCCGACGACTTCGGGAATAACGTCGCCCGCCTTTCGCACAATGACGAGGTCCCCGGGGCGAACGTCTTTTTCGCGCACCTGGTCTTCGTTGTGCAGGGTGGCCATCGAGACCTTTGAGCCGGCCACCACAACGGGCTCGAGTACCGCGTACGGGGTTGCGCGCCCAGTGCGACCAATGGATACTTCAATCGCGAGCAGCGTCGTGGTGCGCTCTTCCGGCGGGAACTTGCGGGCGATGGCCCAGCGCGGGGCCCGACTCGTGGATCCCAGGGAACTCCTCACTGCGAGGTCATCGAGCTTGATCACGGTGCCGTCAATGTCGTAGGGCAAGTCGTGGCGATGCTGCTCAAACCACGTGGACGCCGCCACCATGGCGTCGGTGCCAGCAATCGACTGCGTTTCGGGTGCCGTCGAGAAGCCCCAAGTCCGCAAGGTCTCGAGCATGGCGGCGTGCGACGTGAGCGGCACCTCGGCCGACACATCAACGAGCTGGTAGGCCAGAAATGACAGTGGTCGTTCAGCGGTGACGCTCGAGTCCTTCTGGCGAAGCGAGCCGGCAGCACCATTGCGCGGGTTCGCGAAGATCTTCCCGCCACGTGCCTTTTGTGCTTCATTCAGCGCGACAAAGTCCGACTTGGAGAGGTAGACCTCACCACGCACCTCGATGCGCCCCGGCACCAAGCCCAAGAACTTTGGCACGTTGGCGATGGTGCGAACGTTCTCGGTGACGTCTTCGCCGACCCGGCCATCGCCACGGGTAGCGGCCTGCACCAGTTCCCCATTGACGTACGCGATGGAGAGTGCCAGACCGTCAATCTTGGGTTCCACGGAATAGTGTGCCGACTCGCCGTTGGGCATCTGTCGGACCACGCGCTCGCTCCACGCACGCAGCTCGGCTTCGTCAAAGACGTTGTCCAAGCTCAGCATTGGCTCGGCGTGGGTCACCGGCGAGAATACGGCACTCACGGGCGCGCCCACCGTGTCAGAACTCAGGTCGTAGAGCTCCGGGAATTCGGCTTCTAACCCGCGCAGTTCGCGCACCAGGGCGTCGTATTCGGCGTCTGGAATCAGCGGTGCGTCGTGCTGAAAATAGGCCTCGTTGTGCCGAGCAATCTCAGCGAGTAGCTCGCGGTGTCGATCGCGCGGCGTGCTCATCGGCCCACAATCGCGGCCCCCTCAACAACGGAGGGTTCCTCGTAGTTATAGAAAACGGTGCTCTGCCCGGCGGCAATCGGCCGGGCCGGTTCGTCGAGCTCGATACGCCAGTCGTCGTCACGCCACAGCGTGCCCGACAGCGGCGTGCCGTGCGCACTGCACTGCACCCAGACCTTGGCACCGGAGGTCAGTGACTCGCGGGCGAACGTCACCGTCTCCTGATTGAGCGCAATGGCAGTGGTCACAATGTCTTCGAGGCGGCCCACGTGCACCCGGCGCGCACCGAGTTCTACTTTGGCAACAAAACGCTTTTCACCGTGTCGGTCGGGCAACACGCCCTTGCGCTGACCAATTGTCATAAGTTCTGCCGCAGCCGTGGTGCCGATGACGGCACCCGAATTGACGTCCACGAGTTCCGCTTCCGTCAGGTCAATGCGTGACCGCAAGAAGGCTTCACGACCGGCCGAGGCCTCGATGAAGCAAACGTCTTGGGAGTCGGGCTTGTCCCAGGTGCGTAGTCCAATGCGCTGGGCGTGCTCACGGACGTCACTTTTGTGAAGGTGGCCAATGGGCAACAACAGCATGCGCAGTTGGGCGTCGGTCAGGTACCCCAACACGTAGGACTGGTCCTTGGCCGGGTCGGTGCCGCGCACCAACCGGGGGCCCTGCGGACCAGGAAGCACCTGGGCGTGGTGACCCGTGGCCACGGCGTCGAACCCCAGTCGCTCGGCACGCTCGAAGAGCAGATCGAACTTGATGTGACGATTGCACTCGATACAGGGGTTGGGAGAGAGGCCGGCGGCGTAGTCGGCGACGAAGGGGGCGACGACGTGTCGGTCGAACTCTTCGGTGTAGTTAAAGACGTGGTGATCGATGTTGAGTAACTGCGCCACCCGGCGGGCGTCATCGACGTCCGAGACCGAGCAACACCCCGAGTCGGAGGCGCCGCCCCAGAGTTTCAGGGTGGCACCGACCACGTCGTGGCCGGCCTCCTTGAGGAGTGCCGCCGCGACCGAGGAGTCAACGCCCCCGCTCATTGCGACCAGTACTTTCATGGCTCCCAGTCTGCCAGTTACCCGTGACTCACGCGTCAGCGCGAAGGTGGGTGACGGCGGAGCGCAACAGAGCGGTAACCGCGGCGATATCCTCCGAGGTCGTCTCGGCGCCGAATGACAGGCGCAGCGACCCGCGCGCCCGCGCCGGATCCATACCCATGGCGTCCAAAACGTGGCTGGCCACCACCGCTCCACTGGAGCAGGCCGCGGCGGCTGAGGCACAGACCCCGGCCTCATCGAGGACAAAGAGCAACTCATCGCTGGCAATGCCGGGAAACGTCAGATGCACCGTTCCCGGGAGACGCACGGCAGCCGATCCGGTCACCGCCACGTCACCGAGGTCGCTCACGCCCGCAATCAAGGTGTCGCGCAGTGCCGTTACTCGACGGACCGTCGCCTCACGATCCTGTGCCGCCAGACGTAGTGCGGTGGCGAGCCCGACCGCTGCAGCGACATCGACCGTGCCACCACGGCGACCCTTTTCCTGCCCACCACCGGGGGCGAGGGCGTCCATGGTGATGTCTCGGCGCAGAACGAGCGCGCCGGCATTGACCGGTCCCCCGAGTTTGTGCGCACACAGCGAAATCATGTCGACCGAAGCGCCGACTACCGAGAGGTCCATCCACGGGGCGGCCGCGACGACGTCACTGTGGGACACCACGCCCGCAGCCTGCGCCATGGCGGCGGCCGCGTCAACGGGCTGGACGACGCCCGTTTCGTTATTCGCCATCATCACCGACACCACGGCGACGTTGGGCTGTTCGAGCGCTTCGTGCAGCGAGGAGAGGTCGAGAACGCCGTCACCGTCCACACGCAGCGTCGTGACGTCGACATTGTCGAGTTGGCGAGCCACCATCGCCGCAGCGTCCAACACGGCGTGGTGTTCAATCGGCGAGATGACAATGCGGCTGCGTTCGTGCTGGCGGCGATGGGTGCGCACCACTCCGGCGATGGCCAGGGTGCACGACTCGGTGCCACCGGCGGTGAAGACGACGTTGCCGGGCTTGGCGGCGGTCAACGCGGCAATCTCGTCACGGGCCTCTTCAATGGCGCGTCGAGCCAGTCGTGCGGCTCGGTGCGTTCCCGCGGGATTGCCCACCACGCCGTGCATCCACGGCGCCATGGCTTGGGTTACTTCGACTCGTCGTGGCGCCGAGGCCGCGTGGTCGAAGTAATACGTGCTCACGCGACGTAGAAAGACTTGACGTTCGTGAACTCGCGGATGCCGGACACACCAAGTTCACGGCCGAAGCCCGACGCCTTCACGCCACCGAAGGGCAGCTCGTTCATCGACGCCACCACGGCGTTGGCGAAAACGATGCCGACGTCGAGGCCGGCAATGGCCTGGTCGATTTCTGCCTGATCGGTCGCCCAGATGGATCCCGACAGACCCCACGGCGTGTCGTTCGCGATGCGAATGGCGTCGTCAAGGTCTTGCGCGACGTGCACCACGGCGACGGGCCCAAAGAGTTCTTCGCAGCCGGCCGGCGAGTCAGCTGGCACGTTGGTCAAGACGGTGGCTGGGTAGTAGTAGCCAGGTCCGTCGGCGGGCTGTCCGCCAACGACGGCCACCGCACCAGCGGCGAGCGAATCCGCCACCTGGCGAGTCAGCGTTTCGATCTGCGCCTGATTCGCGAGTGGTCCGAGCACCGTGCCTGGCTCGAGGGGGTCACCCATTGGGGTGGCCGCCATGGCTTCGGCGAAACGGCGCGTGAACTCGTCGGCGATGTCCTTGACCACAATGAAACGCTTCGCGCAGATACAGGCCTGCCCATTGTTCTGTACCCGGGCCGTCACGGCCAGGGGAATGGTGTGATCGAGGTCAGCGCTGGCGGCCACGACGAAGGGGTCTGACCCACCGAGCTCGAGTACGACCTTCTTCAAGTGCTTACCCGCCAGCGCGGCGACGTTGCGGCCCGCACGCTCGCCACCGGTCACGGTGACGGCCGCGATGCGCGGGTCGGCGATCAAGGTCTCGATGCGCTGAGACTCGACAAACAGGTTGGTGAAGAGGCCCTTGGGGAATCCGGCGCGGGTGAAAATGCCTTCGACGTAGAGGGCGCAGCCTGGCACGTTCGACGCGTGCTTCAAGACAATGGGGTTGCCGGCCATCAGGTTGGGCACGGCCACGCGAATGATCTGCCACAACGGGAAGTTCCACGGCATAATCGCCAACAGTGGTCCCAGTGGCTCGTAGCGAATCCCACTACGTGACGCCTTCGTCTCAACGACTTCGGGTGCCAGCATGGCTTCGGCGTGCTGGGCGTAGTAGCGCATGGTGAGGGCGCACTTCGAGGCCTCCCCCTTGGCGGCGGCGAAGGTCTTGCCCATCTCGGAGGTCATGAGTTGGGCCGCGAAAGGAATCTCGCTTTCCAGCACCTCGGCGGCACGATTCATTAGCTCGGCTCGTTCGGCGATTGGTGTGCGCTTCCATTGCGCAAATGCGTCCGACGCCGTGGCCAACGCCTCGTGAACGAACTGGTCGTCGTGCGATGGGTACTCGGCAATCACGACTCCGGTGGCGGGATTGATGGCAGTAAAGGTCATAGACCCAGTCTGCCACCACTTAGGCCGTTTGTGCCCGTGGCTCACCCATATCGTGCCAAATCTGCGGACGCAGTAGCGTCACCAGGCCCAGTAGGAGAAGAAAGACCACCGCGGACCCCGCGCTCACCAGCCGGACGCCACTGTGATGCGCAATCGCCGACTGAATCATGGCTCCGATGGGAAACGACACACTCAATGACAACACGTAGAGCGACAACACGCGCGAGCGCTCACGCTCGGGGGCGTGAATCTGCACCGACGTATTCAGTCCAGTCATGCAGCCGACGTAGGCGGCACCGAGGACCACGAGTGCAACGAGCGCGGACCACAGATTTGGGCAGTAGGCGTAGATCACTTCGGTCACGGCGGCGCCGAAGAGTGACCCGACAAGAACACCCAAGCGTGACGTGCGTCGGGCAATCATCGGCAGGCCAAGCGCACCGAAAATTGCGCCAACCCCCTGAGCGGTCACCATCCACGAGACACCCACTTTGCCGGCGTGCAAGACGTCAATGCCCATGGCCGGCACCAGGGTAATAAAGGGACTGAGCAAGACACCGACCACCCCGACCATCACAATGCCGTTACGGGCTCCGTTGGCGCCCCACGCCGCACGCACACCCTTCACGGTGTCAGCAACAGGCGTAAAGGGACTGGGCACAATGGTGCGCGGTGGCGAATGCACGAAGGCGAAGGCCACCACAATGACCACGAACGAGGCGGCGTTGGCGACAAAGCACCAGCCGGGGTTCGCCACGGCAAGCATCGCGGCCGCAATGACGGGACCGACAATCCGGCCCAGGTTGAACTGCGCGGACCCCAACGAAACGGCCGCTAAGACTTCGTGGGGCTCGACGAGATCACGCATGAGAGACTGCCACGCCGACCAGGACGCTGACCCGCAGAGTCCCTCGACAATCGCCAAGAAACACGCCAACTGCGGGCTTAAGTGGTGGGTCAGTTCAGCGGCGGCGAGGGCAATGGCTGACGCGGCCTGCAGGAGATTGTTGATTTGAATCCAGCGCTCGCGCGACATGCGGTCGGCCATAACACCACCGATGGGCGAACCAATAAGGCCGGGGAGCCACGCGGCCAGAGTAAGGAGTCCAAGCCACACGGCGTTGTGGGTGGTCAACGTGAGATAGATACCCAGGGCCACACTCTGCATCCACGATCCCGTGGAGGAGATGAAGTTGGCGCCGAGGGCGAGGGCGAAGCTGCGGTGGCGCAGAGGTGCAAAGGACGCAGATGCCATTGGGACAGGCTACCGGTGTGCCTGTCGAGACGAGCGCTACTTGGAGCGTCGCTTCAGAGCGACCAGCCACACGGAGACTAACGCCGCCAGTGCGCCGAGCACGCTCAGTGTGGATTTCGGTCCACGACGTGAGGAGGATGCCATAGTGCCATCGTATGTTGCGGGGACGGACCAGGTGGTCCGCCCCCGCAACGACACGTACTTAGTTCGCAGCAGGCAAGGTTGCTTCGACTTCGAGGACGAGGTCGATCTTGTGGCTGACGACGGAGTCAGGAATCACGTTGGTGCCCACGTTCACGCCGAAGTCACGACGGTCGATCGAAGCCTTGGCCTCGAAACCGATGACGGACGAGAAGTACTGGGCGTAGGCGTGCTCGCCCTGGCCGTTGAACTCAACGTCGAAGGTCACGGACTTGGTAACACCCTTGAGGGTCAGGTCACCGGTCAGTGCGTACTCGTTGCCGCCCTTGGAGGTCAGCGAGGTCGAGGTGAAGCTCAACGTCGGGTTGTTCTCCGAGTCGAGGAAGTCGGCCGACTTGACGTGGTTGTCACGGTCAGCGTTGTTCGTGTTGAAGCTCGACGCCTGTGCGGTAACGCTCACCGACGAGGTCTCAGGGGTGTCGCCAACGGTGATAGTGCCTTCGAAGTCAGTGAACTGACCACGGACCTTCGACACGACGAGGTGGCGAACGACGAAGGACAGGCTCGAGTGCGTGACGTCAATGTTGTACACACCGGGAGTTGGGAAATTGCTCATTTGTTTCTCCTTGGAAGGGAACACGTTTTGTGTCAGAATCAAATATAGTTGCTTACGCAATAATTTGTCAAATAACTATTGCATGAATTATTATTGTCACGAGGAGTTCACATGTCGATTACGCACACCACCTGTCCCATCTCCGATGAACGCGTCCAACTCTTCGCGCTCCTCCTCGACACCAACGCCCGACTCGTTCGCTCGATGGGTGCCGTCCTCGAAGAGTCATGCGATCTGCCACTGTCGTCATTTGAAGTCTTGATGCAGCTCCATAGTGCCCCCGAAGGTCGACTCAAAATGAACGAGATCGCTGACGCTATCGTGCTCTCGACCGGCGGCACGACCCGTTTGGTGGATCGACTCGAAGAAGCCGGGTTCGTCGCCCGCAAGCACTGTCCTGAGGATCGACGCGCTATTCACGTCTCCATCACCGACCTTGGCAACGCCAAACTTGACGAAGCGTTACAGGTGCACCTGACGCACCTGGAGGCTCAACTGGGACAGCGCTTGACGTGCGACGAGCGCACGTCGCTTACCGCACTATTGCAGAAGTTGCAGACGCCGGCCTAGTCCTTGGCGATCCAGGCGAACGCCACGCGTTCGTCGTCGATGTCGAGCGCAGTGGGCTCACCCGCACCAGCCGCCTGCACCACCGATGTGGCCAACACTTCACTGGCCAGGATGTCGAACCAGTCGACCAAATCGTCCAAGCCAGTGACGTTCAACACGATGCGGTCTGACACGTCAAGACCGGAGTTCTTGCGCAGATCCTGCACTTGACGAACTACGTCACGGAGATAGCCGCGCTTGCGGAGTTCGTCGTTGAGTTCAAGGTCAAGGGCGATGACTTCCGCGCCTTCTCGCGACACCGCGAAGCCGCCTTGACTCTTCACGCGAAGTTCAAGGTCGTCACTCCCCAGCTCAAAGACGCCAGTCGACAACGTCACGGAGACCGTCTGTCCCGCCTCGAGGGCGTTGGCGGCGGCAACGGAGTCGAGTGCAGCCAAGGCTGGCTTCAACTCCTTCACGGCCTCACCCAGTCGTGGTCCGACCGCGCGGAAGTTGGGGACGAGCTCAAAGCTCAAGACATCGGCCAACTCGGTGCCGTACTCCAGCACGTCAACGTTCAGTTCGTCTTCAACGATGCCGGCCGGCGGGTGCACGTCACCCGCCGCGATGAACACGAGGGCACGAGCCAAGGGTTGGCGCACTTTGACGCCCGCTTCGGCACGGGCGGCGCGCCCCAGCGAGGTCAGGCGGCGGGCGACGTCCATCGATGCCTCCAACGCCTCGTCGCGTAGGGAGGGGTTCCCCTTTGGCCAGAGGGCCAAGTGAACAGAGTCAGACTCGGTCACGTCAAAGAGTTCGGCGTAGAGACGTTCTGAGATGAACGGGCACAGTGGCGCCAGCAGCAAGGTGATGCGCTGAAGCACCTCGAGCAAGGTCGCTTGCGCCGCCAAGGAGTCGGAGCGGGGCATGCGCGGGTCGGTGCGCCAGAAACGACGGCGGCTGCGGCGGACGTACCAGTTGGAAAGATCGTCAATCAAAGCCGAAAGTGCATCGGTGCCACCGAGTGGCTCGTACCCGTCAAGCGCCTCCGTCATCGCGACCGTGACGGCCTCCAGACGAGAGAGGATCCATCGGTCGATGTCGGCGCGATCTGCCACGGCGGGAATCTCTGGGTCGGCGGGGTCGAAGCCGTTGAGTGAGGCGTAGGTGGTGAAGAAACTGAAGGTGTTCCACAACGTCGCCAGCGAGTCACGCAGCGAGGCGTCAATGGCACCGAGTGAGGCACGCGTTGAGGTCCAGGGCGAGCCCTGGGAGAACATCCACCAGCGCAGTGCGTCAGCACCACGGGTGTTGAGTACTTCCCACGGGTCAATGACGTTGCCCTGCGACTTCGACATCTTCTTGCCGTTTTCGTCGACGATGTGGCCAAGGCACAGCACGTGCTGGTAGGGCGTGGACCCGAAGACCAGCGTGTTCACCGCTAACAACGAATAGAACCAGCCGCGCGTCTGGTCGATGGCTTCACAGACCAGCTGGGCGGGGAACTGCATCGCCACGTCACTGCCGGGCACGTGGGGGTAGCCCACCTGTGCCGCGGGCATGGCGCCGGAGTCGAACCACGCGTCGATAACGGGCTCGACACGACGGGCTTCGCCGCCGCAGGTGCGGCAGGGCACCAGGATGTCGTCGATGTTGGGACGGTGCGGATCGAGTTGTGACAAGTCGCGACCGGTGAGCGCTGAGAGTTCGGCGCGTGAACCGACACAGGTCAGGTGGTTCTCGCCACAGCGCCAGATGGGCAGCGGCGTTCCCCAGAAACGGTCGCGCGACAACGCCCAGTCCACGTTGTTGGCGAGCCACTCACCGAAGCGACCATCGCGAATGTGTCCGGGGTGCCAGTCGATGGTGGCGTTTTCGGCCATCATCTTCTCTTTGAACTGACTCGTCGCGATGTACCAAGAGGGCTTGCCCCAGTAGATGAGCACGGTGCTGCAGCGCCAGCAGTGGGGCAACGAGTGGGAGTAGTCCATGCGCTTGATCAACAGACCACGGCGCTCGAGTTCGTCGTTGATGTCGCTGTTGGCCTCGCGGACCGAGCGGCCCTCGAGCCACGACACGGCCGACGTGAAGCAGCCGTCGGGGCCTACGGGGTTGATGGTGGGCAAGTTGTTCTGTCGCGCCACCACGCGGTCGATTTCACCGAAGGCCGGTGACTGGTGCACCAGACCGGTACCGTCGTCGGTCGTCACGTAGTCTGCCCCCACCACGAAGCACGCGTCAGCGCCCTCGGGGAAGTCGACATCGTCAAAGGGGCGCTCGTAGTGGACGCCCAACAAGTCTTTGCCGAGCACCGTGGCGTCGGCCTTGGCGCCTTCGCCGTAGAGCGACGCCATCAACGCCTCGGCAACCACGGTGCCGTTGACGATGGCGTAGGTGATCTCGGGGTTGACAGCCACGGCCACGTTGGACAGCAACGTCCACGGTGTCGTGGTCCAGACGGCGAGGTGTGTGGCGCCCTTGAGCTGCGGGTGCTGGTCGGCGTCGGTAATGGCGAGACGCACGTAGGCGCTCTCGTCGACCTCGTCGGTGTAGACGCCGGGCTGGCCCAGTTCGTGGCTCGACAGTGCGGTCCCGCACCGTGGGCAGTAGGGAACGACCTTCAAGTCCTCGTACAGAAGACCACGGTCGAAGAGCTGCTGCAGCTGCCACCACACCGACTCCACGTACTCGGGCGTGTAGGTGTAATAGGCGTTGTCCATGTCGGTCCAGTAGCCGATGCGGGTCGTGAGCTTTTCGAAGTCACTCACGTACATCTGCACTGACTCACGACAGAGTCGCGTGAACTCCGCAATGCCGACCTGCTCTTCGATGGCCTTCTTGCCGGAAATACCGAGCTGCTTTTCAACCTGCACTTCCACGGGCAGACCGTGGGTGTCCCAGCCCGCGCGGCGCGCAACGTAGCGGCCCTGCATGGTCTGGTAGCGACAGAAGAGGTCCTTGTAGACACGGGCCCAGGCGTGGTGCAGGCCGGGCTTGCCGTTGGCCGTCGGTGGGCCTTCGTAGAAGATCCATGGTTCGGCGCCGGCGCGCTCACTCAGCGTGCGAGCGAAGACGTTGTGCTCCTGCCAGCGAGCCAGTTGGGCCTCTTCAATGGCAACAAAATCCAGTTCAGCGCTGACGGGACGAAACACGGTTCTCCTTCAAATCGTTCATTACAGCGTACTAACGTGCGCTCGCGGCAGAGGCAAAGTGGTCGTCAAGCCATTCCGGTGTGAGGTCCTCGAGCGTAGGCAAGAGCAGTTCCGCTAGACCAAAAGCGGGCTGTGCGCGGTCGGCTTCGACCGGCACGGCCACCACGGTCATGCGAGCGGCCTTTGCGGCCAAAACACCAGCAGCCGAATCTTCGAAGACCAGGCACTCAGTCGCGGGCGTCGCAACCGAGCCGGCGGCAGTCAAAAAGACGGCGGGGTGAGGCTTGCCGTGAGTCTCAAACTCGGCGGAATTCACGCTGGCAAAGAGGTTTGCGATACCGAAGTGATTGAGGTTGCGCTGGATCAACGCCAAGGGGGTTGAACTGGCGAGGGCGACAGGCCCCCGTTCGGACGCCAGCGCCACGGCCCGCTCGGCGCCTGGCAGCAGCACACCCTTTTCTTCAACCAAGTCGCCGACGCGCGTCAGCACCATCGAGACGACCTCATCCACGCTCGGTCCACTCCATGGGTAGAGGGCGTGCCAGTGCTTCACCACTTCGGTGACGTAGAGCCCCTTGGTGCTGCGCTCATTCGTCGCCGACACCGGCACGCCGAGGGCGCCAAAAATCTCCAACTCCGCTTCGTGCCAGAGGATTTCGGAGTCGATCAAAAGACCGTCCATGTCGAACAGAGTGGCGCGGAGTGTCATATTCTCAGTCTCCCATACGCCTAAGGTGCCTTTCGTGGCTCCCCACTCTCGACGTGCGACATCTGACGACTTTGCCGCCATCGCGACGTTGTCGAGTAATCAGTTCCACACCTACCACCGCGAGAACGAGCTCATCGATCCCGAGGTCTCCCCCGCCGATCTCACCCGAGCATTCGAGCAGTCACCCGATCCCACGTGGATCGAAGCAGACGCCACTGGCGTTCTCGGCTTTCTCTACGGCAGCGTGTTCTCGATGGACGATGAGGGACCAAGTGTGTGGACCGGACTTGATGGATGGGCCGCTCCAACGCCCGACACACTTTTGTCGCTCCTGCAGGAAGCGCAGTCGTATTGGCGATCCGTCGGCGCGGCATCTCACCGCGTGTGGGTCACGCCATCAGGTGCTGCCCAATGGAAGAACGAGGGGTATGAACCGGTGAGCATCCGGGCGGCGAAGTTGCTCTCCGCTTCGACATTCGAAATGGATTCACGTCTGCGACTGGCTGGGTCGGCTGACGAAGAATTTGTTCGCACTATTGACCGAATAATTGACGAAGCCCAAGGCACGCCCTCCACCAACGGTGACCTTGTTGTTTCGATGCTCACTGACGAGGAATCCCGCGCGTACGTCTACGAGGTTGAGAGTGAGCCGGCGGGGCTCTGCTTCGTCATGGACGCGCCATCCATCCGCGGCGTCTTCAATGACACCGTCTCGCTCTCCCAGGTGGGGATTGCGCCACGGTTTCAACGTCGGGGCCATGGTCGAAGGATGATTGAGGCTGTTCTGGACAGCGAAAGCCTGAGTGGCTTTCGGTACGCCGACGTTCGGTTTCGCCACGCCAATGCCGGCGCCGGTGCTTTTTGGCATGACCTCGGCTTTCACGACGTCGCGATACTCCTGCAGCGACCACTGTCAACTGCTTGAATCTAACTATGCGCTACACCGGCTGGAGCCTCGTCATTCTCATTGCCGTGAGAATTTTGTTCTATGCCGCGCAACGGCGCGGCAAATAGCAACCTCGCTTAGCGAACGAAACCCTCAATGGCTTCCACCAGCGCGGGGTCCTCTGGCGTGACCTGAGGCGAGAAGCGCTGAATCGTGCCATCGGGACTGACGAGGAACTTCTCAAAGTTCCAGCGGATGTCACCGCTGTAGCCCTCGGCGTCCGCCACCGCGCACAGCTCGGCGTAGAGCGGGTGGCGGTTCTCGCCGTTCACGTCAATCTTCTCGAAGAGGGGGAAGGTGACGCCGTAGGTGGTCGAGCAGAACTCCAGGATCTCTTCAGCCGTACCGGGCTCTTGTCCCATGAACTGGTTGCAGGGGAAGCCGACGACCGTGAAGCCACGCGTTCCGTAGGTGCGCTGCAGCGCCTCGAGGCCCTCGTATTGAGGCGTCAGGCCGCACTTGGACGCGACGTTCACAATCAAGATGGCGTCGCCCTCATAGGCGGCCAGCGACGAGGCCTCGCCTTGGAGGGTGGTCAATGGGGTGCTGTAGATAGTCATGGCGCCAACTTAGTGGGAAGGCCACGGCATGCGACCTTTAGGGTGGCTCCGTGAACGCCGTCACCCTGCACGAGACTGAGCTCCGCATTGAGGAGCGCCCCACGCCAGTCCCCGGCGCCGGCGAAGTCCTGGTCCGCATCCATGCCGCCGGTCTGAACGCCGCCGACCTTTTGCAGCGGCGCGGCCACTACAGCGCACCGGCTGGTTGGCCGGCCGATATTCCTGGTCTTGAACTTGCCGGCACCGTGGAATCGATTGGCGAAGGCGTTGGCGACAGTCTTCTCAGCCGACGAGTGTGCGCCATCGTGGGCGGCGGCGCCCAAGCAACCCACGCACTCGTTCCCGCGTCGCATCTCGTTACGGTGCCGGATCACGTCTCGTGGGAGCAGGCCGGGGGCTTTGCTGAGTCGTTCTTCACGGCGTTTGATGCGCTCGTTCGCCAGGCCGATCTACGAAGCGGTGAGCGAGTCCTTATTTCCGGCGCCGCCGGCGGCGTGGGAAATGCTGCCGTGCAGATCGCACGGTTGCGAGGCGCCCACGTCATTGCCTCTGTTCGAACGCTCAACCACGGCGCAGCGCTGCGCACGCTGGGCGCACACGAAGTCTGCACCATTGAACAGGTCAACGAACTCGCGCCAGTGGACGTTGTTTTAGAGCTGGTCGGCGAACCTCACTTCACCCGGGCCCAACATCGGCTCGCCCCCTTCGCTCGCGTGGTCGTGATTGGCGTTGGTGCTGGGGCGAAGGTCGAATGTGATCTGCGCATCCTTATGGCCACGCGCGGTCGAATCATGGGCTCAACCATGCGCGGGCGCAGCATCGACGAGAAGGCGCTCATCACGAAAGAACTCACGACGGCGCTCGCTTCGTCGTGGGAAAACGGTGACGTGACCGTGCCCGTGGCACGCACTTTCCCGCTGGCGGAAGTCAACGCTGCCTACGACTACTTTGCGACACCCGGAAAGTTTGGCAAAGTCATCCTCACCATGGACGAGTCGTGACCGCACTCCCCCATCCCAGCCGCCTCAGTCCCGATCGGCCGGACTTTGCCGCCGTTATCGCGGCGCACGACACCGCGGTGGCGGCCGGCCAACGGAGTTATTTCGACCCCGTCACCGGACTCCTCGTGCTCACCGTCACCACGCACCTCGATCGGGGATCGTGTTGCAACAGTGGCTGTCGCCACTGCCCGTGGGTCGAAGACTAAAGCAGCGACCGCAGGCTGGTGTAGGGAAGTCCCAAGCTGTCGGCCACGGGACCGTAGGTCACCGCACCCTCCACGATGTTGACGCCCTCAGCCAGTGCGTCGTCGGCCACGACCGCGTCACGCCAGCCCAACTTGGCTAGCTCCACCGCGTAGGGCAAGGTGGCGTTGGCGAGCGCCTGCGTTGAGGTCGCGGGGACCGCACCTGGCATGTTGGCGACGCAGTAGAAAATTGATCCGTTGACTTCAAAGGTCGGGTCGGAGTGCGTCGTCGCCCGCGTGGCTTCAAAGCAGCCGCCCTGGTCGACGGAGATGTCGACCAACACGGAGCCCTCTCGCATGCGTGCGACGAGATCGTTCGAGACCAACTTCGGTGCCTTGGCACCCACAACCAGTACGGCCCCAATCACGATGTCGGCGTCGAGGCATGCCTCTTCGAGGCTCAACACGGTCGAGGCAACAGTATTCACTGCCCCATTGAAGTGCTGATCGACCTGGCGGAGGCGCTCAAGGTTGCGGTCCAAGATAGTGACGTTGGCGTGGAGTCCCACTGCCATGGTGGCGGCCGCCAGGCCGGCCACGCCGGCGCCAATAACGACAACGTTCGCTGGCTTCACGCCAGGAACGCCGCCCACTAGTGCGCCTCGACCGCCGCCTGGGCGCATCAAGTGGTGGGCACCCATCAACGGGGCCATGCGGCCCGCAACTTCACTCATCGGCGTCAACAGCGGCAACGAGTTGTCACGGAGTCGTACCGTTTCGTAGGCGATGGCCACGTTGTTCGCGGCCACGAGTGCGTCGGTGCATTCGCGCGACGCGGCCAGGTGCAGATACGTAAAGAGGGTCTGCTTGGGGCGGGCACTCAGGCGGTGGTACTCCTCGGCCACGGGCTCCTTGACCTTGAGGACGAGGTCGGCCTCGGCCCACACGTCGTCGGCGGCGTCAATCAATGTGGCGCCATTGGCGACGTAGCTCTCATTGGAGATCGCCGAGCCAATACCGGCACCCGTCTCGATGAGGACGCGGTGACCCTGGGAGGTGAGCTCGCGCACACCGGCGGGCGTAATGGCCACGCGGTGTTCGTCTTTTTTTACTTCTTTTGGTACGCCGATGATCATCGTTGATCATCCTTTCTGTCTGCTACTTCCAACTTAGTCAGTCCTCGAGCGTGTCGTAAGACACGATGGGTTGCTCGAAGAATGTCGTGCGGCCCTTGGTGAGCCACTTCGTGAGGTACAGCGCGGGAACGCTCGAGCCCAACACAATGTCGTCCGGCAGCGCGGACATGCCACCGGCGCGAATGACCAGCCAGCACACCCAGAGCAAGCACAGTCCGCCCAGGAGTGGCATGACGATCATCGAAATGGTGGCACGGAACTGCTTGCCGAAGGTCGCCCGAAAGGCCCACGCACAGGCGAGTCCGGTGATGCCGTAATAGAAGGCGACCAGCACGCCAATGTTGTTGACCAAGTTGTTCAACACCGTGCTCGCCGACGAGGAGAGCACGGAGAGCGCAACGCCCACGAGTGAGGCCAGCGCTAACACGATGGTGCCCAGTGCTGGTGTTTGCAACCTGGGATGGACCTTCGCGAAGAGCGAGGGAAAGACCCCGTCACGGGCCATCGACAACGTGATGCGCGCCGCCGGCAGCACGGTCGTCTGCGTGGTCGCCACCGTCGAGGACAAGACCGCAAAGATCATCACGTAACTGGCCCACGATCCGGCGAACTGCTGGCCGAAATAGAACAGGACTTCGCTGCCCTGGTGTGCGATAGCCGCGGGACCACACAGCATCTGCACGGCGACGAAATTGACGACGAAAATAATCAGCAACAACCACATCGACAACAAGCCAGCGCGGCCCGGTAGACGCGAAGCGTCCTTTGACTCTTCATTGAGATTGGCGGCCGTGTCCCACCCCCAGAAAAAGAAGACGCCCAGGGCGAGGCCCTGACTTAACGCACTCAGTCCGTGAATGTGGAATGGGTTCAGCCAGCCCATCGAGAACGAGACCGCGTGTGCGGGGTGATGGAGCGCGACCTTGATGATGCCGCCAACGGAAAACACGATGACCACGACATACTCAATGGCGACCATCACCCACTGCGCATTCGTCGTCCATCGAATGCCGCACACGCTGATGAACGTGACCACCACGAGCCAGACCCCCGCCACCCAGGCCACATCGGTGGCGTTAGCGACGGCACCAGCGGAGACCCAATGCAGGGCCGAGTGAAAAAACTGCAGGGTGTAGCCACCGGCCAGCAGTGGTGCTGTCGTGCAGAACAACACCGACGTCCAGACCTGGACCCAGCCATTGATCCACCCGAGATTTGGGTGGACGATCTCGCTGAGCCAGGAGTAGCTCGCCCCACAGTTCGGGTTGCGGCGGTTGAGGTGAAAGTAGGAGATGGCGATGCACAGCACCGGTACAAACGACACGATGAGCACCGCTGGCGAAGCCATCGCCACACCGGTCACCAAGAACACTGGCGCCAACGTGGCGGCGATGGTGTAGGCCGGTCCGACCGAGGCAATCGCCACCGTCGTGGCATCGAAGAGGTTTAACTCGTTCGCCCGCAGTGACGGCGATGCTGCCGTCACCGCCTGCGACCCGTCAGTGTCCATACCTGCTGATGCTAGCCCTGCAGGTTGTGCATCACGTGCTTGATGCGCGTGTAGTCCTCGAAGCCGTAGACGGAAAGGTCCTTGCCGTAGCCCGACTTCTTGAATCCACCGTGTGGCATCTCAGACACCATCGGGATGTGGGTGTTTACCCAGACACAGCCGAAGTCGAGGTCCCGCGTGAAACGCATGGCGCGAGCGTGATTCGTCGTCCAGACCGAGGACGCCAACGCGTACTGCACGCCGTTGGCGTACTCGAGCGCCTGGTCCTCACCACTGAAGGACTGGACCGTGATAACCGGACCAAAGATTTCGTCCTGAATCATTTCGTCACTCTGGGCGAGACCAGCCACGACCGTCGGGGCGATGAAGTAGCCCTCGTCACCGACGCGCTCGCCACCGGCCACGATGGAGGCATTGCTCGGGCGGCGGCTCAAGATGCCACGAACGCGATCGAACTGGTTCACGTTGTTCACTGGTCCAAAGAGCGCGTCCGCGTTGGTGCGGTCACCGACAATGGTCTTGCTCGCCTGCTCGGCCAGCGCGTCCACGAAGTCGCCGTAGACACGCTCATCGCACAGCACGCGAGTGGCGGCCGTGCAGTCCTGACCGGCGTTGAAGTAACCGGCGATGGCGATCCACTCAGCCGCCGCGGCGATGTCGGCGTCATCAAAGACCACGACTGGTGCCTTGCCGCCCAACTCGAGGTGGACACGCTTCAAAGTCTGGGAGGCACTCGCCGCGACCTGCATACCGGCACGAACCGAGCCGGTGATTGAGGCCATGGCCGGCACCGGGTGTTCGATGAGTGCACGACCGGTGTCACGGTCGCCGCAGACCACGTTGAAGACTCCATCGGGGAGAACCTGGGCCATGAGCTGCGCCATGAGAATCGTTGATACCGGCGTGGTGTCAGAAGGCTTGAGCACCATCGTGTTCCCAGCAGCAATCGCGGGCGCCCACTTCCAAATCGCCATCATCATCGGGTAGTTCCACGGCGTCACCGCGGCACACACGCCAATGGGCTCACGACGCACGTAACTCGTCATGCCTTCGGCGTACTCACCGGCGCTGCGACCTTCGAGCAGTCGGGCCGCACTCGCGAAGAAGCGGATTTGGTCGAGCATTGGCGGGATCTCTTCGGCCAAGGTGACGGCGATGATCTTGCCGCAGTTTTCGGTTTCGGCGTCGACCAGGGCGTCAACGTTCGCTTCGATGATGTCGGCAATCTGATTCAGCATGCGTGAGCGCTGCGCGGGCGTGGTGCGCTTGAAAGACTTGAATGCGAGCGCAGCGGCTTCCACTGCGGCGTCGACGTCCGCCTCGTTCGACACGGGCATCTCGGCGAAGGGCTGGCCCGTGGCGGGATTGATCAGCTCAACGTACTTGCCACTCTTCGGTGCAACTGACTTGCCCCCAATAAAGTTCTCTAAACGACGCATGGTGTCCCCTTTTGTTCGGCAGTGTTCGATACCTGCCCAGTGCCACTTTATCCATACGGCACAAGGCAAGTGCGCACTTGCACAATGGATAGAGTCCCCTAGAGGGCATTTGGGTGCGCATATCGGCGTTAAATGCCGCTATGATGTCTTTATCCGCAGCCACGGGGCCACAAGCCACCGAGCGGGAGAAACCCAATGTCAGCAACCAATTCAGCAAAAAAGCATTTGAAGAGCGTCGAGGTCTCGGACCTTGACCTCGTTGCTGCTCCCAATGTGCTCGACATGATTGATCGAAAGATCATCTCCTTACTGCAGCAAGATGGACGCCGCCCGTACGGCGCCATCGCTGATGAGGTGGGCCTCTCCGAAGCCGGCGTCCGACGCCGTGTGCAGCGTTTGAAGGATTCGGGCGTCATGCAGATCGTCGCGATTACCGACCCCTTGCAACTCGGCTACGGCCGCGAAGCATTGGTTGGCATCCGCGTTCATGGTGACGTCCGATTGGTCGCCGACAAGGTGGCCGCCATCAAGGAAGCGAACTACGTGGTTATGACCGCGGGCAGCTTCGACATCATCGCCGAGGTAATCGCCTTGGACGACAACGCATTGGTGCATCTGCTGAATGACTCCATCCGGAGTATTCCTGGTGTCACCGAGGTTGAGACGTTTCTCTATCTGAAACTCTCAAAACAGACATACGCATGGGGAACCACATGAGCATTGACGAAGTGTTTACCGACGGTATTGCTTTTAGCGATACCAATCACGCCTCGCATAGTTACTCCGAGCGCGCCCGTCGCAACCTCTGGTTGCAGATGTCGCGCATGGGGGCCTACGACGAGACACACGAAATTCCAATCATCGTTCGCGGTGAGGGCACCAAGGTCTACGACGTAAACGGCACGGAGTACTTCGACGGTATTTCGGGCCTCTTCACCAACGCCTTGGGTCACGGTCGCCCCGAATTCGCGCAGGCCGCCGCGGAGTCCATTAACAACATGGCCTTCTTCCCCATCTGGACCTACGCCCACCCCAAGGCCATTGAACTCGCCGAAAAGATCGCCAGCCTCGCTCCTGGTGACCTGAACCGCGTGTTCTTTACCACCGGTGGTGCCGAGGCCAACGAGAGTGCGTGGAAGTTAGCGCGTCAATACCACCGTCTCCGTGGCGACATGGACCGCTACAAGGTCATCAGTCGTGACATCGCCTACCACGGCACCACGCTCGGTGCGCTCACGATTACCTCCCTCGACAACTACCGCAAGCCCTTCGAACCGCTGGTTCCCGGTGCGGTCAAGGTGCCGGCCGTTAACTTCTATCGCGCCACCGAGCACGCCGACGACGAAGAGGCCTTCGGACTCTGGTCCGCTCGCCACATCGAAGAAGCGATTCTTCGCGAGGGCCCCGAGACGGTGGCGGCCGTTTTCTTAGAGCCGGTGCAGAACGCCGGTGGATGCTTCACGCCGCCGCCGGGATACTGGCAAGAAGTCCGTCGCATCTGCGACCGCTACGGCGTCATCCTCGTTTCCGACGAAGTGATTAATGCGTGGGGTCGACTCGGCACGTGGTTCGGTGGACAGAAGTACGACTTCGTCCCCGACATCATCTGCGCCGCCAAGGGCATCACCGCCGGGTACGCCCCCATGGGCTGCATGATTGTGTCGGATCGTTTGATGGAACCCTTCTTGGAGAGCGACGTCGCCTTCTCGCACGGCTTCACCTGGGCAGGACACCCACTGTCATCAGCCATGGCACTGACCAGCATCGGCATTATTGAGCGAGAGAACATCCTCGGCAACGTAACCGGCAACCAGGACTACTTCCGCGACAGCCTGCTGGCGTTGAAGGACATTCCTATCGTGGGTGACGTGCGCGGCACCGGCTACTTCTGGGGTGTCGAGCTGGTCAAGGACCAGGAAACCAAGGAGACCTGGACCGGCGCCGACGCCGAACGACTCCTGCGTGGCTTCGTCTCGCCCGAAATGTTCCGTCGTGGTCTCATCTGCCGCTCGGACGACCGAGGCGACCCCGTCGTCCAGTTGGCACCGCCACTGATCTCAACCCGTGCGGACATCGACTGGATGGTCGGCACGTTGCGTGAGGTCTTCACTGAGGCTGCCAAGAAAAACATCTAGGGCACGATTCCTTCACAAAACACCCGGGGCGATTCGCCTCGGGTGTTTTGTTATTTCAGGATGTTCACCGCGCGCGCGGCAACGACCGAAATAGTGACGAGCGACACAATGCTTTCCGAGGCGAAGAGGATCTTGGCGCGCCTCGTCAGTGGCATGGCGTCGGCGGGAGCAAAGCTCGTGCCGTTCGCGAAACTCGAATACAGATAGTCAGTGAATGTTGGGCGCCAGCCGTCGGGGGCCAGCGAAGGGTTTTCCATTTGAGGGAACTGGAGGTCAATCCGCAGTTGCGTACCGGCTGCTCGATGGAGAGGTCCGCCGCGGTCAATCTCCCACAGCCATACCCCATAAAGGATGACGTTGGTTGCCCAAATTGCCACCGCCGAATAGATCAGTTGTGAGCCTTGCGTCACATTGGCACTGAGCAAGCGATGCACAAGAAGTGCGACTGACCCCATGTTGGCCAGCGTCACGATACCGAGAAGCACGAGGGCGCATCGGCGGATCCAGATGGACTCCCCCAGCGACTCGTGACGGACAATGCCCAGTGGAATAAGTGGAAGTCCTATGAGGACCGGGAGTAACCACTTGGGACCAATTACCAGCCGACTTGGGAGGACGACGTAGAGCACGATACAGGCCACGAGCGCGACCGCCGCAGGCCAACGAGCTTCGGTTGTTTTTGTCATAACAGTGACCCCGCAGTGCCCAATGAACGGATATTCGTGGGCAACGATATCTGACCAAGGGCACCCGAACCGAGCAACGCCTGCACCAAGGAGTGGGGCACCGAGCTCCAGTCTCCCTTCGGTGGTGCAGTCGTTATGACGGGGTGGTTGTACCAATCGATGCTGGCGTCAACCTTGGTCGTCGTACCTCCAGCGTCAATAGCAATCGAGCTCTTCGTCACTTCACCCTGCGACCCCGTGGTGATAGTCCACATTTCACGGCCGAGCTGGGAGTTGCCGCCACCCAAACCCGACGTCGGCACGTTGTCCTTCGCAAAGTAATACGTCGTGGTGTCAGCCGTGTGGGTGACATGGTGCGAGGGGAAACCCGAAATCAGGCGAATGTCGGGCTGCGTGAGTTCCAAGGCGGCGCCAAAGAGGTCCGGTAGTTTCAGACCGATTCGGTACCACGACGGGTGCGAGACCGCGTTGAAGTTGGGTGAGTTGACGTAGACCGTGCCGTCCACGAGGCGCAGCGTGGCGGTCGCCGTTGAGAGTGCCAAAGGTATGGCCAGTGCACCGGTGCCCTGGCCAGTCACCAGGTTGAGATCTACCGTGGCGTGCGCTTCCAGAGACGCCGTCGTCACCGTGAGATTGACGCCCACCGTTTTCGGTGGGTAGCCGTTGAGCGCCAATGGATCACGAAGTGGTTGACCACTGGGGTTGGCGTCCGTCGCCGCTTGATAGATGCCCACAGCGGTGAGCGTGAGTGCGATAGCACCAAGGGCCGCCGTGAGTACTCGCTTCGATGACGCCATGGCTAAACCTTACCGAGCGATCGTCGTGGTGCGTCAGTCGAGGTCTTCCCACATGATCTCGCTCAGCAGTTCGTGAGCAATGTTGCGACCCGAGGCAATGAAGCCCATTTGACGTCCATCATCGGGCACGAGGCCACGAACAATGGCGGCGTACGGGGTCGCACCTGATCCCTCGAGCACGAGGCCATTCACTTCCACCGCTTCACGCACCCCCTGACGAATCAGTGACTCGGGCACTAAGACCAGCGGAATGTTGTTCTCGGCAATCACATCATTGGTCAACGCCCCCTCGTCACCACCGCCGGCTAGTCCGTCGGCGATAGTTGGCAAGTGGTGCACCTGATTCATTGGCGTGCCCCGAAGGACGTGATACATCGCGGCCGAATTTTCCGGCTGGACGCCGGTGATTGCGACGTCGAGGCCACGTACGTCACGGGAATAGACCGCTCCAGAAATCAGGCCACCGCCGCCTACGGGCACCACTAGGTGCTCGAGGTCCGGTGCCTGATCAAACATTTCGTCGAACAAGGTTGCTTGCCCGGCGATCACATTGGTGTCGTTGAATGGGGAGATATAGCGAATACCACGGCTCACCGCCAGTTCGTGCGCGTGGGACTGCGCGTCGTCGTAGGACGAACCGAACTGGATGAGTTCGATGTCGTAGGTCCGCAACTTCTTCACCTTCGCCGGTGATGCATTCTGCGGCACCACGACCGTGGCGCGAACATCCAGCAACATCGACGCGTGCGCGATGCCAAGTCCATGGTTGCCCGCCGACGACGTAATCACCGCGCCGGTCGGATCCTCGCGGCGAGCAGCGGAAACTGCGGCAAGCCCACCGCGAATCTTGAAGGCACCAGTGGTCTGCAGCGACTCGAGTTTGGCCAACACGCGACGGCCCCGTAGCCGCAGGGCGACGGTTGGCGTGGGGGTAAGGAACTGCGCCACAATCTCTCGCGCCGCCGCCAAATCCTCCACAGTCGGGGGTGTGACTGTACGAATCATGTGCTGTAAGCCTACCGAAGTTGGCTCCGCCACTGGGGTCGACAGACCAGGCCATCACTCACGTGCCGCCGGTACAGTGGCAAGGTGCCTCGTTCGACGCCGCAAGCGACACTGCGTCGTCTCACCTTTATTGTGCTACTGCAGTGGATGGGGGCGACGCTCGGCCTGCCCCTGCTCCCGCTCTTTCTCGAGCACCGAGGGGGCTCGCCGCACCTGATCGGCGTCATCGTGGCGGCGGCGTTCGTCGCTGGACTCTGCAGCCAATTCTTTCTTGGTCGCCTCGCTGACTACTACGGTCGACGACTCATTTTGATCAGCGGACTCGTCTTGTACGGACTCGCGGCCATGACGTACGTCCTTCCGCTGCACGCCTGGTGGTTCATGATCTCGCGTGCCGTCCAGGGCGCGTCCGCCGGCGCCATCGAGGTCGTCTCGCTGAGTGCAGTCGCGGCGCTCTATTCCGAACACGAACGTGGTGCCGCAGTGTCACGGGTCTTTGCGGCGCAGCTGCTTGGCATTGCCATTGGCCCGATGGTCGGGGTCGTCGCTTCGGTGCGAACATTGGGGTGGGCTTTTTTCGCCACGGGCATTGTCTCGATTGGTGCGGCCCTCGTCGCAGTGACGACCGATCTTGGTGACAAGGAGTTTGTGGCCACGCCGCTGCCCCCGCTGCAGTGGAACAACCGCCTGCGCGGTGCGCTCTTCGCCGCGGCCACCGTAGGGCTCACCATCGGCGTGTACGAGACCTGTTGGTCCATGCTGCTGCACGCCCATCACGCCTCCGAACTCCAAATTCGCCTCTCGTGGACGCTGTTCTGTATTCCGTGGGTTGCCCTGAGTCACCTTGGTGGATGGATTGCCGACCACTGGAATCGGAAATGGGCGGCCACAATTGGGCTTTGCAATGCGGCAACGTTTCTCTCGATTTACCCGCACTGCCACAACAACAATGTGATGATCTTCATCGGCAGCTTCGAGGCCATCGGTGCGGCCCTCACGAGCCCCTCGATTAGTTCGTTGTTAACCCAGGGTGCTGTCGACCGAGAATTTTCTCGGCGCCAGGGGTTAAGTGCAACCGCACAGACCTCCACCTTGGCCATTTCAGCGATCACCTCGGGCTTCCTCTTCACCCTTGACCCCGCACTTCCCTTTACCCTGGTTTCCGGCGTTGCCTTCTCCTTTATGTTGTGTGCGCTGTGGTGCTGGCGACGAGTCGACGGCTATGTCGCGCACCCCACAACTGCTACTAACGCGTAACCCATATTTCCCTGCGATTATTGGCGCTCCCGCGCTCGTGCAGCCGAAAATCTTGCGTTGAAAAACCTCGCTTGTGAAGTTTTATCGGGCAGACTTTAAGAGTCTTGCGAGCACCTCACGGCGCGGAGACCGGTGAAAACACCATCTATCAGGGAGGACCACAACAGTGGCAACTACACATAATCACGAGGGGTCGACCGGCGACCAGGCCTTTAAGGTCGAAACGCACGGCATCGACTTCATTCCAGAGTCAGAGCGCTGGGCGACGCCGCGCAACATAGGCGCCATGTGGGCCGGTTCCGCAATCAACGTTGAGTACTTCATCTACGGTGCGCTGCTCATGGGCTTCGGCTTCAGCTTCTCCACCGCAGTGCTCATCATCGTGCTCGGCAACCTTTCGTACTTGCTGCTCGGCGTCGCCTCGCTGCAGGGTCAGGCCACCGGTACGACGGCTTTCACCACCTCACGGGCTGCCTTCGGTACTCGTGGTTCGCGCATCGTGGCCTTCTTCAACTGGATTACCCAGTTGGGCTTCGAGACTGAAGGCCTCATCCTCATCGTCGGCGCCATGGTCGTGTTGTCACAGTACGCCGGCCTGCACGTGAACTCGGCGACAAAGGTCGTCTTCATCATTGTGGCCACCGCCGTTCAGGCCGTCATGCCCTACCTGGGTCACGCCACGATGGTCAAGGTGCTCCGCGCGCTGATTATCCCCTTCGCCATCATTTTCGTCGCCGTCGCGGTTATTGAAAGTCAGCACTCGAACACGGGTCACGTCTTCGTCTTCGCCCACGGCTGGGAGCCCTTCACCGCCGGTATCGCCTTCACCATTGCCCTCTCGGGCCTGGGGTGGACCGAGTGCGGCAACGACTACACCCGTTACCTGAAGCCCGACGCCAAGAAGAGCGCCGTGGTCGGCTGGATCTTCGTTGGTACCGCGCTCCCCGAGATCGTCATGATGATTCTCGGCGCCCTGGCTTTTAGCTTCCTGAGCGACTCGGCAACCTGGAACAGTGCGAACCCCTTCGAGGCGCTCTACCACCAGAACCACATGCCCTCGGCCTTCGTGGTTGTCTTCTTGTTGTTCGCCATCGTCCAGCTGTTCGGCATCAACTCACTCGACCTGTACTCCTCGGGTGTGTCCGTGCAGGCCATGGGCCTGAAGCTCAAGCGCTACCAGGCCGTCCTCATGGACTCGGTGATTGCGTGCGCCTTGACCATCTGGGCAACCTTCGCCTCGTCCTTCTCGATCTACATGAAGGACTTCGTCGGCGTCATCATCGTCTGGATTGCCCCCTGGTTTGGTGTCTTCGTCGTTGACTGGCTGCTTCGCCGCCAGCGCTACAGCGCGTCGGACCTGCAGAAGGACGACGCCACAAGCCTGTACTGGGCCAATGGTGGCGTCAACTGGAACGCCTTCATTGCCTTCGTCCTGGGCCTGATTGCGGCCACCACGGCCTTCTCGAAGGCACCACCACCCGTCAACTTCCCGCTGCACTGGATGACGCCGTTCTCGAACCACTTTGGTGCGACCTACTGTGACGGCTCAGCCAAGGCCGCCTGTGGTCCCGCCGGTTGGTTCGGTGGTGCCGACTTGTCCATCTTCTTCGGCATCATTACCGCCGGTGTCTTGTACTTCGTACTTGAGAAGATCACCGGCACCGTCGCCAAGCAGAACGCCAAGCTCGGTAACTAACGAGTCGAACGCATGGAAAAACCCCTCGGGCTTCGGCCCGAGGGGTTTTTGCGTTTTAGCCCGCCCAGTTCTCTTCGAGACCCTCGGCGGTGGGGTGAAAGATTGGCAGGGCTCCGAGAGCCTGCACGAGGCTGGCGTCGTCACCGAGCGACTGCTTCCACACCGCGGCCTCGGTCACCAGCGTGCCAATAGCCACCACGTTGGCGCCGACACTGCGCAGCAGCCGAAGTGCCGCACCCGTTGAGGCGCCCGTCGAGACGACATCATCAACAATGGCCACCCGCTTACCGGCCACGTCAGCGATGCGGGCTCGGTCGAAGAGCAGTCGCTGATCGGCGTTCGTTGTAATGGAGCGCACGGGCTCACTCACGGCGTCGGCCAGATGAATCTTGGGGGTCTTGTGCAGAATCACGTACTGGTCAAGACCGAGGGCGCGGGAGACTTCAATGGCGACGGGAATACCCATGGTGGCGACCGTGGCGACAATGTCGATATCGTACGGGCGCAGCAGTGCCGCGAGTTCCTCACCAGCCTGGTGCATGAAGCCCACACCCATATCGACGGTGATCAGTAGGGCCAACGTCAACGAGTCACTCAAGGCCACGAGGGGAAGATCGACTTCCTGACTCCCGATGGCGACGTGGTACGAGGTTTGTTTCACGAGTGTCGAGCATACTTAGAACATGGAACAGCGCCCACCACTCAGCCACGTCACCGCCACTCGGATGCTCGATGTCGCCCTCGCCGAAGCTCGAACGGGGCTCGCCGAAGGTGGCATCCCGATCGGTGCCGCCCTCTTCACCCGAGATGGTGAGCTCCTCGGATCAGGACACAACCGCCGGGTTCAGGAGGACGACGCCTCTATTCACGCCGAGACTGATGCGTTTCGCCGCGCGGGTCGTCGTCGCCACTACGGCGACACCGTCATGGTGACGACACTGTCACCCTGCTGGTACTGCAGCGGCCTCGTGCGTCAGTTCAATATTGGCGCCGTCGTCATCGGCGAAAGCGAAAACTTCCACGGCGGCCACGACTGGCTCGCCGAGCTCGGCGTCGAAGTCATCGTGCTCGACGATGCCGAATGCACGTCACTGCTCACGACCTTCATTGACGAACACCCCACGCTCTGGCACGAGGACATTGGCCTCTAGGGCTTAGCGGACGGGTGCTCCGAAGAGTCGGTCGCCCGCGTCACCGAGACCTGGTGTGATGTAGCCCACGTCGGTCAGCGCAGGGTCCAAGGCCGCAGCCACGATTCGAACATCCGCGTGAGCGGCACAGACGCGATTGAGGCCTGGCTTCGCGGCAATCAAACACAACACGGTGATGTCGCCGGCATTGCGCGATTTGAGCATGTCAATCACTTGGATGATGGAGCCACCGGTGGCCAGCATGGGGTCGCAGAGCATCACCGATGCGCCCTCGAGGTCAGTGGGAAGACCGTCCAAGTAGAGATCAGCTTCAAGCGTCTCTTCGTTGCGGCGCAGACCGACCAGACAAAGGCGATGGACCGGTAAGAGTTCCTGCACCGCTGGGGTCATGCCCAACCCGGCACGGAGGATGGGCACAATAACGACGTTGGTGTCGATCTGGAGTGCGGGTGCGTTAGTCGTCACTGGCGTGTCGACCGTGGTCTGCGATACGGGCAGCGAGCGGAGTGCTTCGTAGGCGAGGAAGCGAGTGATTTCACCGGCCAAGCGAAGAAAGTCGGCGTTTGACGTTGACGTCGCGCGTAGCTGGCGAACCTTGTCAGCGACTACGGGGTGGGAGAGAATCAGCGGAGTAGGCACACTGTCGAGAATACGTCGCCGCGAGGGTCGCAAAGGTCACACGAGTACCATGGCTCAATGGCCGTTTCGCACCACCTCGACACCGATGTCGTTGTTGATGAGGTGGTGAACCCATTAGGCGGCGTGCGTTCGAGCTACCCCGGGCCCCGTGCCGAAATATCACGCGACACGTCACTCACATGGTGGCGTCGGGTCTTGCCCATCATTTCGTCGCACCGCTACACCTTCGTCGGGGCAGTCGGGCTCTCACTCCTGAGCCTTATTTTTCAGGCACTGGTCCCCAACCTTTTGAACAACGCCTTCTCGGACACCCTCGAGCGACACCACGGTTCTTTGCGAGTCGCCGTCCTGGAAATTATTGCCATTGGCGTGCTGGCCGGCGCTTCGGGCATGGCGTCTCGCTACTTCCTCCAGCGCACGGCCTTCGAGGTGGAAGCGGACCTGCGCTCACTGATCTACCAGCACATGACCTGGCTGTCGTTCAGCTTCTACGACAGGGTGCAGTCGGGCCAGTTAATTAGTCGCGCCAACTCTGACATTCGCTCCGTGCAGATGTACGCCACGTTTGCACCTTTGATTCTCGTGCAGTGCGCCAGCGGCGTGCTCGCCTTTGGTTTCATGTTGACCATCGACCCCGTACTGGCCTGTATCGCGATGGTCGTTATGCCGATTCTCTACATCGTCGGCATCAAGATGCGACGAGTACTCTTCCCCATTTCGTGGATTACGCAAGCACGCCTCGCCGAGGTCGCCACCATCGTCGACGAGAACATCAACGGTGTTCGCGTGGTGAAGTCGTTCGCCCAGGAAGAGGCCGAGATCAACCGACTGGCTGATGCCGCCGAGCGCGTCTCGTGGGCGTACATCAAGGACGCCCAGATTCGCGGACAGTGGTCGCCCTGGGTTCAGAACCTGCCGCAACTCGGGTTGGCGCTGGTGCTGGGCTTTGGTGGCGTCATGGTGATCCACGGTCACTTAAGCGTTGGTGGCATCCTGGCGTTCAACGCCTACCTCTTGATGCTCCAAGCGCCATTCATGATGCTCGGCCAGTTGGTCATGATGGGACAGCGCGCTAAGGCCAGCGCGGAGCGGATTTTCGAGATTCTCGATGAACGACCAGACATTGTTGAGCGCCCCGGGGCTTTTGACTTAGCCAACGTGCGCGGCGACATTGTCTTCGATGACGTCCGTTTCGCGTATCGCGACACGACCATCGTCGAACACCTCTCACTCACCATCAACGCGGGTGAAACTATCGCCATTGTGGGCCGAACCGGCTCGGGCAAGTCCACGCTGGCTCGCCTCATCAATCGCTTCTACGACGTCAGCGATGGCGCGGTCCGCATTGATGGACACGACGTGCGTGACTACACCCTCGAGTCGCTGCGTGCCAACGTCGGCGTAGTGCTCGACGAACCCTTCCTCTTTTCGGTCTCCATTGCTGAAAACATCGCCTACGGACGTCCCGACGCCAGTGCTCGGGACATTGAAGCCGCGGCGCGAGCAGCCAATGCCCACGAGTTCATCACCAAGCTGCCCGAGGGCTACAGCACGGTCATTGGTGAACGTGGGTACACCTTGTCCGGTGGTCAGCGCCAGCGCATTGCCATCGCCCGCACCTTGCTGGTCAATCCACCAATACTCATCCTCGACGACGCCACCAGCGCTATCGACGTCCACATCGAGGCCGGCATCTACGAGGCGTTGCGCACGCTGATGAGCACGCGCACCACGATCGTGATTGCCCACCGTATCTCGACTATCACGCTGGCCCAGCGGGTCGTCGTGCTCGACGAGGGACACATCGTCGCCGATGGCACCCACGAGGAGCTCCTCGCCACTTCCCCGCTCTACGGCGAGATTCTCGCCCAATCCGTTCGCGAGGACCTCTAATGGCGTGGGGTGGTGGCGGTTGGGGTGGCCCGGGTGGTGGCGGCATGTTTGGCGGTGCGTCAGCTCGAACCGGCCTCCCCTTCGGCGGTATTCCTTCCGAACTCCAGGCTGAAGCGACCAAGCTTCTCGCCACCGAACCCGAACACGCCCCCTCCGCGCTGACCTTCGCCCAGTTACCCAACGCGAAGGAACGCCAGCGGCTCTCCTTGTGGCGCATGCTCGCCGATCAGCCCTGGCTCCTCGCCATTGGTTCAGTGTTGGTTATTGCGGTGAGTTTCTTGCTGCAGCTCGGCCCCGCCTTGACCCAGTTTGCGATCGACCACGGCATGATTCCTGGACACCGCGATGTTCGCGTCGTCATCTGGTGCGCCATCATTTACTTGGGTGTGGCACTGATGAGCGTGTGGATGCAGCGGTTGCAGGCCACCGTGAGCGGCACCTTGGCCGCACGGGTCATGCACGATCTGCGCATTCGCGTCTTCACACACTTCCAGCGCATGAGCCTCGACTTCTTTACCGAAGAAAAGGCCGGCGTCTTGATGAGTCGGATGACCTCCGACATCGAAAACCTGCAGCAGCTCATTCAAGACGGCATCACCTCATTCGCCAGCCAAGGCCTCACCATGGCCGTCATCACCATCATTTTGTTCACCCTGAACGTGTCGCTGGCCCTGTGGACGGTGGCGCTGATTGTGCCGCTGCTCTTTGCGCTGTCGGTGTGGTTCCACCACGCGTCCGAGAAGGGCTACCTCTTGGTCCGCGACCGCATCGCCTTCGTGCTGGCGGACCTCTCAGAGTCGCTCTACGGCATCCGTGTGGTCACGGCGTCCAACCGGCAGCGGCGTAACATTCGCAACCACCGCCACGTGGTCGGCGCCTACCGTGACGCCAACATGTTCACCGGTCGGGTGAATGCCGTCTACGGACCCTCAACTATCATGATCGGCATTTTGGGGCAGGCCCTGCTGCTGGGCATCGGTGGCACCAAGGTGGCGCACCACCAACTTTCACTCGGTGCCCTCGTCGCATTCTTCCTCTATCTCAATCGCTTCTTCCAGCCAATTCAGTTGCTTGTCCAGCAGTACACGGCCCTGCAACAGGGGCGCTCTTCCGTCATTCGTCTGCGTGAACTCATTGAGACGCCACCAACGGTGGACGAAACCAGCGACGCCGTGGCGCTCCCCACTATTGCCGGACGCATCACGTTCGAGCACGTAGGTTTCTCCTACCTCGAGGGTCGACCCGTCCTCAGCGACGTCAGCCTCGACATTGCACCGGGCGAGTCCGTTGCCTTCGTTGGCCCCACCGGTGCAGGCAAGTCCACCTTGGCCAAACTGGCGAATCGCTTTTACGACCCCACCGAAGGGCGCGTCCTCGTCGACGGCATCGACGTTCGCACCGTCACCCTGCGATCGCTGCGCTCACAGCTCGGCGTGGTCCCACAAGAGCCCTTCCTCTTCGCTGGTTCTATTCGCACCAACCTCAAGTTTTCGCGCCCCGACGTCACCGACACTGAGCTCGAGGAGGCCGTCGACGTGGTGGGCTTGCGCGACCTCGTCTCACGACTCCCCGAAGGACTCGACACGCCGGTGCACGAGCGAGGCCAGACCCTCTCCGCCGGCGAGCGCCAGCTGCTGGCCTTGGCTCGCGCCTTTCTCGCCCGACCACGGGTGCTGATTCTGGACGAGGCCACGTCATCGCTCGACCTCCAGAGCGAAATCGTGGTGGAGCGGGCGCTCGACCGACTTCTCGAGGGGCGCACGGCGATTCTCATTGCCCACCGATTGACGACCGCCCAGCGGGCTGACCGTATCGTGGTCGTCGACCACGGTGGCATCGTCGAAATGGGTAGCCCAGATGAGCTGATTGCGGCCGGTGGCGCCTACGCCGGCATGTACGCGGCGTGGCTCGCCTCGGGTGGCCGTGACGCGACCACTGGTGCGTAATTGTCACCGTTTTGTCAATAAGAATCCGCACGCGCTTCACCCACGTCCTCTACATTGAGCAGTGAGGACAACGAGGTCTTCACGTATCAAAAGGCGGGCGTATGCTCATCTCTCCCGACAGCCACGAACACGAGCACGTGTTCAATCCATGGACCCACGTCGCGTCCCTCATCCAGCGAGCGGGCGAACTCCTCGGACTTGATGAGGGCATGATCAAGCGGATCATCACCCCCGAACGCATTCACGAGGTGGCCATTCCCGTGCGCATGGACGACGGCTCCGTCGATATGTTCACCGGCTGGCGCATTCTCCACGACACCTCACGCGGCCCCGGAAAGGGTGGCATCCGTTTTCACCAGAGCGTCAACGTCGACGAGATTGCGGCCTTGTCGGCCGACATGTCAATCAAGTGCGCCGTGGTCAACATCCCCTACGGTGGCGCCAAGGGTGGCGTCAAGGTTGACCCCACCACGTTGAGCCACGCCGAGCTCGAGCGACTCACCCGCCGCTACGCCTTCTCCATCGCCCCAATGATTGGTCCCGACACGGACATTCCCGCACCCGACATCAACACCGACGCTCAGGTGATGAGTTGGATTATGGACACCGTCTCGATGCTGCGCGGTCACGCGACCATGGGTGTCGTCACCGGTAAGCCCATCGCTATTGGTGGCACCCTCGGTCACGCCGGCGCCACCTCGCTGGGTGTCACGATGTGCACCGTGGCGCTCCTCGAACGCTTGGGCCGGCCGCTCACTGAACAGCGCGTCGTTGTCCAGGGCTACGGCAAAGTCGGCGGCCCGCTCGTCCAAATGCTGAGCGAGCGAGGCATGAAGGTGGTCGGCGTCGCTGACGTCCACGGGGCCATCATGAACCCCGACGGTATCGATCCGGCCGCCCTCCACTCGCACGTCCTCCACACTGGTGGTGTTGTGGGCCTGCCTGGCGCCCAGGAACTGGCCAAGGAAGACATCTTTACGGTCCCGAGCGATATCGCCATTCCCGCCGCACTCGGTGGGGTGTTGACTGCCGAGGTAGCCCAGAGCATGTCCGCGTCAATCGTCGTCGAAGCGGCCAACGGACCCACTACCGGTGAGGGTGCCGAAGTCTTCGCCGAGCGCGGCATCATCGTCGTGCCCGACGTGCTCGCCAACGCTGGAGGGGTCGTCGCCTCTTACTTTGAGTGGGCCCAGGACTTGCAGGGCTTCATGTGGGAGCGTGAACTCTTCACCCAGCGCCTCGAAAAGACGATGGGCGACGCCTTCAACCACGTGTGGCGCCGCCACCTCGAGCTCGGTGTCTCGCTGCGTGAGACCGCCATTGCGGTCGGTGTCGAGCGCATCGCCGAAGCCACCGAGCTGCGCGGCCTCTTCCCGTGATCAACTGACCGCTGCGCTGTGGCAAGGTGGAGGGGTGAGCACCGAACTCTCCCGCGAAGAACTCGAAGCACTGGTGGCCCGATTGCGGGCCGAAGTCGAGCGGTTGCAGGAAGAAGTTCGCCGTATTCGACGTGACACCCACGAGGTGCCGCCGCACCACCGCTAGGCGACGATTACTTCTCGCGTCGACGCAGTTCGTCTTCGACTTCAGCCGGATCGAGTCCACGAGCACGCAGCAACAGCAGCGTGTGGAACCAGAGGTCGGCGACCTCCGAGACCAGTCGCTCGTCAGTCTCATTGAGCGCCGCCACCACGACTTCCACGGCCTCCTCGCCCACCTTGCGCGCGGGGAACGCGGGACCCTTCGCGAGCGACGAAACGACGTAGGAGTCACGAGCGCCCGATGCCTCTCGCTGAAGAATTTTGCGCCATAGCCATGGGGTGAAGCACGAGGTGGCGCCGTCGTGGCAGGTCGGGCCATCGGCATGAGCGCGAATCACGAGTGCGTCATCGTCGCAGTCGGCCACGATCTCCACCACATGCAGAAAGTTGCCAGAGGTCTCCCCCTTGGTCCACTGCTGCTGACGTGAACGGGAAAAAAACGTCACCAGCCCCGTTTCGCGGGTGGTGGCCAACGCCTCGTCGTCCATCCATCCCAGCATCAACACGCGGCCACTCTGGTCGTCTTGGATAATGGCGGCCTTGAGTGCACTTGTCATGATGGTTCCTTTAGTGGTCGTAGGGCTATGCCACAGGCTTCAATGTCTCGACGAAGGCCCGGGAGCCCCGCAGGATTCTCGTGGACAATCGAGGCGATAAGCGCCGCGTCGGTCACGGCCAGCGCTTCGGCCACGTGGCGCGCACTGCCCGCCCCACCAGAGGCAATGACGGGGATGTCAATGGCGTCACGCACCGCTTGGGTGAGCGCAAGGTCAAAGCCACTGCGCTGCCCGTCGCGGGCAATTGAGGTCAAGAGAATCTCACCGGCGCCCCGAGCGGCCGCCTCGGCGGCCCACGGCACGGTGGCGATGTCGGTGGCCCGTCGACCGCCGTGGGTGTGCACGACGCCATCACCGGCGTCAATGGCCACTACCACGGCCTGTGATCCGAAGCGGGCGGCGATGTCGGTAATCAGTGAGGGTGTGGCGAGTGCCGCCGAGTTCAACGAGACGCGGTCAGCACCAGCCTCAATGATGCGCGAAGCGTCGTCCACCGATCGAATACCGCCACCAACCGTGAAGGGAATGGCCAGCACGTCAGCAACCCGGCGCACCACGTCGACCATGGTGGCCGACTCGTCGGGGGTGGCCGTGATGTCAAGAAAGACCAGTTCGTCGGCCCCACCATCGCTGTAGTGGCGGGCCAGCTCGACGGGGTCACCCACGTCACGCAGGTTGACGAAACTCACGCCCTTGACCACGCGACCGTGGGCAACGTCGAGGCACGGGATCAGGCGAGGGAGAGGCATCGTTCCAGAAAGTTCAGGCCGGCGACATCGCTCTTCTCGGGGTGAAACTGCACACCAAAGAAGGATCCCTTTCGCACGGCAGCGCACACGCCTTCGGAAGTCGCCACGCTGTGGGGCGACTCGGCCACGAAGGAGTGGGCGAAGTAAAACGCTTCGTTCCAGGGTTCGACCATGGCCCACCCCAGTCGAGGGATGCGGGCCGTCTCCAGTCGGACGACGAGTCCTTCAACGAGACCGAGTCCCTTCACGCCGCCGTCTTCTTGACTGGCCTCTAAGGCCAGCTGCAGACCGAGGCAAATACCCAAGATGGGACCATCGGCGTTGAAGCGTTCGGTAAGGGCATCGGCCGCGCCGGTCTCGGTGAGGTGCTCCATCGCACTGCGGGCCGAACCGACGCCTGGCAAGATGACGAACGGTGCTGCGGTAATAGCGGATGGGTCAGCACTGACCACGCTGGTGCGCCCCAACTGGGTCAGCGAGGCCCGTACGGAGTGGGTGTTGCCGGCGCCGTAGTCAACGACGACGACGTCACTCACAGTGACCCCTTGGTGGATCGCACCACCGAACTGTCGCGCACGAGCGCTTGGTTCATCGCCCGCCCCACGGCCTTAAAGGCCGCTTCGGCGACGTGGTGGGCGTTCTCGCCCTTGGCCGTGACGTGCAGGGTGATGCGCGCCGTCTGGGCCAGGGACTCCAACGCGTGGGCGGCCATGCCGGGATCGGGATCGATATCCAAGGTTGCCTTGGCCCGACCCGAGAGGTCGACCACGGCCACCGCTAACGCCTCGTCCATGGGCACGCGCGCCTCGCCGTAGCGGGCGAGTCCCTTGCGATCGCCTAAGGCCTGATCGAGGGCCTCACCAAAGGTGCGGAAGGTGTCTTCCACGAGGTGGTGGTCCCCCGTTTCGAGGTCACCAACGCCCTCCATCCGCAAGTCCATGCCGCCGTGGAAGGCCAGCTGCTGGAGCATGTGGTCATAAAAGCCTTCGCCGGTGTTGATGTACACCCGGCTCTGACCCGGCACGCGCAGTCGGCACGTCAAGAAGGTCTCGGCCGTGGCGCGGCGATAGCGCAGTGGACCTTGTGGCGCGGGTGCCCCGAGCAGCTCAGCGCGCAGCGCGTCGAGCATGATGTCGTCATCGATCTCGTCACGAATCGAAATGCGCAGTCCCGCCTTGTAGGCGCGGAGCATGACCCCGTGGGTCAGCACCTTGTCCACGAGCTCCTGGGGATTCTCCATAGGGATGAAGAGGAAGTTCGTGAAGGAGGGCAACGGGGTAAGACCCAACGCCGTCAAGGCGGCCGCCACGCGCTCACGCTCAGCGACCTGGGCCGACACGTCCAGTGGCACGGCCAGTGCGGCCTGGGCCAACGCGGCGGAGAGTGCCGACACCGACAGGGGTGCCTGACGCGAGGTGATGGCCGCAATTGTTTCGGCGTCGGCCAAGGCGTAGCCAACCCGGGCACCGGCCAGACCAAAGGCCTTGGAGAAGGTGCGCAGGATGATGGCCCCGTCGCTGATGCGGGCGATCTCGCTCACACCGGCGTAGTCGGCGTAGGCCTCGTCAATGACCAACTGACCCGACACCGTCGTGGGCACGTCGGGCAGCTCACCGGTGGGGTTATTCGGACGACAGACGTAGACCACGTCGGCACTGGCCACGTCGCTCACCGTCGTGGCGTTCGCCATCACGGCGGCGAAGTGGTACATCGAATACGAGTCGGTGGGCACCGTCGCGATGGTGCCGTTCGTGGCGTACATCGCCGCGAGCAGCACAATGAATTCGTCACTGCCGGCGCCGATGGCCACGTTCTCGAGTCCCACGCCGTGGTAATCGGCGATGGCCTGACGGAGCGATTCGTAGCGCCCCCGGTCGTACTCGTTAATGTCCGCCAACGCCTTAGCTACGGTGGCCGGACGGGCCGTCACCGGCGGCATCGCCGGAACGTTGCCGTCAAAACGGAGAATGGCCGAGGGGTGTAGACCCACGCGCTCGGCCAACACTTCGTTCGAGGGTGGCCACTGGTAGGCCTCGAGGGGCTCGGGGCGGCTCATCGGCGGGCCGTCGCTTTGTGTGCGGCCATGCCCTCAAGCTCAGCCAGGGCTTCGATGGTCGGAGCGAGACGCTCGAGACCATCTTGGGTCACTCGCTGCACCGTCACTGTCTTCATAAATCCCTCCAGACCGAGACCACCCGTTGACTTCGACCACCCACCGGTAGGCAGCACGTGGTTCGCACCGGTGGCGTAGTCACCTGCCGGCACCGGAGCGTAGGGGCCCACGAAGACCGCACCGGCGTTGCGAATACGTGAGGCCAGGGACTCGGCGCGTTCACCGAGCAAGGCGACGTGTTCGGCCGCGTAGCCCTCAATCTCGGCGAGTGCCGCTTCGAGGTCGTCACCGACGCGAACGATGAAGCCGCGCGAGTCGGGTCCGTGCTCCATCTGTGCGGCAATCTCTTGTTGAACGATGGCCTCATCGAAGCCCTCGTCGGCGGCGACCACAATCTCACTCGGACCGGCGGGCAAGTCGATGGCGACGTCGCGGCTCACCAGAAGCTTGGCGGCGTTCACGGCCCCAGAACCGGGACCAAAGATCTTGTCAACGGGAGCAATGGACTCAGTGCCGTAGGCCATCGCGGCGATGGCCTGTGCGCCACCGATAGCCCAGACTTCGTCAATACCTAAGAGTGCCGCGGCAGCAGCAACGGCAGCCGCACCCGACGGTGGGGTGCAGACCACGATGCGCTCCACACCAGCGACCTGAGCGGGCACGGCACCCATGATTAATGACGACACGAGATTCTTCGGGACGTAGATGCCCACTGAGCGAAGCGGCGTCCAGCGGCGCTCCAACGTGACGCCCGGTGACACTTCCATCATCAGGTCGGCCGGACGCTGGGCGGCGTGCCAGGTGCGCACGTTTTCAGCGGCAGCCAGAATTGCGGCCGTTGGCACGTCACCGTAGGGCACGGCACGCTCTGGAGCGGCCGCAGTCGTCTTATCGAATCGCTGCGACCATTCGGCCACGGCCACGTCGCCACGGGTGCGGACGTCTTCGACGATTTCTTCGATAGTGATCACGCGATCGGTAGGTGTTGGGGTACTCATGACATCATTCTTTCTACGGGCAGGGTCAGGATGGAACTCGCGCCACAGGACTGCAACTTCGGCAGAAGCGACCAGACCATGGTGGCGGGAACGAGTGCGTGCACGGCGACGAGGCCCGGGGTGGCGAGGGTCATCACCGTTGGTGAGCCAGCGGTGGGCAACAGACTGGTGACTGACGCCAAGTTCTCTTCGCGCACGTTGAACAACAAGTAACGACTGGCACGGGCATCAATGACCGACTGCAATAACGTCGTCAAAATGGTCTGCGCCGCGCGACTTTCGCCGTCCTTGCGACCAACGAGCACCGCTTCACTTTCGAACAACACGCCCAGTGAGCGCAGTCCGTTGGTGCGCAACGTGGAACCCGTTGAGACCAAGTCCACAATCGCGTCGGCAAGACCGAGACGGGGCGTAATTTCCACAGAGCCGGCAACCCGCACCACCTCAACCTCAATACCGCGCTCGGCGAGGAGCTGCTTGGCGAGGCGGGGGTGCGAGGTGGCAATGCGACGGCCATTGAGATCTTCGAAACTGGTCGCCTCGTCTTCGTTCGACACGGCTGCCTGCAGCGAACAGCGCCCGTAGCCCAGTCGCAGGAGTACCTCGACGTCGTAGTCGCGCTCGCTCACCAAGTCCAGACCGGTGACACCGCAGTCGACAATCCCGTCTTGAACGTATTCGGGCACGTCATCAGCACGAATAAAGAGCAGGTCAATGTCGGCATTACGACAGTGCGACTGCAGCACGCGTTCGCCGGGCTCCTGCGGGGCGACACCAGTGGCGTCGAGGAGCGACCACGAGGGCTCACGCAAACGACCCTTCGAGGGCAGGGCCAGTGTTAGTCGACGGGTCATTATTTCGTCCCTCCCAGGACGGCGTTGTAGCCACCTTCGCCGTACTTCAGCCAGTGGGCGACTCGCGTGACGGTGGCGGTGGAGGCCCCGGTACGACGAGAGATTTCTTGATAGGAGACGCCCTCGTTGACGAGTGCCGCCACCTGCAGGCGCTGACCCATGGCATCGAGCTCGGCTGTGGTGCAGATGTCCTTCAGGAACAGGGCCATCGTCTCTGGATCGGAAATACTCGAGAAGGCCGCCACCAGGTTGTCAAAACGGTCGGTGGTCAACGTGCTCTCGGTGGCGTCGTGTACTTTCCCGCTAGTCATATCAGTATGCTACCATGCTACTACGCTGCTATGCAACTTATCCCCGCCCTCGACCTCTTAGGCCCCAATGCCGTCCGCCTCGAAAAGGGCGACTACGACCGCGTGTTGTTTCGCGAACCCGTCGACGAGTTCCTCACACGACTCATTGCAATTCGCCCCCCACTGCTCCACGTGGTCGACCTCGAGGCAGCTCGCTCGGGGTCACTTCGGCTCGACATGGCCCAGCGCTGCGTCGCGTTGGCCGGCGACGTCCCCGTCCAGTACTCGGGGGGTATCCGATCGCTGAGCGATGCCCAGCGAGTTCTCGACGCTGGGGTGTCACGCATCATTGTCGGCACGGCCGCCTGGCAGAACCCCGAAGCCCTCACTACTTTTGTCGAAGCCCTCGGCGACCAGCTGGTGGTGGCTTTTGACGTAAAGGATGGAGCTATTGCGGTGCGCGGCTGGGAGACGTCGACCTCGGTACCGGTCGAGGCGGCCCTTGAACGATGTGTGGCGGCCGGCGTGCGTCGACTTCACGTGACGGCCATCGCCCGCGATGGCACCATGAGTGGACCGGACCTCGCCCTCTATCGCACCGTGTGTGCGAGCGGCATTCCTATCGTGGCCGCCGGTGGCGTGCGCCACGATGAAGACCTCGCTGCGCTCGCGGATGTCGGCTGTGAAGGGGCCGTCATGGGACTTGGCATGTTGCCCCGACTCGGCATCACGGTCACCATGCTCACCGACGAGTCGCGATAAGTCGCATAGGAACTATGTCAATGCGCTATGTCACTTCGAACGAATCTTTTGTAACGTGGCACTATGACTGACGCACTTCCTTCGACGCCGGGTCTCGACGAGCACGCGCAACTGATCTACCGCGACCTCGAAGTGCTCTCGGGCATGCTCGACGACACGCTTCGGCGCCAGGTCTCCCCCGCGTTCGTCGACCTCATTCACCGCGTGCGCTCGAACAACGACGTCCCCGCCACCGTTGAGGCATTGGCGCAGCTCGACCTCGACACCGCTTCGCAGTTGGTGCGAGCCTTTTCGATGTACTTCCACTTGGCCAACGTCATCGAACAGACGCACCAGGCCCGTCAGGGTCGCACCCGTCGTGCGAACGACAACGGCCCATTGGCCCGCGTCACCAACCTCGCCACCGCCGCCATTGCCAAGGGTGAACTTACCTCCGACGACGTCGCCACCGCAGTGGCCAACCTCGACGTCCGCCCCGTCTTTACCGCCCACCCCACCGAGGCCGCCCGGCGCAGTGTGCTGTTGAAGTTGCGCTCGATCTCCGCGCTGTTGGATGAGGCCTACGGCACGGCCTCAGGGCTTGATGAGCCGGTGCGCAAGCGTCGTGCCGCTGAACTCATTGACACTCTCTGGCAGACCGACGAACTTCGCCTGGCCCGACCCGAGGTGCTCGACGAGGCCCAGAACGCCCTCTCCTACGTCGACGGCCTCATGCGCACCGTGGTGCCAGACGTCCTCGAGCAGCTCTCGGGCAACGTGGCGCGTCTCGGTATCGAGATTCAGCCCACCGCTCGCCCCTTGACCTTTGGCTCGTGGATTGGTGGTGACCGTGACGGCAACCCATTTGTCACCCCCGACGTCACGACCTCCGTCGTTGATCTCGCTCTGGGCGTGGCCATCCGTGCACTGCGCGCCATGCTGGGACGCCTGATCGACGAAATTTCTGTCTCGGTGCAGGTCGTCGGCATCTCCGATGCCCTTCGTGCCTCCCTGGATGACGACCTGGCTCGTTTGAGCCTGGACCCACGCATCCTGCGCGTCAACGCCGAAGAGCCCTACCGCCTCAAGCTCAGCTGCATTCGCGTCAAGCTCGAAGCGACCCAGCGTCGTATGGAACTGCGCGCTCGTCACCGCGAAGGCTTTGACTACGCCTCCTCGCAGGAACTCCTCGATGACCTGATGCTGATCTACACCTCGTTGGTGGAGAACGGTTCGAGCCTGCTCGCCAAGGGAACATTGGAGCGCTCCATTTCAACGGTGGCGGCCTTTGGCCTCACCCTCACCACCTTGGACCTGCGCGAGCACGCCGAGAAGCACCACGAAGCACTGGCCACCATCTTTGACCGCTTGGGCGAACTTCCCCAGGCGTACGCCACGTTGAGTCCGCGAGAACGTCGTGACGTTCTGGCGAACGAGCTGCTGTCACGTCGACCACTGTTCTCCGGCCCCGCACCGCTCGAGGGCTCACAGCTCAACACGCTCAACGCCTTCGTGGCCATTCGCGAAATCCTGAACCACTTCGGTACGTCAGCGTGCGAGACCTACATCATCTCGATGACCAAGGGCACCGACGACGTCCTCGCCGCCGTCGTCCTGGCGCGCGAGGCCGGTCTCGTCGACCTGGCTAGTCGCGTGGCCCGAATTGGCTTTGCGCCACTGTTCGAAACGCTCGATGAGCTCCAGCACGCCGGCGAACTCTTCGAAGAGCTACTCTCGGTCCCCGCCTATCGCGACTTACTGCGTCTGCGTGGCGACGTCCAGGAGATCATGCTCGGTTACTCCGACTCCAACAAGGACGCCGGCATTGCCGCATCGCAGTGGGGCATCCACCGCGCCGAGCGCCAGTTGCGCGACGTGGCACTCGCCCACGGTATTCAGCTGCGCCTCTTCCACGGTCGCGGCGGGTCGGTTGGCCGCGGTGGCGGCCCCACCCACGATGCCGTGCTCTCCCAGCCCTATGGCGTACTGAACGGCTCGATCAAGCTGACCGAGCAGGGCGAGGTGATCTCCGACAAGTACCTGCTGCCGTCACTCGCGCGCGAGAACCTCGAGCTCCTTCTCGCGGCCGTCCTCGAGGCATCACTCTTTCACGCCAAGCCCTGGGTCGACCCCGACAAGCTCGAGCGCTGGAACGACACGATGGACACCGTCGCCAACACCTCGGTACAGGCCTACCGCGGTCTGGTCGACGACCCCAAGTTGCCCAGCTACTTCACGTCGTCAACGCCGGTCACTGAACTGGCGAGTTTGAACATCGGCTCGCGCCCCGCCAAGCGCGTGACTGGCGACGACGGTATTTCGAGCCTGCGCGCCATTCCGTGGGTCTTTGGCTGGACCCAGTCACGCCAGATTGTGCCTGGTTGGTTCGGCGTCGGCGGGGGCCTCTCGGCTGCTCGTGAGGCCGGTCACGGGGAGGATCTGCGTCAGATGTACCGCGAGTGGTCCTTCTTCTCGACCTTCTTGAACAACGTAGAGTCCACTCTGGCCAAGACTGACCTGGTGGTGGCTCGTGAGTACGTGCAGCGCCTGGTGGACCCGTCGCTGCACTACCTGTTTGAGCGCATTGTGGACGAATACGAGCGCACCGTGGCCGAGGTCCTCTGGGTCACCGAGCGCCCGTCGCTGCTGAGCAACCAGCCCACCCTGGCCGCCACCCAGTTGACCCGTGACCACTACCTGCGCCCCTTGCAGTTGCTGCAGATTCAGCTCCTCGAGCGCGTGCGCGCCGAGCGCGAAGCCGGCGAAGGGGTCGACACCGTGGCCCAGCGCGCCCTGCTGCTCACGATCAACGCCATCGCCACCGGCCTGCGTAACACGGGCTGAGCAACGCGCTGCGCGAAGAGGCGTGTGCTACGTTCAGGAGTGCCTCGAGGCAGCGAAGTTGGTGTAAATCCGACGCTGTCCCGCAACTGTGAGTGGGGAAACCTACGAAGCCAGGTCGCCTGCCGCGAGGAGAAGTGAAGACAGCTCTCGAGGTACGGAGCGGTCGTTCGGGTTCATCTCCGTCGTCCATCCCCCCTTCGACACATAAGGAGATATCCATGAAACCATTTCGTAGTTCCCTCGTGCTGACGCTCAGTGCGTTCGCCCTCTCACTGGCCTCGCCCGTTGCGGCGAACGCCAAGACGACGGCACCCAAAGTGGTGCCGCCGGCGCAGTGCATTGTCTCCCTCTCGCCCACCGCCACGAACACTCTGTTCGCCATTGGTGCCGGCCCCCAGGTCGAGGCCGTTGACGAATCGTCGACGTACCCCGCCGCCGCGGCCGCCCTGGCCCAACGCCACGTCATCAACGGCCTCGCACCAAGTCTCGAAGGCTTGCTGGGCATTTGCGCGACCTCGGCGAAGCACCCGTCGACCAAGCCCGACCTCGTTATCTTGTCTTACAATCCCAACAACCTGGCGGCACAGTTGACCGCCCAGGGTGTCGCTGTGGTCGAACAGGATGCGCCGAACGACGTGCAGGGTGCCTTGAACCAGATTCTGCAGCTGGGTACGTTGACCGGCCATGTCGCGAAGGCGACCGCCATCGCCAACGCCATGCGCACGCAGATCACCGCAGCTGAAGCGTCAATCCTGCCCCACGCCGGCGCCCCGATTTCCGTCTACTACGAGGTGTCCACCAACCCGTACTACTCCCTCACGTCAAACACCTTCGTGGGGTCAGTCATGAAGGCCATGGGGCTCGTCAACATCGCGGACGCGGTGGCCACGTCGGCGGACTACGGCTACCCCGAACTCAGCGCCGAGTACATCATCCACGCCTCGCCGTCGATCATTTTCCTCGCCGGTGACGACACCCGCACCAACTTGTCCAAGCGCTCCGGCTTCGGCGGCATTTCGGCCGTGAAGACGCGTGATGTGGTCGTGCTGAACGCCGACGTCGCCTCGCAGTGGGGACCCCGCTTCGCCACGCTGGTGAAGGCCATCGCCGCTGAAGTGAATCGCTACATCGCCAATAACTAACGAAACAGCAAAAAGCCCCCGCAGGAGTACTCCTGCGGGGGCTTTTTGTTGGTCTTAGCGCTTGGGCCAGGTGCGCCGAACGCTGATAAAGAGCGCCCCGATGACCAGCACCGGCAGGACCACAACGGCCAGATGGGAAACGTGGGCGACCTTGCCCAGGAGCACCGTGACACCAATGATGACCACGGTGGCAACAAAGAGTTCTGGGGTGTCACCCACGAGGAAGCCCCACCAGAACATCAAGAATCCCTTGACGATGCGAACGAGAAGTGAGGGTCGGTTGCTCATGCGGCGACCTCTTTCGTGCGGGCAACACTCTGACGCGACGCCAGGATCAGTCCGTAGACCGCGACAGCGTAAATGGCGACAAGGGCCAGCAAAAAGCTGTCCGAGCCCGGCCACCGGATCGAAAGTCCCTCGCCGACCCAGAAGGTGCCATAGGAGATGAGCATGATACCGACGGTCGTCTTCATTGCGTTCTCCGGCACGCTCGAGAGCTGCTTGGCGACGATGATGCCGACAATGGTCACGAGAACTACTGCTGCGGCCGCTACCGCGGCGGCCAAGCCCACGCGGTGCGCCGAGGTACCCAGCGTCAAGACGGTGATGACGACTTCGAGTCCTTCGAGGAATACGCCCTTGAAGGCCATCATGAAGGCGACGTGGTCTCGGCCTGCGGTGAACTGCTCCGCGGCCAGTTCGGCCACGGTTTCGGCGTAGATGGCATCTTCGTCATGCTTGGCCTTGAGCCCGCTCGAGCGCATCACCGCTTTGCGCAGCCACTGCAGTCCGAAGATCAGCAATACCCCACCGACAATGAGCCGGAGCCAGTTCAGGGGGATCTGGACCAGTGTCGGACCGAACGCTGCGACGAGTGCCGCCAGTGCGGCGAGCGCCACGATAACGCCCTCGAAGGCCCAGCGCCAGCCGCGGGTGTGCCCCACGGCAAACACGATGGTGAGTGCCTCCACCATCTCCACAGCACTGGCCAGGAAGACGGCCAGGACCAGTACGGTGACCGAGCTCACCGAAGCAGTTGTTGCCACCATCATGCGTCGTCCTTCATGACGTACACCCCATTCGAGTCAATTTCCACACCCACCACGCTTCCACGTCCAAACCGCGTGCGCGAAAAAATCTTGGTGAATCGCAATGTCTCATCAATCAAGACCACGTGCTCGTAGCCGCGACCGATAAAGGCACTGTCTTCCACTATGGCAGTTATCCCCTCGCCAATTGCGGCATCGCGCAAAGTCACTGCCGAGGGTCGAATGAAGAGTGTCGCCGCACCCGGTCCGTCGCACCGCGTGGGGCAGCTGGTCATCGTCACGTGAGACGAGAGCGCCAAGGTGACCGTGGCCACACCGTCGTCGACAGCAGAAACGGTTACGGGAATTTCCCCAGCTAAACCCGTGAAGCGAGCAACGAACGGTGAGGCAGGCGATTGATACACCTCTTCGGGCGAGGCCCACTGCACCAATTCACCGCGATTCAGCACGCCCACCACATCAGCCAGGGCGAATGCCTCCGACTGATCGTGGGTGATGTAGACCACGGTGGCGCCTGACTCGCGGGCCAACGTGGCGATCTCAATACGCAGCCCCTCGCGACGGTCGGCGTCGAGGTTCGAGAGTGGCTCGTCAAACAGCAAGAGCCCCACGTCAGCTGCCAGTGCGCGGGCCAGGGCTACTCGCTGTTGTTCGCCGCCGGAAAGCTCGTTCGGATACCGCTCCGCCAGTCGCTCGATGCCGACGCGCGCCAACAGACCCATCACCTTGTCGGCTCGTTCCTGCTTGGAGAGCGTCGACTGCTCTAAGGCGAAGCCCACATTCCGGGCGACGGTCAAGTGGGGCCAGAGGGCGTAGTCCTGAAAGACCATCGCTAGGTGGCGCTTGTCGGGGCTGACGAACACACCCGGGCCAACAACGAGGTCGTCATCGAGGGTGATACTGCCAGTGGTGGGTCGCTCGATGCCCGCCAGGCATCGCAACAAGGTCGTTTTCCCCGAACCCGATGGGCCCAAGAGCACGGTAAAGGTGCCCGGGGTTATCGACAGCGACACCTGCGCCAGCGCAATCTTGTCTCCGAACGTTTTGGTCAACTTTTCTACGGTGACACCAACGGCACGTGCACTCATCGCAACGATCCTGCCTCTCCAATTCGACGCCACCCCTTGGGCGTGACAATGCGGTACAACCCCAATACGACCACAATTACCCCGAGCATCTCGGCCAGCACCATAACCGTCGCCGCCGATCCGATGGGCGCAAAGACGGTGCCGAGAGTCGTCTCAATGATGACAGACACGGGCTCGTGGCCCGGCACCAGCAGCATCTGGGCTACCGCGAGTTCCGAAATTGTCTTCGTGAACGTCAACACCCACGCCCAGGTAAGCGTTCGCGATAAGACGGGAAGATTTGCCGTACGCCACGCCCGCCAGCGCCCCGCACCATGCACGCGGGCCGATTCTGACATCGATGACTGTATCTGCGAGACCGGACCCATCAGAAGCCGTGACTGACCAGGAGTTGCCGAGGCGATGAGACCCATGACCAAGAGCGGCATGGTTTGATAGAGGCTAATGACGTGATTGGCAATGAAAGCCTGGTTGTAGAACAGGATGTATCCCACGCCAAGTACTACACCAGGCACGGCCACTGAGCCCAGCAAAAACACGTCCGCAATGCGCTGACTGGTACCGCCGCGCGTGGAAGCCAGACGCCGCGCCAACACGTACGCCAGGACGACGGTGCCGGTCGCCACATAAACGCCCAGTTGATTACTAATCCAAAGGCCTGATCCCAACGGCATAATCGAGGGTGGCGGGTGAAAGATATCGCGGTACGAAACCAGCGACCAGTGAATGCCGGTGCGCGTTTCAAAACTGATGGTGTGCGTAAAGCTCGTTGCCACGGACGCAATGAGTGGCATCACCATGACTACCACAAGGACCGAAAAGGTGACTGCCGACACGACCACTCGCGTCACCGGCGCGAAGCTAAAGCGTCGAACGCTGCGAGTGCGAGCACTCAATACGGCATAGGAACGTCCACGAGTAACTCGTGACTGCAAAAGAATTGGTGGCACCGTACACAAGATAAGGATGGCGGCAATCACCGCAGCCACGGAGAAATTGGCCGGATTCGTCGTGATGGCATTGAAGAGCGAGAAGGTAGCCATGGGGAAATGAGTGTTTGCGCCCAGGGTGAAGGCCACGCCGAAGTCACTGATTGATTCGGCGAACGCAATCGCGAAGGCGGAGAGCAGCGCTGGGGCAATTATTGGCAGCACGGTCACCAGCATGCGACGTGTGCTCGCACCGTGCACGCGGGCGGCGTCTTCGTACTCCGAGCCCAATCCCCGAAGTCCCGCCGATATGACAAAATAACAAAATGGAAGTGCGGCAGTCGTCAGGATCAACACGATGCCGCCGGGCCCATAAAAGGCGTGATACAGCTGAATCGTATTGAGACCGAACGCCGTGGCTAACTCGCCCGGCTGGATCAGATTTGTCCAGCCAATGGTCATCATCCAGGTTGGGATCAAGAGCAAGACCCACATCATGGCGCCAATGCATCGCCCACCGAAAAGGTTGGTGCGATGCGCCAGCCACGCCAACGTGGTGGAGGCTAGTGTCGCCAGAATGCCCACCGTGGTGGAAACGACCAGTGAATCAATAAGGCCGCGCCCGGTATAACCGGTGCAAGCCGCTTCAATACTGGCAAGCGTGAACCACTGAGGGCCAACCCGGAGCGAGTGTGGCGAGACGGCCGCCAACAAGAAGAAGCAGACCGGAGCAATCACCAGCAACCCGAGGATCACCCACAGCATGAGGCCCGACCACTTAAATCGACGCAGTATCGAGGGAAAAGGTGTGGAGTTCATGCGGGCCGTTGTAGCCACACATCCCCGGTAGCTCGCGCTACCGGGGATGTGGCTCTAGGAGGAGATGAGAACTAGTTCGCGATGTTGTTCGTGAACCAGGAGTCAATGACATCCTGCAGTGGACCCCAGACGTAGGGGTTGATTGCGTAGGCGTTCGTGCTGGCGTACGAAGGCAAGCCAGCCTCTGGGCTCACACCATTGATGACTGGCCAGAACAGCCCGTCGCCCTGGGGGTCACCTGCCTGCATCGTCTGCTGGCCCTGGACTGACAGTACGAAGGCGATGAACTTCTTCGCGGCGGCGAGCTGTGCGGGGGTGACGTCCTTGCTGACAGCGATGGTGCTGGGAAGCGCCACCGAGTAGTCAAGGTACTTCACTGCACCAGTAGGCCACCAGCCAGCGGCGATGTCACCGTAGCAAGCGGAGGTCTGAATTGTGGCGGCTTCCAGCGTTGCGGGGTTGGACTCCAGGGCACCAAGGGTTGGACCGTTGGTGTTGTGGACCTGCAGACCCTTCGCCTTCAGTGCCTTCAGGAATGCCTCACCGGCCTTCACGCCGGCAGTGATCTGGGCAATCGAAGGATTCTTCGTCGTCGACGAAGGAATGCCTGCGAGGTGCGCCATTTCACCGGCGATGAGTGGGTACGTCGGTCCCGACAGCGATGGGTTGTTCATACCCAGGGAACCAGCAGGCATGTTGACCAGGCCAGCGAAGGTCGCAGGGAGCGTCTGACCCTGCGTCGCGGCAGTGTCATAGCAGAGGCCACCAGTGACGGTCACACCCGTTGGCACGAAGCTCTTGTCTGAAGGCAGATTCGTGGTACCAGCGGTGTTGAAGCTAACACCCGAGGGCAAGATGCCCTTGGTGCTCCAACCCGACACGTCAAACTGGGCGGCCCAGGTAGCACCGTCGGCCCACATCATGTTCCAGGTGGGGTGACCACTGGCCTGCTCAGCGGCAATCTGCGTCAGCAGGGTACCCGTTGAATTGTCATTCAGCGTGACGTGAATGTAAGGGTTCGCGGCGTTGAAAGCGTCAACAACATACGAGTCATAGCCCTGTGCGCTGTACAGCGACAGGTTCACAACTGCGGGAGCTGGCTTCTTGGACGTGCTGTGGGCGACGGGTGCTGCACCGGCCGAGGCCACAACGAGGGTTACTGCGGCGACGGATACGCCAAAGGCGCCCGTCAATGCGCGAAGCCCTAAGGCTTGCTGGGTGGTGGTGTTTGTCATGCTCTCAGCAAACACTCGCCAGATTACACAAAAGTGACAGAAGCGACACGCCTACGTAGTTTTTTCGATTCGGTTAGTCATCAAAATCGCTTTCGCCCCTTCTCGTTGGCGACGGCGTTCTTTAGGACAATGCCATCCCGCCACCCTTGAGGGCGGAAGCTGCGGTCGCGCGCATGCGCTTGAGTACCCGGTGCGTCACGGGCGCGACGGCGGGATGCACACCGCCATTAGCGGCAACGTCCGCCTGCCACGTGGCCAAGCGCTCGGCCGCAACGGCGGGGTCACGCAACGCCACGCAGTCAAGGACATCGTTATTCACGTCCACGATGATGGTGTCGCCGTCACGAACCAATGCAATGGGACCACCGACGTAGGCCTCGGGGGCGACGTGGCCAATGACCAGGCCGACGGAACCGCCCGAGAAGCGCGCATCCGTCATCAGGGCGATGGTGATGCCCCGGTCACGGCACAGCGTGGTGATCTTGGAGGTGGGGTCGAGCATTTCGGGCATACCGGGACCGCCACGTGGGCCGAGGTAGCGAATCACGACCATGTCGTTGTCGCCGAACGAGTCCTTGTCGGTATTCAATGCGTCAATCAGCGACTGTTCGGAGTCAAAGACTCGTGCGGTACCGGTGAAGATACCATCGACGATGCCGCCCTCAACACCGGCCAACTTCAAGATGGCGCCACCCTCGGGCGACACGTTGCCCGCCAACAGACGCAGACCGCCCGTTTCCTTAAAGGGCGTGGTGGTGGAGAAAATTACCTCGTGGTCAGCGGTCGGAGGGTTCAACCGTGCCACCTGTTCGGCCAACGTCTCACCAGTGCAGGTCAGCGCCGTGCCCTCAAGGAAGCCACCGGCGAGGAGCTCACGGACGACGGTCGGCAAACCACCCGAAGTTTCGACGTCCACCATGGAGTACGCGCCAAAGGGCCGCATGTTGACAATCACCGGCACCGCTCGCGAGAGTTCGTTGAACTCGTCCTGACTCAGCACATCCGTCCACAGATCCAGCCCAGCGGCGCGAGCAATTTCCACCGAGTGCAGCATCACGTTGGTGGAGCCACCCATGGCAATAGCCACGGTGATGGCGTTGCGCAGTGCGGCCGGGGTGACGATGTCACGGGGCCGAATGTTCTTGGCCTTCATCGCCAGCAGGCAGTCGATCAACTCATCGGGGAACTGCGTCAGGCGGCGGGGGTCTTCTGAGGCCGGCGCCACCATGTGCAGAGGCTCCAGGCCCATCACGGCAATAAAAGTCTGCATGGTGTTGTAGGTGAACATCCCACCACAGCTCCCCTGTCCGGGGCAGGCGTTCAACGTGTAGCGCTCGCGCACCTCAGCGTCGGGGTTGGAGGCAACTTGAAACGCGGTGACCAAGTCGATCCGATCACCCGTCAGTGGATCGTGACCGGGCCGGATGGAGCCATCCGACAAGATGACGGCCGGCACGTTCTGTTCGATAATCGCCGCAACGGTGCCCACTGGTGGCTTGTCGCACGCGACCACGGCGAAGAATCCTTCGACCTGATTGGCCGCCAGGTGGACCGACACGGCGTCATTGACGATTTCTCGACCAATAAGTGAGAAGCGCATCTCAGGGGTACCGTTCAACTGACCATCGGACACGCCAATGGTGAAGGCCGGCGCAATCAGTCGAGCGTCAAAGCCCTCTGCCGTGATGCGTCGAGCCACGGCGTCGTGCACCGCGGTGACCTTTTCTTGCACGCCCAGGTAGCACTGGCTGTCGCCGAGATTACCGAGAACGGCCCAGACCGGACCGTGGATATTGGCCACGTCTTGACCGAGGAATCGCGCGGTGCCGACTCGCTGCACGTCGCGGCCAGGGTTGGAGGTTCGCACCCGCACCGGACTCGTCGTTTCGGGGGATGTCTCGTTCGCCATAAGGAGATTTTAGTTCGTGGCCCCAGTGGAGCCCGGCGATAGAAAGCAGAGGTCCCCAGGAAAATCCTGGGGACCTCTTTTCGTGGCGGGGGCAGGATTTGAACCTACGACCTTCGGGTTATGAGCCCGACGAGCTACCAGACTGCTCCACCCCGCGTTGGGACTTCAATCCTACACGTCGGCGACTCCCCGTGCCAACTGCGATTGAGACCACTGGGAAATCGAACAAACTCGTCACACCCCACGAGTGACCTCGGTGCCACAGGGGCACTATTTAGCGAGAGCGGCCTGCGCGGCAACGAGCGCCGCATTCATGTTGTTGACATCTACCTGATAGGCGCCCAAATTGCCGCTCTTCAAGGCAGCCTGCGCTTGGGTGTAGTCCGAAGCCGCCTGGTTCAAGTAGTAGCTCGCACTCTGTCCCGACTTGGTGGGTCCAGACGGCGCCGTCGACGTGCCCGAGCCGGCGGCAACGCTGGTGCCGAGCACCTGCGAGAGCGCACCACTGAGCGTTGGCGAGATGGCCACCTGCTGGTTAAACACGGCAATCACGTAGCGCAACTGG
>Ga0207956_1000041_pt1 | contig 45212 bp, 41 predicted proteins | sample CryBogCBE25Jul07_FD_184580 | JGI IMG/M metagenome (GOLD analysis project Ga0207956, IMG submission 184580) | Freshwater microbial communities from Crystal Bog, Wisconsin, USA - CBE25Jul07 (SPAdes) (version 2) | ecosystem: Environmental > Aquatic > Freshwater > Lake | place: Crystal Bog...
CTGAAGTCGACATCGACAGAGACTATAAACTCCGAGTTCCTCCGGTAGGTTAAGAGAAAGTCTTCAAAGGCCGTACTCCCCTGTTGACCAAGGTGGAGTGCGGCCTATTCTTCTCAGATGACATGCAGGGGAGCCGGCTGGCTGAGAGGCCTGGAAAATAACAGGCTACCCTTTGTACCTGACTCAGGTCAGGGAGAGGACTCAGGCCACGCCGTCAACCCACGCGTGGCCTCTTCTATTTCCCTAACGCTTATCTCCCAACTCCCAATTTCCCATGATCTCCGCCAAATCCGACTTTGAACCCCAGAGCACCGACGCCCTCCCCGCCAGCACCCGAGTCTATGTGGAGGGAACCCTCCACCCCGAAGTGCGCGTCCCGATGCGCGAGATCGAACTCTCCCCCACCAAGAACTTCTCCGGGGAACTGGAGCCTAATGCTCCTGTTCGCGTCTATGACTGCAGTGGCCCCTGGGGAGATCCTGCTTTTGATGGCGATTCCTCGGAGGGGCTTCCTGCCCTGCGTGCCTCATGGATCGAGAAGCGCGGTGATGTTGTCTCCTACGAAGGTCGCGAAGTGCAACCGATGGACAATGGCTATCTCTCCGGCAAGCATGCCGAGTATGCCAGCACCTCCGAGAGAAACCGCCTGATCGAGTTCCCCGGACTCAAGGGAAGCAAGCGCAAGCCGCTCCGAGCTTCGGCAGGTCATCCTGTTACCCAGCTCTGGTATGCGCGCCAAGGAATCATCACCCCGGAGATGGAGTTCATCGCGATCCGCGAAAACATGGGCCGCGCCCAGCAGACCAAACTCGCCGAACTCGACCACGATATCATCCGCAACGAACTCGACAAGCAGCACGCAGGTTCCGGTCAGCGTACGGCGAGCCCCTACACCCCCTCTATCTTCGGCCGATTCCCCCAGCGCATCCCCGAGCAGATCACCGCTGAATTCGTCCGCTCCGAGGTCGCCGCAGGACGCGCCATCATCCCCGCGAACATCAACCACCCCGAGCTCGAGCCGATGATCATCGGCCGCAACTTCCTGGTGAAGATCAATGCCAACATCGGCAACAGTGCCGTCGCCTCCTCCATCGAGGAAGAGGTCGAGAAGATGCGCTGGTCGACCAAGTGGGGAGCCGACACCGTGATGGATCTCTCCACCGGCAAGAACATCCACGCCACCCGTGAGTGGATCCTGCGCAATTCCCCCGTCCCGATCGGCACAGTCCCGATCTATCAGGCTCTTGAGAAGGTGAACGGCAGGGCCGAGGAACTCACTTGGGAGATCTTCCGCGATACCCTGATCGAGCAGGCCGAGCAGGGTGTGGACTACTTCACGATCCACGCCGGCGTCCTCCTCCGCTTTGTTCCACTCACCGCCAAGCGCATGACCGGCATCGTCAGCCGCGGCGGATCGATCATGGCGAAGTGGTGCCTCGCCCATCACCAGGAGAACTTCCTCTACACCCACTGGGATGACATCTGCGACATCATGGCCGCCTATGATGTCAGCTTCTCGATCGGCGACGGCCTCCGTCCCGGTTCCGTGGCCGATGCGAACGACGAGGCCCAGTTCGGCGAGCTCAAGGTGCAGGGCGAACTCACCGAGCGCGCCTGGGCCAAGGGTGTTCAGGTAATGAACGAGGGCCCCGGCCATGTCCCGATGCACATGATTGAGGAGAACATGGCCAAGCAGCTTGAGTGGTGCCACGAGGCCCCATTCTACACGCTCGGCCCCCTCACCACCGACATCGCCCCCGGCTACGACCACATCACCAGCGGTATCGGAGCCGCCATGATCGGCTGGTACGGTTGCGCCATGCTCTGCTACGTCACGCCGAAAGAACACCTCGGCCTGCCGAACAAAAAGGACGTGAAGGACGGAGTCATCACCTACAAGATCGCCGCCCACGCCGCCGATCTCGCCAAGGGCCACCCCGGCGCCCAATACCGCGACAACGCTCTCTCCAAGGCCCGCTTCGAGTTCCGCTGGGAGGACCAGTTCAACCTCGGACTCGATCCTGTCACCGCACGCGAGTTCCACGACGAGACCCTCCCGCAGGAAGGGGCCAAATCAGCCCACTTCTGCTCCATGTGCGGCCCCCACTTCTGCTCTATGAAGATCTCAGAGGACGTCCGCAAATACGCCGCCGCCCAAAACCTCTCCGAAGAGGAAGCCCTCAAAAAGGGCATGGAGGAGAAGTCGCAAGAATTTGCGGAGCAAGGCGCAGAGCTCTACACGAAGGCTTAACGAGCACGATGATTGCCACCATGTCCCTGGAGCAGTCTCTCTGCTTCTACCTTTCGCCGCTAGAACTGCTTGCGGTGTGTCTCATTCCGCCCATGCTGCTTTCAGTTCTGGGGCTTTACCTTTTCAGAAAGGCGATCTCCTTTCGTTTTCTCAAGCAGAGCCACGATGTGACGGGACCCTTTTTCACGACCATGGGAACAGTCTATGGAATTTTCCTGGCCTTTGTCTTCACGGCAACATGGGAGGCCTTTTCCACCACCTCCGCCAATGCCGTTCAGGAGGCGCGTTATTTACGCGATCTCTATTTCGTTACCTCGGCTTTTTCTCAACCGATACAGGGTGAGTTACAACAGGTTCTGAGGGCCTATCGCGATTCCGTGGTGAATGATGAATGGAAGTGTTTGGAAAAGGGGGAAGCCAGTCCGAAAACCACCCAATTGCAACGAAAAATCGGGCAAGCCTATCTACGCATCAAGCCAGCAAATGAAAATGAAAAAGTATTTCTTGATACCTCGATCCAATACCTCACGAAAATGACCAACTTGAGGGCTTCGCGCATTGACGATGCCTCCTCAAGCCTCCCCCCATTTCTCTGGTTAGTTATTCTGGTTGGTGCTGCAGCAACTATTGGACTCTCCTATCTCTTTGAGGCGCAAAATTTCTGGCTTCAGGTCCTCCTGACCATCTTGCTGACCGGACTCATCTGCATGACGTTCTACATCATCATTGATCTTGATTTTCCGTTTACGGGAGGAACTTCGGTCTCCCCAGAAGCATTCCAACGGATTGATATGAGCTAGGTCCTCTTTCGGGAGAGCATGATTTCATTCCCCTCGGTATCAGCACACATCGCCAAGTGAGGCGGTTCCCCGTTTTCGGTTTGTGGATCCCGTAGCAACTGCCCCCCTGCAGTGACGATCTCAGCTGATCCGGCGATCACATCCGACACTTGAAAGCTCAGGCCGGTCCAGGTGCGCTTTCCCTCACCGCCTCCATGGATGCCGATGATTCCATTGCAGACCTCGATATCGGTCACGGCGGGATTCTCCCTGATAACCTTTCCGCCAAAGACGGATGTATAGAACTTCACGGCCCGAACGGTGTCAGCCGCCCAGATGATGTATTTGAGTCGTTCGACCTGCATGGGTTGAAGTTTGCCCCAAGATCAATTCTCGGAAACATTTTTTCTTCCGAGAGCCTCCAAACATCTTAAGGTCTGACCTGAATCATGGACTTCTTTGACGCTGTCGAATCACGCCGCTCGGTGAGGAAATATCTTCCAGAACCGGTTCCCCGCGAAGTGATCGATCGTGCTCTCTCGGCGGCTCTCCTTGCTCCCAATTCCTCAAATCTCCAACCGTGGGAGATCTTTCTCGTCTCGAGTCCGGAGAAGAGGGGAGCAATGGTCACCGCCTGCCTTGATCAGACCGCCGCGGCGACTGCCGCCGAATTGCTTGTCTTCACGGCTCGAGCCGATACTTGGCGCCGAAATCGGGCATATCTCTTAAAAGCCCTCCAGGAGAGTGGTGGAGCGCCGGATATGATCCTCAAGTACTACAATGAGATTGTCCCCCTCATGTACGCTCATGGGTGGCTGAATGCACTGGGATGGCTGAAGAAGATTGTTTTTTCAATTGTTGGCATCTTCCGCCCGGTGCCCCGGGGGCCTTTCTCAAATGCCGAAGTAAAATCCGTGCTTTCCAAGACGGTAGCCCTGGCCTGCCAGAACTTCATGCTAGCCATCGCAGCCCAAGGGTATGCCACGTGTCCGATGGAGGGATTCGACCCCTGCCGCGTAAAAAAGATCCTTGGACTCGGGAGAAAAAGCATCGTTGTGATGGTGATCGCCGTGGGGAGAGCCAATCCGGAAGGAATCTATGGCCCACGGCTCCGACTCGACCCCGAGCTTTTTCTCTTTGAAGTCTGAAGAGACTCATCTGCAGCCAGCGTTTTGGGCTGGCCTTCGACCAACCTCTCCCTAGTGTCCCCCTCGACCCATACGATCCGCTTTCTCCTCACCCTGTAACCATCATACGCATGACCATCACAACCGGCTCCGTTGTTCTCTTCGACTACACCCTGACCGATGACGATAAGGAAATCATCGACTCTTCAAGGGAGGAAGGGGCGCTGGCCTACCTCCACGGCGAGGGGCAAATCGTCAAGGGTCTGGAGAAAGCCATGGAAGGTAAAAAGGCGGGGGACACATTCAAGGTCAGAGTCTCACCCGAGGAAGGTTACGGCCTTTCCGATCCCTCAAAGATCGCCGTGGTCACTACGGATCAGATCGAAGGTGGCGAGGAACTCGAGGAGGGAATGCAACTCGAGGCCTCCAACGAGGAGGGGGAACAGATCGTCGTCGTCTCCAAGATCGAGGGAGACAGGATTACTCTGGATGGCAACCATCCACTCGCCGGCATGACTCTTCACTTTGACGTCACCATCAGGGAAGTGCGCACCGCCTCCGCGGAGGAAATCGAGCATGGCCATGTGCATGGCCCGGGCGGTCATCATCACTAGGCTGGGCCCCGGATTCCATGAAGCCAGCCATGCATACATGGGGCTTTTTGACCAACTCGGCGCTTGGCCCTCCCTTGACAAGAGGAAGAGTGCGCCCAACCTTAAAGCAGTAGAAGGAGATCTTCCTCGTGCCACAACGATTACCCATGACGCGTACCCTCCTCATCCTCCTGATGTTGGGATCATGGGGTTCCCTCCTCTTTGCTCAGCACGCTCCGGCGCGGCATTCCCCGCTTCGCCCCACGCCGACACTCCGATGGAAATACGGGTGGAGGGATGGCCTGATGGCCAACACGATCGGAAGAGCTCGTCTGGGGGACCCCCTTCCGGCCCTTTCCATGCAGGTAGCCTCGGGCTATTCCCCGGCCGATCTCTCCTTCGCCTATGGATATAGCAGGATCACGAACGGAGGCGACGGCTCCGGCCAGACCATCGCCATCATGATCCCGTTTGCGACCTCGACAAACCATCTTCAGGCCGATCTGGATTACTTCAGCAGCTACTACATGCTGCCTTCGACAACCTTGAAAATTTACACTCCGAACGGAACCAATACCCCCTACAAGGATACGAGCCAATGGTACGCGGAAGCCACTCTCGATGTGGAGTGGGCCCATGCCATGGCTCCTGCCGCCTCCATTGCCTTGATCATTGCCCCCGACGACTACAGCCTGGGAACCAATTCCCTCTTTGAGTGTGCCACGGGGACAAATAGCGGGCAGGCTGGTGCCGGTGTTGTCTCCATGAGCTGGGCCAATCCCGAAGATTCAAACGCCACCAGCGACTGGGGCGGAATTTTTACCAATGCCAGTGTCTCTTATGTGGCGGCTTCAGGGGACAATGGCACCCAAGACGGGGCTATGGGGGTCGAGTGGCCGGCGGCTCACAGCAATGTCATCAGCACCGGGGCCACCTCTCTCATCTATGATCCCGACAGACAGTTGGTCGTTTCGGAAACAGCTTGGAGAGACAGCGGAGGGGGTATCAGCTCCTACGAAGCGATGCCCGACTATCAACGCGCCTATCTCTCGTTAAAACAGACCAATATCTTCAACCAAGCCCAGGGATTTCGTTGCGTTCCTGATGTCAGTTATGTTGGAGATCCATACACCGGCGTCTCCGTTTGGATCACTGATCCCAAAAGCAAGAGGGGAGGATGGGTTACCATGGGCGGAACCAGTGCCTCGACGCCGCAGGTTGCCGCCCTCATCGCCCGTAGGAGAAGTCTTGGGAGGAATGAGCAGGCTCCGGCAAATCCTTACTTTTACGGCACGAACTCGGAATTGCTCCTCTGGGATATCGTGTCAGGTTCCAACGGCTATGAGGCTGGTGACGGTTACGATCTTGTCAGCGGCCTCGGAGCCCCGATCGCCGATGCATTTGTCTCAGCATCACCGAGCAACTCTCTGCTCAGGCCGCAAGGGATCTCCTTCACGAAAATCACCAACAAATGTGTCTATGGAGGTCCCTCCATCCCACTTGAGGCCACTGCCGACTCGGGACTTCCCGTGATCTTCTCGTCGAGTGACCCCACGATTTTCACAATGACGCCCGATGGCACGCTGACCCCCGTCAATGCGGGAACAGCCTCCGTGATTGTTCAGCAACCTGGCGACGGTTCATCCTGGTCAGCGGCGGATCCCGTGACAAATTTCCTCACCGTGGCAAAGGCTCCGCAAAGTTTGGAAAAGTTTGCCCCTATTTCCGGGAAACACGACCGATCAGGGTCCTTCACCATTACTCCCCCGGTGGCTTCCTCCCGCCTGCCCGTGATCGTCAAGGTAACTTCGGGGCCCGCGAGGGTGACCACGAACAACGGCACCAACAGCATCCGGCTCTTGGGAGCAGGAAAAGTCGTGCTCTCGGCAAGCCAACCCGGATATGACCCGACCACTCCCGGAAGTCGGACAAACTACTTTGCCGCCAAGCCGGTAAGCATCTCTTTCAGCGTGAAGTAACACGCCCTCGGCCGTATTATTTGAGATCGAAGCGGTCCAGGTTCATCACCTTGTTCCAAGCAGCCACAAACTCCTTCACAAAGAGTGATTGTGCATCGGAGCTGGCATAGACCTCGGCCAGAGCCCTTAACTGCGAATTCGACCCGAAGACCAGATCGGCGATGGTGCCGGTCCACTTGAGTTCGCCGGTCTTGCGATCGCGCCCCTCAAGAACACCGGAAGAGGTGGGGGACTTCGTCCACTTGATCCCCATGTCCAGCAGGTTGACAAAGAAGTCGTTCGTCAGCATTCCGGGACGTTTTGTGAACACACCATGCTCCGAGTGATCGAAGTTGGCATTCAGGGCACGGAGACCACCGATCAAGACCGTCATTTCAGGAGCGGTAAGCGTCAGCAGGTTTGCTTTGTCGATGAGTAGATCAGCCGTGAAGTTCTCCGCCCCCTTCCTGACGTAGTTACGGAAGCCATCGGCTGCGGGTTCCAACACGGCGAATGAGTGCACATCCGTCTCCTCCTGGGAAGCATCCATCCGGCCCGGCGTGAAGGGAACTTTCACCTCGAGTCCGGCTTTCTTCGCGGCCTCCTCGATGGCGGCACATCCTCCGAGGACAATCAGATCGGCCAGGGAGACTTTTTTGCCGTTCGAACCCGCGCCGTTGAACTCCTGCTGAATTTTTGTCAGCGACTGAAGCACTTTCGCCAATGAGGCTGGCTGGTTAACCGCCCAGTCTTTCTGAGGCGACAGGCGTATCCGTGCCCCGTTGGCACCACCACGCTTGTCACTTCCACGGAACGTGGAAGCCGAAGCCCAAGCCGTTGTGACGAGTTGTGAAACGTACAGTCCGGAACCAAGGATGCGACCCTTGAGATCATCGATCTCGGATTCTCCGATCAGCGGGTGATCAACCGCCGGGATGGGGTCTTGCCAGATCAGCACTTCGGCCGGAACATCAGCTCCGAGATAGCGGGCGCGGGGGCCCATGTCACGGTGCGTGAGCTTGAACCAAGCACGGGCAAAAGCATCGGCAAACTGATCGGGATTCTCGAGGAATCGGCGGGAAATCTTCTCGTATTCAGGATCAAACCGGAGCGAGAGATCGGTGGTGAGCATGGAGGGCAGGTGCTTCTTTGACGGATCAAAGGCATCCGGAATGGATGGCTCGGCCTTTTTGGCGACCCATTGGTGGGCACCGGCGGGGCTCTTCGTCAGCTCCCAGTCGTACTTGAAGAGGTTCTCAAAGTAATAATTGCTCCACTGCGTCGGAGCCTGCGTCCATGTGACCTCCAGCCCGCTGGAAATCGCGTCGGTCCCCTTGCCGCTCCGGAAGTCGCTGATCCATCCAAATCCCTGCTCCTCGATCGGGGCTGCTTCGGGTTCTGGTCCGACATGACTGGCCGGTCCGGCCCCATGGGTCTTGCCAAAGGTATGTCCGCCGGCAATCAGGGCGACGGTTTCCTCATCATTCATTGCCATACGGGCAAAGGTCTCCCGGATATCACGCGCCGCGGCGACTGGGTCGGGGTTTCCGTTGGGGCCCTCCGGATTAACATAGATCAGCCCCATCTGGACGGCAGCGAGAGGATTCTCAAGCTCCCGGTCACCGCTGTAGCGCTCATCGGCGAGCCACTCTTTCTCTGCTCCCCAATAGATCTCCTCCGGCTCCCAGATATCTTGGCGACCGCCGGCAAAACCGAAGGTCTTGAAGCCCATCGATTCGAGCGCGACATTCCCGGTGAGAATCATCAGGTCCGCCCAGGAGATTTTTTTTCCATACTTCTGCTTGATCGGCCAGAGGAGGCGTCGGGCCTTGTCCAGGTTGACATTGTCAGGCCAGCTGTTGAGCGGAGCAAAACGCTGGCTGCCGTTCCCGGCGCCACCACGCCCGTCACCTGTGCGGTATGTTCCGGCGCTATGCCAGGCCATGCGGATGAAAAGGGGGCCGTAATGACCGAAATCAGCCGGCCACCACTCCTGAGAATCCGTCATCAAGGCGTGGAGATCTTTTTTTAGTGCCTCAAGATCCAGCTTCTTGAATTCCTTGGTGTAATCAAAGTCCTCCTCCATGGGATCAAAAAGCGGGGAGTTTTGATTGAGGAGTTTCAGGTTGAGCTGATTGGGCCACCATGAGGAGTTATTGGAAGCTCCCGTGATGGCTTGTTTGCGGTGATTACCGGAGAAGGGGCACATGGATTCGGTGGTCATGATGATTTTAAAAATGGGGTGTACCTTGGGGGCATTATCTTAAGGCGGACCAGCTATTGTTGAAATACTTGTTTCCTGTAATTATCATAGGCCTGAACTATGGAAATGCACCAACTCCGCTATGCCGTTGCAGTTGCGCGGATGGGAAACTTCTCCCGGGCGGCAGAGCACTGCCACGTCGCCCAACCCTCCCTCAGTCAGCAGATCCTGAAGCTTGAGGAGGAACTCGGGGAGCGTTTGTTTGAGCGGACAAAAAGGGAGGCCCGACCAACCCCCCACGGAGAGGCCTTTCTGCGGCGGGCCCTTCGCATCCTAGAGGAGGTGGACGCCGCGCACCGGGAAGCCGAGGATGCAAAAGATCTCCTGACCGGCACCGTCACGATCGGGGTGATCCCAACGATCGCCCCATACCTGCTGCCAAGAGCCATGGCCGCTTTCGCCAAAGAGTATCCGGGTGTCGAGATGATCGTTCAGGAAGAAACGACTCCCCGCCTGCTGAAGTTGTTGCACAATTACGAGATCGACTTCGCCCTGATCAGTCCGCCTTTGGAGGAACCCCCGGGCAGCCAGCTGGGAACCATGCACCTATTGACCGAGGAGTTGCTGCTGGCTCTTCCTCCCGACCACGCGCTGACCCGTAAAAAGACGATCACTCCAGGTGATCTGAATCAGGAACAGCTTATCATCATGAAGGAGGGACACTGCCTCGGGGAACAGGTACTGAATTTCTGCAAAAGTCCCGGTATCCGGCCACAGGTCAGCTTCCGCAGCGCGCAATTGGAGACCATTCGATCCCTTGTCTGCGCCGGGATGGGGATCTCGCTGATTCCAGCAATGGCAGCTCCCACCGCAAAATCATCAGGGCCGGTTTTCCGCTCCCTCTCACCGCGTCAACCGACCCGTTCGGTGGTAGCAGCATGGCCCAAACACCGTCTTCTTGGTCGGGCCGCAACGGCATTTCTGAAAACAGTGACGGCGCAACTGAAAAGCAATGCATCGTTGAGGTCCCTTTGATATGACGACCAGTCTTTCCTCACTGGATCATCTGCTTGCTTCACCCGCACCGGTCCTTGCACTGGCACCGATGCAGGATGTAACCGATCTTCCCTTCTGGAGACTGATGGCCCGCTACGGCGGGGCTGATCTCTATTACACCGAATATTTCCGAGTCACTCCCACTTCGTGCCTCGACAAGCAGATCCTGGCCTCGATCACGCAGAACCCGACGGGGCGACCGGTCATCGCCCAGATGATTGGTAACGATATTCCATCGCTCGTCCGGACAGCAAGGGAGTTGAGCAACCAACCCATTGCCGCCATCGATCTGAATCTTGGCTGTCCAGCGCCAGTGGTCTACCGAAAGTGTGCGGGAGGCGGACTGCTCCGGGATTTGCCGCGCATTGATGGGATCCTAGGAGCCCTGCGGGAATCAATTTCAGGAAAGTTCACCGTGAAGACACGTCTTGGATTTGAGAGCGAAAGGACGATCGAGGCGTTGCTGCCTCTTTTTGCAAAGCACAAGATCGATCTCGTCACGGTCCACGGACGCACGGTGCTCCAGATGTACCAAGGGGGCATCCGGCACGATCTGATAGGCATGACTGCCACATTCCTCCCCTGCCCCGTGCTTGCAAATGGCAACATCTCGACACCGTCGGATGCTGAAACAACCCTTGCGAACACGGGAGCCCGCGGTCTGATGATCGGGCGGGGTGCGGTGCGCAATCCCTGGATCTTTTCCCAGATCCGGGAGCATTTCACAGGGAGGCCGATCACCCTTCCAACCGGGCGCCAAGTGCTGGACTACATCCATGACCTCTACGAGACGGTCTGCGACCCCTCAATGGCGGAATTCAAAGGAGTTCAGAAAATGAAGAAATACGCCAACTTCATCGGGGAGGGAATCAATCGGGATTTCCTGCACGCAGTTCGACGGGTCGAGAGCAAGGACTCCCTCTTTGCACTCTGCAGGGAACATCTTGAGCATGGCAATGCACTGGCACTCGCTCCATCGGCACAAGGCATTTTTTAGCCGCAGACTGTTAACATTTTGCGTGCAAGAGACCCGATCCAGAAACCAGGAATGCAAAATCAGCAGATGCAGTCCGCACCGACTTGGACGATTGTTTTCTCTTCAAGACTCCACCTCTGAGCTAACAGTCTGATAGTCCCACAGCCTCATCCCTTACACCTCGCAGAATGTTCGAAATTAAACCCCGCGATAAGATGGTCGAACGCGCCCTTCTCGTCGGCGCCCATACGGTCGCGGAGTCCCGTGAGGATGCGGAGGATCTCCTCAATGAATTGGGAGAGCTTGTGCGCACGCTTGGCATCCCGATTGCGGGGAAGCAACTGGTGCAGATCAGGGAGCCGCAGGCCCGTCTTTTTCTCGGATCAGGCAAAGCGGAGGAAATTTGCGAGCACGCCAGGAAGCTTGGCTGCGACGTCATCATCTTTGACAACGAGTTGACGCCCGCGCAGCAGCGCAATTGGGAGACCTTGGCAAAGGTGACCGTGATCGACCGTCAGGAGATCATCCTCGATATATTCGGGACGCGCGCCCAAACCCGGGAAGCCAAAATTCAGGTGGATCTGGCACGCATGTCCTACTCCCTTCCCCGTCTCACCAGAGCCTGGAGCCACCTTGGCAAACAGGGCGGAGGCATCGGCTCCAAGGGTGAGGGCGAGAGCCAACTCGAACAGGACAAACGGAAAATTCGCGGGCAGATGGACCGCCTGAAGCGTGATCTTGTCGAGGTACGTCGCAACAGGGCAAATCAGCGCAAGGACCGCAAGCGGGCCCCGGTCCCGAATGTCGCCATCGTCGGCTATACGAATGCCGGCAAATCATCCCTGCTACGCCGACTCACCGGAGCCGATGTCCTTGTCGAAGATGCCCTCTTTGCGACACTTGACACGACGACCCGTAAGATCGATCTCCCCAACAAGCAACCCCTCCTCCTCACAGACACCGTCGGATTCATCCGGAAGCTTCCCCACCAACTCGTGGAATCCTTCAATGCAACGCTTGAGGAGGCGGTCATGGCCGACTTCCTCGTGCACCTGCTCGACGCCTCCCACCCGCGGGTTCTCGAATTCCACGGCACCACGATGAAGGTGCTAAAAGAACTCGGCGCCGATCTTAAAAAGACCCTGACCGTCTTCAACAAGATCGACCGCGTCGAGGATCCCATCACGCGCGCCATGCTTCGCGACGCCTACCCCGAAGCACTCTTCATTTCAGTTCATTCCGGGGAGGGACTTGAGGGGTTGGTCGAGCACTTGGGAAATCTCGTCGGCTCCGAGAACCGGGAAGTCGAGTTGCTCATCCCGCACACCCGCCCTGATCTTCTGGCAAAAATTCACCGTGAAGGTGTCGTTCATGAAACCTGCTATGAGGAAGAAGGGAGTCGAATCAGGGCCACACTGTCCGACAGACTCAGGGAATCGGTGGCTTCATTTCTCAGCGAGTGACGACCAAAAAAAGGGGGGTGCTCCTAGCCTCCATACGAAATCGTTACCTGCCGATGGTGTTTCGTGCTTCCCCAAAGCCATGCCTCTCATGCTAGCGTGACGCATTCCATGAGCGACGACTCCAAAGCACCTGCAGATCTTTCCTCCCTGGGAATCGATCTTTCCGACATGTTCCGTCCCGCGTGGACAAACGAGACTTCCGATACCTCGGCACGTCTCGCAGCACAGTTCGACGAGGGAGATCGACCGCAGCGGAACCAAGGTCGCGGTGGTGACCGCGGAAGAGAGCGGGGGCATGAACGTGACACACGCTCACCGCGGCCCGCTCGTCAAGGAGGGGCAGGACAAGGCGGACAAAATAGAGGACCCGGGCATGAAAACAGAGGTGCGGGACGGGGCCCAAGGGGTCCGCGTAGCGAGGGGAACAAGGAGAGGAATGATCGTCGTGGGCCTCGTGACGAGCGCGACCGCAGACCCGACCCAACTCCCAAGCCTTGCTTGGAAGGATGGAAGCTCCAGCTGATTCCAGAGGTCGCTGCCATCGAGGGCATTGCAAAGCAGATTCGTTCACGAGCCAAGGCCTACCCGCTCTTTGAACTCGCACGCCTGATCGTTCAACTCTCCGACCGCTACAGTATCAGGTTGCAAGCCGAGTCCGAAGGATCCCGGGAGCTCTTCCGTGTCAAGTTGGACGGATCACTGTGGCCCACCCGCAACGAGGGGGTAAGTCACCTCCTTTCGAAGCATCTCGGCAGTTTTTACAAGCAATCCTCCGTCACGACGGAGGCTCCCAAAGGTGCATTTGCCGTGGTTGCCCAATGTGGAATGAGCGGCGTGGTGCTTGGACCGCCGAATCACCACGAGTACACGTCCCGAATAATTGCGCTGCACGCATCGCGCTTTAAAAACCTCCCGTTTGAAGTCTACAAGTCTAGGATCCGCATGATGCGCGATGAGGCTCTCATCGAGCAGTGGAAGTCCGAACAATCGACCAAAACCATCTACACTCCTGTCACGAGCGGGGAACTTGCCACAGAAGCTGATAAGATCGCGCCTCAAGCCGATCCTGAAGCTGAAGTGGCAGAGAACATCGTGCCTGATAGCACCGAAATTGCAGACACCAAGGAGAGCATCGCGGAGACGGAGCCTCAGGTTGCGGAAGCTCCAGCTAGCCCCGAAATGGAGAGCTCATCCGAGGTCGCAACCGAGGAGTCCGCGGAAGCCAATTCCGAAGGCGAACCAACTGAATCCATGGGATCAAAACCCGCGGACGGCTTTTCTTTTGCAGAGGCAACGGCTCATTTCCATCAACACCATGCAGATGAGGAAGTCATTCCGGCAGGAAGGGACATCTCCTTGAAAGGGGGGGTCGCCCTCCATGGATCAACCCCACTGCTCCGCGAGCTCCTTCTAAGGAATCTTCAGGAGATGGACCGCTTCCCACTAACGCTTGCGCAGCTTCTTGGGAAGGAATTGACCGGTCGCGGTCTGCAGCTCTTTAAGTCCCACAAAAAGATCATCAATGTCTCGGTAGCCCGTCCGCGCTACCTTGACAGGGAGACCACCCCGATCGGCGAAAGCTTCAAGGCTATCCTCGAATATCTGGAGGCCCATCCGAAGCAGCACCGGGACAAGCAATGGTCCGGACTTCTGGCCTTGCGCACCGAAACGGCGGACCAACCCGATAAGATCTCAGAAACAGCTGTTTGCCGCCCTGCTGCGGAGGCACCGGAATCCGCATCGACAGAGGCTACGGAATTGACAGAGCCCGCCAAGCCCGAACAATCAAAGTCTCTTCCGGATGAGGCAGCGTTGAAGCGTCGCGAGCAGGCACTTGGTGCCGATCTTCTCTGGCTGCTCCATCAGGGTCATGTGATTGACTTCGCCATGGGGAATCTTCAGGCCGCCACGCGCCCCGCTCCAAAGAATCCAAGCCCGACGGAGAGCCAATCTTCCAAACAAACCAAGGTCATGGATGAGACCCTTGCCGGGGATACAGATTTAGCCCAGCAAGGGGGATCGGCCACCATGGCCGCTGAACAACCGCAGGATGAACTTCTCGAACCTCTTGTTCACCACGAACCCCTGGAGATCCCTGAAGGCGCTGTGATTGCTCCCCCGCCCTCCACTGAGTCGGGCGACCCGGGCGAGGCGCTCCCCCATTGATCGTGGCCTCTCTTTACGAGTCGCCCAAGCTTCTCGGTGAGTATCTCCTGCTCCATTACGGGGGAGAGAAGGAGCTATGCCATCCGGCACTACCCGTTCCTTCACCGGTCACAAGCACCCCCTTTCCCGTGCGGTGCGTGCAGGAGTTACTCGACCCTGCCCTTCTTCCATCACCACCCTCGGAGATAACGGCCTTGGAAGTTGGTTGCGCCGTGGGAGCTTCTGCTTTCGAGCTGGCACGTCACTGTCACCGGGTCGAGGCGAGCGATTATTCCGAGTCCTTCATTGCAGCAGCCCGGAGACTCCAGTCCCAGGGACACCACTCCGCCTCACGCTTGCTGGAAGGAATCATCACCGCACCTTTCGAGGCCATCGTTGCTTCCGGGATCGACCGGACAAGAGTCTCTTTTTCCGTACAGGATGCCACGAACCTTCCCGAAGGGATGGGACCTTTCGATGTCGTGTTGGCTGCCAATCTGATCTGTCGCCTTCCCTCCCCCGATGCCTTCCTCTCAAGGCTGACCGGGTTGGTAAAACCGGGTGGACAGCTTCTGGTGACAACACCCTTCACATGGCTTGAGGAATACACTCCCCGCGATCGGTGGATCGGGGGCATTGATCAGGATCGTCGAAGTGAGGAAGAACTTTCCCGACGACTCTCGGGTGAGTTCCGGTTGCATCGACACATCGATCTGCCATTCCTGATACGGGAGCATGAACGCAAATACCAACTCGGCATCGCCCTCGGCACCTCCTGGATCAGGCGATGATCAGCTGACTGATCCGGTTGACTGGGAGGCCCGCTATCGCGCGGGGGATACCCCGTGGGACGAGGGATACGCAGCACCCGCTCTCAAGGAACTTCTGGCTCGTCACCCAATCCACGGTGAGGTGTTCGTACCGGGATCGGGACCGGGGCACGATGTTCGTGCGCTGGCAAGCCAGTCTGGCATAAGGGCCAAGGTCATCGGAATCGACCTCTCTCCTGCCGCCGTTGAACTTGCTCGCTCATATCCCAATGCCGGTGGAGAGCATTACGAATGCAGCGATCTCTTTGATCTTCCTGCATCATGCACCGCTCGCTTCGACTGGGTTGTCGAGCACACCTGTTTCTGCGCCATTCCCCCATCGGCCCGGAGTCGGTATGTCACGGCCATTGCAGATGTTCTCAAACCCGGAGGCCACTACTTCGCCATCTTTTACATGAATCCCGCCACCCCCGAGGGTCCCCCGCACGGAGTCGCCAGCGAGGAGATAAGCAATCTGTTCGATCCGAATTTCGATCTGCTTCAGGAATGGAGGCCTGTCGAGGCGTTTGAAGGACGCATGGGCCGGGAGCTCTGCCAACTGAGACGAAAACGCTGACTGACGTGAGCCTGACAGCCTTCCTTCCCCCCACATGAGCGACTGCTGTCATCACGATCATTCCCCTGAGCAGGGGGACTCCACATCGGGCGTGAAAGCTCCGGAGGGATCGCTCTACACCTGCCCGATGCATCCCGAGATTCTCGGGGAAAAACCGGGCGACTGTCCCAAGTGCGGGATGGCCTTGGAACCGCTGATCCCCGGTGACGATGACTCCGAGTCGACGGCCCTGGCCCGAAAATTCTGGCTTTCGGTCGCTCTCGGAAGTCCCGTCGTGGTACTGGCCATGGCCCCGATGCTCGGGGTAACTCTCCTTGAGGATCCGTGGACCGGTTGGATTGAGTTCCTGCTTTCGATCCCCGTGGTGTTCTGGTGCGGTGCCTCGGTCTGGCAAAAAGGCCTCCGGTCTTTTGCATCGCGAAACCTGAACATGTTTTCGCTCATCACCCTCGGGACGGGAGTCGCCTTCCTCTACAGCGTCACGATGCTGACATTCGGTCGGATGATTGCTCCGGGCACTCGCGCAAATGATTATTATTTTGAAGCCGCGACGGTGATCATGGTTCTTGTACTCATGGGGCAATGGCTCGAGTCGAGAGGACGCGCCAAGGCAGGCACGGCACTTCGGGAGCTTCTGGATCTCACCCCGGCGACCGCCCTGCTTGTGGGCAAGGATGGGGAGGCCGACCGCGAGGTTCCCGTTGCCGAAATTCGGTCCGGGGACCGACTCAGGATTCTCCCGGGAGGGAAGATCCCCGCCGATGGTGTGGTTCTTGAGGGAGAAAGCGCCATCAATGAATCGATGCTGACCGGAGAGCCCCTGCCGGTGGAGAAGTCCACGGGGTCAACCGTCTCGGCCGGCACCATGAACTCCTTGGGAAGCCTTGTGATCCGAGTCAAGGGAACCGGCGAAGACACGGCCCTTTCCCAGATCATCAGCCTCGTGGCACAGGCCCAGCGAAGCCAAGCTCCCATCCAGCAACTTGCCGATCACGTCGCTTCCATTTTCGTGCCGATCGTGATCGGCATCAGCGGGGTGACCTTCTCGGTTTGGATGATCGCGGGACCGGAACCGCAACTCTTCCACGCAATCACGGCCGCAGTAGCCGTGATCATGATCGCCTGCCCCTGCGCACTCGGACTTGCCACACCCATGGCACTGATTGTGGGGATCGGGAGAGCCGCCGGGAACGGCATTCTGGTCCGCTCCGCCTCGGCGCTCCAGAATCTTGCGACTACGGATCTCTTGGCCCTGGACAAGACAGGCACCCTCACCGAGGGAACTCCCAAGGTCGTTTCCATCAGTCAGGTCACCCCCTTTTCCGAAGAACAGCTTCTCAGACTCGCCGCCGGTGCAGAGCAGGGCAGCGAGCATCCGCTGGCCAGAGCCCTCCTGCTCCATGCACGGGAGAAAGCGATTCAGATTCCCAAGTCAACCTCCTTTGAGGCGTTCCCGGGGGGAGGGATTTCCGCTGTGGTGGATGGCGTCCGGGTGCTGATTGGAACGACAAAATTTCTCTCTGCTCAGGGTGTGGTAACAGGATCATTGGACTCGATTCAGCTTCAGTCGGGTGAAGGACTTGTCGCCATGGCAGCGGAGGGAGTTGCGGCCGGGGCTTTCCTATTCCGGGACACCATCCGTCCTTCGGCCGGTCAACTCATCTCGGAACTCAAACATCTCGGGGTGCGCGTGGCGATGCTCACCGGGGATCGCACCACCACGGCAAAAGCCGTTGCCGAAGAGTTGGGCATCGATGAATGCCATGCGGAACTTTCCCCGGCGGGAAAGGCTGAGCAGTTCAAGAAATGGAAGGCTGAAGGATACTATACGGCCATGGCCGGTGACGGGATCAACGATGCACCGGCGATGGCCGTTGCCGAAACCGCGATTGCGATGGGGGCGGGGGCGGACATTGCGAAGGAGACTTCGGGGATCATCCTGCTCAATCCCTCGCTGGAGGGAATCGTCTCCTCCATTCAACTCAGCAGGATCATTTTGAAAGTCATCAGGGAAAATCTTTTCTTCGCCTTTGCCTATAACATCCTCGGCATCCCGATCGCCGCAGGAGTGCTCTACCCCTACTTTGGCATCCTTCTGAGTCCAATGATTTCAGCCGCCGCGATGAGTCTCAGCTCCGTCTCGGTGATCGCAAATTCACTAAGGCTCAAAAGAATCCGTTACTAGACCCTGAGACCGAAATCTCTCACTCCACTCATTTGGCTATCCGGGTCATGTAGCTGGAACATTCTATCTGTCCGGCAGTGTATTCACTTTCTGATTGCCGCTTCTGACCTGCACACCCCGTATGGAGAGAGACGGCTCCCAGGATAGAAAAAAATAAAAGAAATTGTAAATTCACAGTATCCTCATCGTGTATTACCCGGATTCCTAAAATCCCGTAGCAGATTATAAGAATAAATGCCCGTTGCATGCCCGTCAGCCCACTTCAGATTCAGTCCATATCCCCCCACAAAGTCGTATGCCCTGAGTTGAAAGCTCCCCAGTTTGTAGTTTCGGTCAGGGGCATCTCCACGGCCCATCACGTCGGGTTCGCCGCAGCATACAGCACAGGGACAGGCCCTGCGAAGCATCTCCAAGGCTAGGAACTGCTCCAAACCATCCGACCAGGAGAGGGCCAATTCGTTTCCGAAAGGAGCCACCGCCTTGAGGACGAGAGGTTGATGCTGAATCTCCCGCTGAGGCACTGAGGCACCGAGCTTTGAAGGGTCTGTCATGGCGTTTTTTCGTCTCCGCGATCTCCGCGTCTCAGAGCGATAATTTCTTTTAGGACTTCAACAGCGTCATCACAGCCTTCTGGGCATGGAGACGGTTCTCGGCCTGCTGGAAGATGGCATCGGCATGGCGCTCAAAGACCTCGGCGGTGATCTCCTTACCACGATAAGCCGGAAGGCAGTGGAGGACATGAGCATCCGGCACGGCGGCAGCCACGACCCTGTCATTGATCTGGTAGGGTGCGAATTGGGCGGTCCGGTGCTCGGCCTCCTCTTCCTTGCCCATACTGACCCAGACATCGGTGTAGAGGATATCAGCACCGTGAGCAGCCTCACGGGGATCCTCCGTCACGGTCACTGATCCGCCGGCTACCTTGGCTCGGGCGAGCAACTCGGCAGGTGGGGTGTAAAGAGAGGGGCATGCCAACCTGAGGTCGAATCCCAAGCGGGCCGCCGCCCAAATCCAAGAACGCCCCATATTGCAATCGGCATCGCCGATGAAGGCGATCTTGAGTCCCTCCAGGGATCCCCTCAGCTCCTCGATAGTCTGGAGGTCCGCCAGAATCTGGCAGGGATGCTCCTCGTCGGTCAGCGCATTGATGGTCGGGATGCCGGAGAGGGCGGCGAAGGTCTCGATGTCGGACTGCTTGAATGTCCGGATCACGGCACCATGAATCATCCTGCCAAGCACACGCGCCGTGTCCTCGATCGGCTCACCCCGACCCAACTGGATCTCGCTCGAAGAGAGGAAGAGTGCCTCACCGCCAAGCTCCCGGATTCCCACTTCAAAACTCACCCGGGTACGGGTGGAGGACTTTGAGAAGAGGAGTCCCCAACATTCGCCGGCCAGAGGCTTGGGATCTTGCTGCCCACGGGTGGACTTGAGCTTTTTAGCAAGTTTGAGGATCTCGCGAATTTCAACGACGGAAAGTGCCTCGATGGAGAGAAGATGCTTCATGGAGAAAGAGGGAAGCTGTGATCTATGGATCAATCGGCGAAGAATGCCAAGTGGGATCACTGAAGGGTTTGCCGCAGAGATACGGAGGCACAGGGTTTTTTTAGAATACTAATGCCAACCCGGAGGAAGGCCCCAGTTATCTCTCATTTCATTGATCTTCGTGATTCGTATCAAAAGCCCCTCTTCCCTTGGTGTCATTCATCTCTGCGCGAGATCATTTCTGGGGCAAATCCCGTTTTACGACGTCGCTGTAACATTAAAAATCCGGCAACTGATAGCACGATCGTGAGCGAGAGACAGGCATGGGCAAAGAGATCTCCATGCCTGGTGTAGAAGGTCGTCTCGGGATGTAAGGGCACACGAATCTCGGTCTGGAGGACACCTTCGATGAAGGTGTTATCACGCTCCCCGTGCAGGATCTGCACGATTCGTCCAAGGTGATCGATCACGCAGGTGACGCCGGTATCGGCAGCCCTGACCATGGGAAGACCTGTCTCAACGGTACGGAGTTGGGCATTGGCCAGATGCTGAAGAGTCGCCACGGAATGCTCGAACCACCCGTCATTGGTGAGTGTCACGAGCAACTGGGCACCGAGCTTCGCGGAGCGACGCGTGAGATCGCCCAGAGTATCCTCGAAACAGACCACTGGGCCTAACTTGATCGGCTTCACTGCAAGCTCCAGCAAAGCCGGTCCCTTACCCGGATCAAAGTCGTAGGGGACCTTGTCCCCCACAATCCAGCTGAAGAGAGGAAAACTGTGCCGGAACGGGACATACTCCCCGAAGGGTACCAGATGAACCTTGTTGTAAATCTGGGCACTCTCCGCGTGCCCGGTGAGGAGAATGGCGGAGTTATAATCGGCCCGCGGCTCCTGCGTGTAGTGGACGCTTCCAATGAGGAAATCCGCACTGGTTCCCGCGGTCAGTTCCTTCACCTGGCTGTAGACGATCTCGTCGAGAAGAAGCGGCCTCGGCGTGGCTGCCTCCGGCCAGATCACCAAATCAGGGTGAGACTCCAAGGCCATGCGACTTTGGCGGAGATAGCCCTCCATGATACTCGCCTCGCACTTGGGATCCCAATAATCGTAGACCGGCACATTGCCCTGGATGCAGGCAACCCGAAGGGAAGTTGTTTCTCCCTGATGCCTCGTGATCCTCTTCATCCCGTATCCGAAGACCAGCACCACAAGGAAGACAGTTGCAAAAAAGTCGACATGCGGCCGCATTCTTCCCGTACGGATTTCGCACCGGAGTCGCTCCACCGTGATGGCACTCATCGCGGCTCCGAGAACGCAGAGAAAGGTGAGGCCCGACGTGCCCGTCACGCTGGCCAACTGAATCAAGGGGATGTTTTGCCGCAGGGCGATTCCGAGGGTGTTCCACCCGAAGCCGGAGAAGAGAGTACCCCGAAGCCACTCGACCGCGACCCAAGCGGCTGCCGCCAAGAGTGCGACAAGGAGGTTCCGCCCGTTGCCGAGCCAGGCTCGAGGGGTATTCTCCTTTCCTGCACCCTCCCCATCTTCACCCAAGGGTCGGAGAATAACTCCGGCGAAGAAACCCCAAAGCCCATGGTAGAGGCCCACGACCAGCGAGAGGAGTAGCCAGCCCAGCACGGTCACCGTGATGATCCAGTGGAGGGAAATCAGGAAGGAGACCGCTCCGCAGAGCCATCCAAGGAGAAAGGAGTGCCGAGCTCGTTCTCTTGAAGTGAGGGGCTGGGGGAGCATCCAGAGGGCCCAGCAAAGCGGTGACAGCGCGACCCAGGGTAGCCAAGAGAGGCTGTGCGTATCAAAGGGAGGGAAACATCCTCCCAGAAGAAGACCGGAGAGCAGAGCGAGAGCCCACGGAATGATCGTAACGACTCTTTCTTTTGCTGATCTGGCGTTGTTTGGGATCGACTGGAGGGTCATTTCAAAGCCCCCGGTGAGGACTCCCCAGATTCCTCCTCCTGGGAGGGGATCGTGGTGTCGATGGTGACGCCACACGTGGCGCCGACAGGCAGGTCATGATCGGGTCGAGGAGTAACCCCAGCGACTTTGATCAACCGGACCATCACCGTCGCGTCAGTCTCTCCAGGAGTCACGGAAACCACCACCCCTTGGAGTGGGTGCTTGTCCGTTCCCACGGTCACGAGGGCGTGGTGCCCGGGCGTGACTTTTGCTGCCTCTGCAGCCGGCAGTTTTACGGAAACCCTGCTTTCGGGCCACTGATTCTCAAGGACAACGCCCCGAGCGCTCGAGAAGACCTTCTGCTTGTAGTTGTGCGCGGTCAACCAAGTGCCAACCACGCAAAACAGCAAGAGCCCGGAGACAAGCATCCAACCGGCAGCAAGGCCCCTTTTCGTACTCTCGTTCGTACCCATCACTGTCCCGGAGTGTTGGCTTGCGAAACACCCTGAAGGTCGGAAGCTTTCGGAGGAAGCATGATATTGACCGGCGAGAAGGGTTCTTTTTTCTTCCTCTGCGCGGGAGCATTTTCCTGGCCCATGATGGGGAAGGCGTTCACAAGATGAGCCTCCTCAGCCATCGTCAATCCCGAGGGTATCACGAAAATCCCGTCGCTCACTGCGGCGTCAATGACGAGATCCGAGACCTGCCTTCCATTGACCATCACGGCAAGCACGCTTCCACGACCTTTCTTTTCTATTGAGTAAAGCGAGAGGAGGTTGGAGCCATGGGCATCGAGCCTCAGGTACGCTCCACCGCTTCCATCAGGGGTCTTGAAGGGATAGACCGATTTGATGTCATGCTCGTTGAGGAGCGGCATGATCGAAAGTGACGTCTTCCTCCCATCGAGCAGGATGACCGGAGTGGCGAATTTCTCCCCATCCTCGGGACTTGCCTCACCGTGAATCCTGATGGTGAAAATTTCCTTTTTCTTATTGGAGCCTGCACTTCGGGCAAATGGAGGGATGCTTACCAAGAGGATGAGTATCCCGAGGAAGGTCCAAAATCTTTTCATGCCGACCATTGTAGGATGCTGGGATAACATTTGCAACCGGAGCCCCCATCGGGTTACGCCTCATGGGATGCTTTTGAATCTATACACCCGTTTTGTTGCCCTGGCTCTTTTTCTGGCAGGTAGTTGCGGGCCACTCTGCTCTTCGCTGGAGGCTCAGAGCACAAACACTATCAGCAAGTCCGAAGTTTCGGATATTTCCCTCACGGGCCCGCAGTCCGACAGCCCCTTCTTTGTCGAAAGACAGGAGGCAAAGGCGGCTCTTGTGAAGGCCGGTCAGGAGGGCCGGGGCATGTATGTCCCAAAACCTCCTCGCCCCCCGATCGGCCAGCAGGTGAAATCCTTCTTTTCGGGAATGTTCGGCTCCCTGAGATCTGGCAAACAGGATGGCAAGGTTCCGGTCATTCTCACTGCGGACCCCTCCGATTTTTCGCTTTCCAATACCCCAGAAATCGGCATCTCGCTCAAGATCTCCAACCAAAAGCGCCAAGAGATTGAGTTACTCTACCCCACGGAACAGCGGCTCGAGATCCTCGCCAAAGATCCCGAGGGAAATATGGTCGCGAAGTGGTCGGAAGATCGCACCTTCGACTCCAAGGAGGGATTCGTGGAGGTCAATCCTTCGGAATATGTGACTTATTCGGAAAGGATGCCTACGGCAAAGATGAAGGCCGGCGTCACCTACACGATCGAGACATCGCTCTCGGGTCAGAATGACTTCATGGCACACACAACCATCACCCCAAGACCCTAGGAGCAATAGCGGAGAGAGACGCGACAGGCCCCAGGACTGAGCCAGATAAGGGTGGTGAGTTTAACGCATGGAAGCATAGGGGCAACCATCTGCTCAATCCCGAACCCCCGGGGTTACCGCGTCTTGGCAAAGAAGGCCTTGGTAGCCCGGTGCCGCGCCCGAAACATGACCAGAAAAACAAGCCTCATCACGGTCACATCGAGCAGCCTGCCCAGCACCCCAAGCGGCATGGCGTACTCCACTCGGTCCGTCATCACTGTCCCCCCGCTGCAGTCGGTGAAGAGATGCGCGTGCCTCCAATGCTTGAAAGGGGATTTTTTAGCTCCATCCACAAGACATGAATCGGGAGTGGCCTCCTCCCAAAAGCCAACCCACTCCAAGGGCAGTCCGAACTGACTCAGGCAGAGCCGAAACTCCTCCCCGGCTCGTGCTGGAACCGAGCACTCCACCCTCTTCACCTTAAGTGAGGAGGGAGATATTTTTGAGATGTTTCGAGGGTCTTCGTGAAATGCGTAGACTTCGGCCGGCCTCGCCTCAAGGAGGACGCTGCGTGTAAAAATGGAAAACTTGTTCATTTTGATCATCGAGATACACCAAGCCATGCAAAAGAGATGTAGAAAAATTATTGCCAATCCAATCTCCTCCCTTTACTCGTGCTCGTGAACTCTGTAACCACAATAACCATGTCTGAAAAAACCATCGAAGAAAAAGTCCGTGATATCATTGTCGAGCAACTCGGCGTAACCGCGGAGCAAGTCACCATCAACGCTTCCTTTATCGAGGATCTCGGAGCCGATTCCCTGGACACCGTCGAGCTGGTAATGGCATTTGAGGAAGAGTTCGGCGTCGAAGTTCCTGACGAGGATGCTGAAAAGCTCATGAAGGTCGGCGATGTTGTGAAATACATCGAAGAGAAGCAGGCCAAGTAATCAGCCTCTTAAAAATCGTTTTAAGGAACGCCGCACCTTCGGGTGTGGCGTTTTTTTTTTGGGAAAAACGCAAACTCGTCTTTCAGGAAAAAATAAGACAGCCGCAGTATCTGGAAGTCCCTAGACTCCGGTGCCTTTGGATCTGCTCTATCATAACCGGAAATGGCGATGCTTATAAGATCCACTGCATTTTCAAGTGAAGTGGTGGCTAAGGAGGGAATCGAACCCCCGACACGAGGATTTTCAGTCCTCTGCTCTACCGACTGAGCTACTTAGCCGTAATGACCAACTCATGGTCCCTTCAAAAGGGTGTGTGAAAATCCCTTATTCCTTGTCGATCGGCAAGCTTCTTTCTTAATTCCTGCGGAGTTGAACCTGATCGAGCGCAGCCACTAGGCCCCATTGATGCCCCCCCTTGAGGGCACGAGTGACGAACTTCTTGGCCTCGCCGACCGCTTTGGAGAGAGGATATCCCTTGGCCAACCCTGCCGCGATCGCTGCGGAATAGGTGCATCCGGTCCCGTGCGTCTCCACCCCCCTTACAAAAGGAGCGCTGTACTCATGCACTTCCCAAGCCGTCGTCAGCAGGATATCCGTGGCCGCCTCTCCCTTCAGATGCCCTCCTTTTAGGAGCAGGGTTGCTCCGGTCTCTGCAGCAAGCTGTTTCCCGGAACAGATCATTCCGGCAAGGGAAACGGGGAGGGATCCCGTCAGGACGCCGAGTTCATCGAGGTTCGGCGTAATCAGCGTTGCCAAGGGGAAGAGATGCTTTCTGTAGGCGGCAACGGCTTCCGGTCTTAATAATGAATCCCCACTGGAAGCGACCATCACGGGATCGACCACCAGTGGAGGCAATGTCTGCAGACCGGCCAGAACTTCTGCCACGGCACGGATAATCGGCGGGGAGAAGAGCATTCCTGTCTTGATGGCGAGCACAGGATAGGCGCTCAGTAGAACCTCCAGTTGATCCCGAACGATTTCGGAGCGCATGGCTTGGATTGAGCGAACCTTTCCCGGCGTTTCAGCAACGACGCAGGTGAGCACCGTGAGTCCGTGGCAACCCAGGGCGCTGAATGTCTTGAGGTCGGCCTGAATGCCCGCCCCGCACGAGGAATCGGATCCCGCAATGGTGAGAACGACGGGTATCATGATCGATCGGCGGCAGACGGATCCGCGTCGTGAAACTGCTTTCTCCAAGCCTCAAGGCGATCCGCGATACGGGCTTCGGCCCCATGCCTGTTCGCGGTGTAATAACGACGGCCCTCGCCTTCTGGAAGATAAGCCTGCGGTACATATCCCTTCTCGTGGTCATGGGGATATTGGTAACCAATCCCATGTCCCATCGATTTGGCGCCCTTGTAATGGGAGTCCCGCAAGTGGGCGGGGACGGGGAGGGTGCGCCCCGATTCCACATCCTTCTGAGCATAGCCAAGGGCAACGCAGGCGCTGTTGCTCTTCGGAGCGGTAGCCAAGTAGACCACCGCATGGGCAAGGGTGATGCGGGCCTCGGGAAGTCCGACAAACTCAACCGCCTGTTGGGCGGCGACCGCTAAAGAAAGCGCCAGAGGGTCGGCCAACCCCACATCCTCGCTGGCAAAAATCACCAACCTTCTGGTGATAAACCGTAATTCCTCCCCGGCATGGAGCATTTTGGCCAACCAGTAGAGGGCCGCATCAGGGTCACCACCACGGAGGCTCTTGATGAAGGCGCTCGCCGTGTCGTAGTGGTCGTCTCCAGTGCCGTCATAGACAAGAGCTTTCCGCTGGATACTTTCCCCGGCGATCTCAAGCGTGATGCGGATACGCCCATGCTCGTCATAGGGGGTCGTGCGGGCGGCAATCTCCAGCGCATTGAGGCACTTGCGGGCATCGCCATCGCTGATGGTAGCCAGATGAACGGCGGCATCTGCATCCAGATCGATCGGGAGCTTCCCAAGGCCGCGTTCCTGATCCGCAATGGCTCTGAACTGCAGGAAAACAAGGTCTGGCGTTCCCAACGGCTGAAGTTGAAAGATCTGGGATCGGGAGACGAGCGGACTGTTGATCGAGAAGAAGGGGTTCTGGGTCGTCGCCCCGATCAGTCTTATCGTGCCTCGCTCCACATCGGGGAGAAGGGCATCCTGCTGGGCTTTGTTAAACCGGTGGATCTCATCGATGAAAAGAAGGGTGCGCCCCCCTTTGGCCGCCTCAATGGCCGCGATCCCAATGGCTTTTCGTATATCGGCCACCGATCCCTCCACGCCGCTGAGTTCCAGAAAGCGGCTCTGGGTATGGCTGGCCACAACCCGAGCCAAACTAGTTTTTCCCGTTCCCGGGGGGCCGTAGAGGATCACCGAAGAGAGACGGTCGGCCTCGATTGCCCTCCTCAGGAGCTTGCCCGGCCCGAGGAGATGCACCTGCCCGACATACTCATCAAGGCTTGAAGGCCTCATTCTTGCGGCAAGCGGAGCGTCGGCAGGCAATCCGCCGCTCTCACCAGTTCCGGGGCCCATGCCAAAAAGATCCTCCATTCACCCAGTATAGGCGGGTGCATTTCGCTGGCAAGGCGGGCTCCCCCGTTCCATGCTTGCAACCATGAAAACGATCCTCGCCGCAGTTGATTTCAGCCAGATCACTCAAAAAGTCATCGAAGGCGCCTCGGCCCTTGCCGAGGCCATGCAGGCACAGCTCGTACTGCTGAACGTCTGGGAGCCGATTGCCTCCTACGTACCGGTGGGAGCTGCCATGGATGTGATCACGGCCCCGGTGCCGGTGGAGCCCCCAGACCTGAATCTGGTCAAGGAGCGTCTGGAGCAGTTTGCCTCTCCTCTCAGAGGCAAAGGCCTCTCCGTTGAAACAATCGTTTCCACAGCTCTTCCCGTGGATGAGATCCTGAACCAGTCGAAGCTACTCGACGCCTCGATGATCGTTCTGGGATCCCATGGACACGGCGCCCTCTTCCAGCTCTTCAGCGGCAGCGTGGTCACCTCGGTGCTGCACAAATCCAGTATCCCGGTCACCGTCATCCCGGTTCACGGAAACTAGGATGGGGCTCGTCGTGGGCGAGACGGGATAGAAATGCGCATCCTCTTCACAAAGCTCCGGCACATCGGTGACAACCTACTTCTGACGCCGACGATCGTCGCAACGAAGCGACAATTTCCCGAGGCGGAAATCTGGGTCGCCGTGAGGAGGGGTACCGAAGGCATCCTCGCGGGATGCCCGGAAATTGACCGGATCGTGACAACGGCGCGACCTGAAGAGGGAAGAAGAACATGGAGAGACTCAGGGGCCGATCTCGCATCGCTCGCAGAAGTCATCAGGACACCCTTCGATTATGCCTTTGAACTGGGTGACAACGACCGTGGAAGGGTTCTCGCCTGGGCTAGCGGCGCTTCCGTCCGATGCACGAATAGCTATGAACGCCCCGAGGGGGATCCGCTCGGACATTTTTGGAAAGGACGCTTCACCCGCCTGATCACCACCGGTCATGGGCCCGTGCATCAGGTGCTCCGTGACTACAATGCCGTCCAAGCAGCTCTCTCCCTCCCTGAGGATCCACCCCCCTTGCGATTTGCAAAGGAAGCGATGTCCCATCACCCGCTGCTGGATTTACGCGAGACATCCTACGCCCTCGTACATGCCGCCACCCGCTGGCCCTCCAAATCATGGCCCTTGGAGCGCTGGAAGCAGGTGATCCCTGAACTTCTGAAAACATTTCCTCAGGTTGTGATCAGCTGCGGCCCGAATCACCGTGAGATCTCCGAGGCCTCCATGCTCTGCGAGGGAAGCAGGGGGAGGGTAATCACGACCGGCGGCTCTCTCTCTTGGTCACAGCTCGCCACCCTGATCGGTTCGGCAGGTCTCTTCACAGGTGTGGATACGGCGGCCATGCACCTGGCAGCCGCGGTGCAATGCCCCTCGGTGGCCCTTTTCGGACATGCTCCCGCCTATCAGTTCAGGCCTTGGAAATCACCCCACCGCATCGTGCGCTCCAAAGATGCGATGATTGAGACGGAGCGCTATCAACTCCCCGGGGAAGAGTTGATGCAAGAAATCACCGTCCATGCAGTGCTGGAGGCTGTGGATTCGCTATTGGCTGAACGAAACAGGAATCAAGATCTTCAAGCCAACCTAATGTAAAGTTCTCCAAGTTGTCGGCTGAGCAGCGGGAGGGAAGGTCTGGGAAGTTTCTCCTGGAAGTTGAGAAGTTCATCCCGGAATTGGGCTTCCGTCACGGCTTTCTCCAGAAGCCGTGCGTAGCCGTCATGATCAGTCGGATCGAACAGGCCGGGGTGATCCTCGCCAAGTAGAATCGTATTGCCCTCGATCCTGCTGGCAAGAATCGGAACCCCGCACTCCAGGGCCTGCAGCAGTGCAAGCGGCTGCCCCTCCCAGTGGGAGGCGAGCGCAAAGAAATCAAGCGACTGGATCCAGGGAGCCACAGGACGCTTGCGACCAGCCAAAACAAGATGCTCCTCCAGATTGTTCTCCCGGATACCGATCTCAAGTGCACCCCTGTCGGCTCCCTCGCCAAAGAGCATGAATGTTGGCAGGGGGACAGATTTTCTGGAAAGGATCGCCATCGCGCCGATCGTGGCCTGATGGTTTTTTGTAGGATGTAGGGATGCCACGGAGCCGATCAAGATCCCATCCGGGGACAATCCAAGGCGCGAACGAACCTCCTTGCGATCCTTTGTGGGCTGGAAGAGAACGGGGTCGATTGCGTTGGGAATGACCGAGACCTCGTGCGGATCCAACTGGAAGGCCTTGATCAGATCCCGCCGGGTCTCTTCCGAGAGGGCGATCACGTGATCAGCCCACCGATAGATGTGACGCATGAAAAAACCTTTACGGCCCTTCAGTTCGAGGAATGTCTTCTGCTGGTGCACGATGGATTTGATCCCTGCTAATTTTGCCGCGATCACTCCGAACAGTTGATCGTGGTAGGACTGTGCGTGGACGACTTGGATGCCGTTCTTTCGAAACCAGCGTGCCAATCGGAGCATTCCGAGGGGATTCATCCTCTTTGTCGGAAAAACCGGCACCAGATCAATCTGCAGTCCCGCTGACTGAGCCTCCTCCCCAAGGACACCCAGGCTTCTTAAGCAGACAAAGCGTGGCTCGATTCCATCCGGCAGGTATTTGCTGGCCGAGAGGAGAAAATCCTCAGCTCCACCGACTGGCATTGAAACAAAGAGGAGGGCAACCTTCACGGACTGGGTTGATCCTATCAATGTTCGACAAACATGATTCCCAGCCCACTCACCACTGGACGCCAAAGAAGATAATGCCCTTCGGCTTCTCGGGATTATCGGGATCCCAAGCAATATCGTCATGACCATCCCCGTCCCTCTTGGGGGCCAGGGGACTGACCATCTGAAGGGGGGTTTTCATCTTGAAAGCCTGGGCAACAATTCCTTGGGTGTCATACGCGCTGGGGGCGCCCAAATCGGTTTTTTGTTCAACTTTGGCTTTTTTCGGCTTGGGAGCGATGAACCCGGCATCGGGGCTCTCCTGCTGGGCAAGAAGACTCCGCATCGGCATAAAGGCCATCGCAGCAAGGGCGACGGACAGGAAAAACATCTGGAAACGAGGACTGATGCCTTGCATGGGTCTCAAGTTAAGGGGCTTTGTTCTCTGCGGGCAAGCCTTCGGACACCCAGACGGGAATCTTCCTCCCCTCGCCTTCATCGTTGAACTAAAGGATCAGATCCGGTCAAACTCACCACATGGATACCCTTGAGCGCGCCCGTCGCGTCCTCTCAATCGAAATCGACGAACTTCATCGTCTGTCTGCTCGTCTCGACAGCAGCTTTGCGCTGGCCGTGGGAATGCTCAGGGAAGCTGTCGAGCGGCGGGGCAAGATCGTCGTGCTAGGCGTGGGTAAATCAGGCCATATAGGCGAGAAGATTGCTGCTTCACTCACCAGCACGGGAGCTCCTGCCGTAGTCCTCAACTCTCTCAATGCTCTCCATGGGGATCTGGGGGTGATCTCCGACGGGGATGTGATTCTTACCCTTAGTTACAGCGGGGAGACCGAGGAGTTGATCCGCATCCTCCCTTCACTAACTCGATTTGATATCAAAAAAATTTCCCTTACTGGCAATACCAACTCTTCCCTCGCAAAGGCCAGTGATCTGGTCCTCGATGTCTCGGTCTCGCAGGAAGCGTGCCCCCATAATCTTGCCCCTACCTCAAGCACTACGGTGATGCTGGCTCTGGGGGATGCCTTGGCCATGGTATTGCTGGAGGAGAGGGGATTCACGAGGGAAGACTTCGCTCGCTATCACCCAGCCGGACAGTTGGGGAGAACACTTCTTCTGAAGGTTCGCGATATTATGCGGGGCGGCGATCAGATGGCCCTGGTTAAGGGATCCGATTCCGTAGTTTCCGTGCTCAGGGAACTGACCTCCAAGCGTGCCGGCGCCGCACTTGTGGTGGATGAACAGGGCCTTCTTAATGGGATCTTCACCCATGGTGACTTTGCGCGCCATTTCTCCACCAATCCACAGATCGGCAACCATCCTGTCAGCGGCGTCATGACCAGAAATCCCATCACCATTCATGCCGACAAACTTGCCGCGGAGGTACTGAAGGTGTTAGAAAAGCATCACATTGATGATCTTGTGGTCACGGATGAGGGTGGCAAACCCCTCGGCGTCATCGACTCCCAGGATCTCTCCCGACTCAAACTTCTTTAACGAACCCTCCGCACCACTTCTATGGCACTTGCAAACGATCTCCGCAAAGGCATGGCTATCAAATACAACGGCAACGCTGCCATTGTCCTTGAAGTCACTCACCGCACACCCGGAAACCTCCGGGCTTTTGTCCAACTCATTGTCCGCTACATCGGCACGGGCAAGTCGGCCGACATCCGCTTTGCCTCCACGGAAAAAGTCGATCTCGTGGATGTTCACCGCACCAAGCTTGATTTCAGCTACGCTGATCAGGAGGGATACAACTTCATGGATCCCGAAACATTCGAGACCATCACGCTGCAAGCAGACCTCCTCGGTGACTCGAAGGACTTCCTAGTTGAGAACATGCAAGTGGAGATCCTCTATGTCGAGGGACGCGCCGTCTCGGTGGAACTTCCCGCCTCAGCCAATATAAAAGTAGCCGAGTCACCCGAGGGCGTGAAGGGTGACTCCTCGAGCAACGTCATGAAGACAGCCACTCTCGAAACCGGTAAAGTCATCCAGGTGCCCCTCTTCATCAAGGAGGGCGAGATCGTGAAGGTAGATACCCGCACAGGCGCCTACATGGGTAGGGCTTAACGAAACGGCTATCACACCCCATGACCCGTTCCTCACCGAAAAAGGACCGGGGTAAAACAGACAGGAGCGTTTTGGGCAGCAAGGGGCCATCCGTCACGGGTAAAAAAACCCGTTCTGAAAATCGGGTACGGGTGAAGGCCATCTCTCCGCAGACCGGGGAACTCTTTCCGGAAATAAGTACGGGCGATAAGGGGGATTCATCGGAAATTTCCACTGTCTCCCCCGTTGCACAAGCGACGGTACCGAAATCACTCGTAAAGTTCATTGTCGCTCTCTTCCTGGCACCCATCGCTTGGGTCATGACCCGGACTTTTTTCCACTCTTTCGCCACCTCTGTGCATCATGGACTCCTGGCTTCACAATCCTTCGGCTGCTTTGCAGGCGGGATTATCCTCTTCGGGGTTTTTTATCTCATCATTCCGCGGAATATGCTGATGCTTCCCTATGTCTTCGGACATGAGATCACCCATGCCCTCTGGGTGAAACTATTCGGCGGCACTGTGGCTGATCATTTTCATGTCGGTACGGAGGGCGGACATGTGCTCACCGACAGGATCAACACATGGATCGCGCTGGCCCCCTATTTTTTCCCGATCTACAGCCTGCTGGTCATCACCCTCTACGGCGCGGCATCGCTGGCAACTGACATGAGTCCCTATCGATGGATTCTTTTCTTACTCCTTGGACTCACCATGGCTTTCCACCTTGTCTTCACTTTCCTGCTCATTATCAAGGGACAACCCGACCTGCACTACGGAGGCACCTTTTTCTCGCTGATGGTGATCTACCTTATCAACCTCAGCATTATCACGTCTCTTCTACTGGTGACTGGCAAGGAGATCTCCCCGCGTTCCTTCGCGGAGGACTTCGTAAAAAACACGTTTGATTTCATGGAATTCTCACGAGCCGTGATTATCTGGATTTCGGATTGGATCGGGAATATTCGAGCGGGATTCGGGCATTCCTAATCGGAAGTTTTCCTTCCAAGAAAGCCGCTTAGAAGGCGAGTAGGTGCTGGAGGATTAAATAGAAAAGAGAGGGGCCTAGAAGGCAACCAAAGCCGGTGTAGAAGGTAGAAACCATCAACCCATAGGGAACCAATCTTGGATCCGTGGCAGCCAATCCCGCGCCGACACCACTGTGTGTGCCCATGAGTCCGCCATAGACCATGGCGGTGTGTGGATTATTAAGGCCGATCCGTTTGGCAATCATGGGAGTTGCTATCATCACGGCGATTGATTTGACCAAACCGGCGGCGATGCTAAGGGCGATCACCTCTGATTTGGCACCAAGAGCCGCCCCAGTCACAGCTCCTACAATATAGGTCACGGGACCACAGCCAATCGTGGTGACACTGACGGCGTCGCGATAACCAAAGGCAAAAGCAACCGAAGCACCGCAGATAAAGGGCAGAACAAGTCCAACAGAGAGAGCAACGATCACAGCCTTACCAGATCTCCTGAGATCTTGAAAAGTCGCTCCATAGGCTGTGGCAACAATAGCGAAATCCCTAAACATAGCTCCCCCCAAAAGGCCAATCCCAGCAAAGGAAGGGATGTCAGCAATGCCATTCTTCCCGCCGGTAAGCGCTCCTCCCAACCAAGCCATGAGTAAACCGACACAGACGGCGATCGCGGATCCGTGAATCCGGCCTTTGGTAAGTTTGGCGGAGATCCAGTAGGAACCCCACATCACCATGCCCGTGATGGCAAAGCCCACAAGGAGTCCTTCGGAAAGGAGCGTTTGATAAAGACGATCGATCATTGCCGATCCTCCTCTGGAACGGGGTTCCAAGTGCTGGTTTCAAGGTGCTTTTTGAGACCAATCCTGTTGATGACAGGAACAGCCATGAAGCTAGCGATGAAAGCCAATAGGCCGGCAAAAAAAGCAACCCACCCGCCCTTGATGGCGCCCATCACATTCTGCTGAGCGGCCATTGCCACGACAATCGGGATGTACATGGCAGCCCAGAATTGAACACCGCCGGCGGATACGGAATTGAAGTGGCCAAGCTTTTTCATCCGCTCCGTAAGGAACATCAGCAGGAGCATCGAGAATCCCACCCCCCCGACATTCTTGTCTTCATGCAGCAGGTAACCGAGCAGTTCCCCCGCAAAATTACCAACGAGGTAGCAGATCGAGAGAAGGGCGACGCCGTAGATAATCATGGGGGGAAGGCTTGTAGGGGTATTTGCAATCCCTAACAACCGATCCAGGCAAGCAACTCTTGCCGATTGGCATCGAGATCAGGTGCCGGAGCGCGAGTGGAGGGGTCCTCGAATCCCGAGATCTTGAGGGGATTGCCAACCAACGTGAGCGTCCCACCGCTGCCATCAGGGACCTCAACGAGCATATTTCGTGGATTGACCTGCGGGTGATCGATTGCCTGCGCAACAGAATTGATGGGACCACTCGGCACACCTGCTGCTGCCAGGATCAACAACCATTCGGCCACGCTCTTGGTTTTGAGCACATCTCCGAGCTCCTTCTGGAGGATACTAAGATTTTGGAGCCGCAACGCGTTGGTCGCATAGTCTGGATTGGCAGCCATCTCGGGACGGCCAAGAGCCTCGCACATCTTCACGAACAAACCGTCATTACCGGCGGCAATGATGATCGGTCCATCCGCTGCCCGGAAAGCCTGGAACGGAGTGATCGTCGGATGCCTTGCCCCGAGCGGTCCGGGAATCTCACCCTCCACATTGTACCGCATGATGGCATTTTCAAGGAGTGCCAGTTGACAGTCGAACATGGCAATGTCGACCTTGGTGGCTTCACCGGTAGTCAATCGATGAACGAGCGCCGCATTCACGGCAATTGCCGTGTATAGTCCGGCTCCGATATCTCCGATAGACATGCCGACACGGGCCGGGTCCCCTCCCTCATGACCCGTGATGCTCATCATTCCGCCGAGCCCCTGCATCACCATGTCGTAAGCAGGGTCTTTTGAATTCGGACCGGTATGACCAAAGCCCGAAGCCGCTGCATAAATCAGCCTGGGGTATTTCGCGTGCAAGGATTCCCATCCGTAACCAAGTCGCTCCATCGTCCCGGGCCGGAAGTTTTCGACGAGCACATCGGCTTTTCCGAGCAAGCCATCTAAGATCTTCCGGTCAGCATCATTTTTGAGATCCAGGGCGATGCTCTCCTTGCCACGGTTAATGGAGGCAAAGTAGGCGGATTTACCTTTCACAAAAGGGCCATAGGCTCTTGCGTCATCGCCCCCTTTGGGTGGCTCGACCTTGATCACGCGAGCTCCCATCTCAGCCATCAGAAGCGTGCAATAGGGCCCCGCTAGAATCCGGGAAAGGTCGATGACAACAATGCCGGCAAGCGGTCCGGAAGGGATGGAGGGGTTCGTCAGGGGCATGCCTTCAAAGGTATCGGAATGATGGAATGAGCATTTCCATGCATATAGCCCCATGCAAGCAGAGAAATCCCCCGTACCAAGATTGCTGGACAATGATAATGAGCTCCTCGACATTCCAACCAATCCTTGAATCAATCACGCCATGTCATTTTTCGAACGATTCACCGGTTCCAAGCAACTGTCGAGGGCTGTCACAGCCGCCAAAAAACTTATTTCCGAAAGGGGCGAATCCAATAGCACAAGCATGGCGTTAGAGGTCATGCAACAGTTTCAGAAACTGGAAGAAACCCAGCGTGTCGATTTTTACAGGGCTCTCGCCCTTGAGTTCAACCCGGAACCCAAAGATGTGCTCGAAGCCGCTCAAGCTTACGCAGAAGACCCCAATGCCAGAACTCTGATCGCCCTGACAAAGGTTGCCGAAACCCCGCGACAGGAGCTTCTTCGTCGAATTAACAGGGCACCAGAAGGAACTCGCGCCATTCTCACCATGCGGAGAAACCTGTTGAAACTTCTCGATAAGCACCCTGAATTCGCAGCTGTTGATCAGGATTTTCGTCACCTCCTGATTTCTTGGTTCAATCCGGGGTTTCTTAAAATGCACCGCGTGGACTGGCATTCCCCGGCGCAGATTCTCGAAAAAATCATCGAACAGGAAGCCGTCCATGAGATTGACGGGTGGGAGGATCTCCGTCGCCGACTCCAGCCCGATCGACGTTGCTTTGCCTTCTTTCATCCACAACTTCCCGAGGAACCTCTTATTTTTGTGGAGGTCGCTTTGCTCTCGGCAATCCCCGATCGTGTGGGCCCCTTGGTTGATAAAAAATCAACCCCCTTGGAGTGTGAAAAATTCAAAGTGGCGGCGTTCTATTCCATCAGCAACTGCGAACCGGGCCTTCGTAATGTCTCGCTGGGCAACTTCCTGATCAAACGTGTTGCTGCTCAACTGAAAGCGGAATTTCCAGCCCTTAAAACCTTTGTCACCCTCTCACCCATCCCCGGGTTCATGGAGTGGGTAGCCTCCGGAGCAACCATGGAGGAGTCGGTCAAGACACCGGCCCTTGACGAGCGGATTCAGGAAGCGATTGGTCTTCTTAACCTGCAAGAAAAAGGCTGGCATCAGCGCCTGAGCGAGGGATGGATGCCCGCGCTGGCATCGGGAAAGGAGCGTGATGCTCTTTCCGCTCTTTGCTCCCTCTATCTCATTCACTGTTCCCCAAAAAAGGGTGGAAATCCCGTTGCTAAATTTCATCTTGGGAATGGCGCCAAGCTCTACCGCCTTCATTGGGCTGCAAACCCTTCCAAGAGAGGTCTCCGGGAGTCCGCGGGTATCATGGTGAACTACCTCTATGACCTCGATCGCGTGGAGGAAAATCATGAGCGCTTCGTGAAAGGAGAAGTCGTTTACTCGCGCGGCGTGATCAGATCCTTCTGAAGGGTTCATTTCACAGTGACAACGGATAAGATGCCTCCCGGCGTTTTGGGAGAGGGGTTCTGCCAGCCTAAGCCCCGATGGATTTGGTCAAGGCCGTGGCAATGGCATCAGCGGCAGCGTTGATCATCGTCTCGTCAGAGCCCTCGATCAGAAGCCTGACTTTGGGTTCCGTGCCCGAATACCGGAGCAGAACACGTCCTTTACCAGCCAGAGATTTTTCCGTTTTTGCAACAAGAGCTGAAACCTTGGGCAATGTTTTCAGCGAGGGCTTGCTCTTTACCGTCAGATTTCTCTGAGCCTGAGGGTATTTTTTAAGACACAGGCGAAGTTCGCTGAGTGGCTTGCCGCTCTCAGTCATGATCCGAAGCACCTGAAGGGCGGCCAGTAGTCCGTCGCCAGTAGTCCCATGATCACGAAAGATCAGGTGACCGCTCTGCTCCCCTCCGATCGAGAAGTTACCGTTTCTCATCGCATCAACAACATACCGGTCACCGACGGCGGTTCGCAGAACGGAACCTCCTGCGGAAGCAATGCACTCATCTAGACCGAAGTTGCTCATCACGGTGGCTACCAAGGTCTTTCCTGCAAGAGTTCCGCGTTTCAACCCGTCAAGAGCGGTCATTGCGAGAATCTCATCCCCATCGAGGATCCCTCCCTTTTCATCAACAAGCACTAACCGGTCGGCATCACCATCATGAGAAATTCCAACCTGAGCTCCGGTTTCAAGGATCAGTCTGGCGATCTCTCCGGGATGGGTGCTTCCACATGAGTCGTTGATGTTTAGTCCATCCGGGGAATCGTGGAATGCCAATACGGTAGCGCCTAACTTTTGTAGAACTTCTGGAGTTGTTCTGAACGAGGCACCGTTTGCGCAATCGACCGCAACCTTTATGCCATGAAGCGTCATGCCAGGAACACTCGCCATCACGGAAGCACCGTAGCGCTGTGAGGCATCGCCAATGACGCGTTTGATTCCGACTTCGTCACCACAGGGGCGCAATCCGTCAATCTCAGGCGTCAGGATCAGTGCTTCCAGCCTCTCTTCCTCAGAATCATCAAGCTTGTGGCCGTCGGCACCAAAAAGCTTGAGCCCGTTGTCCCCGGCGGGATTGTGTGAAGCTGAGATAACAACCCCTCCCCGAGCATGAAGTTCACGGACCAGTAATGCCACTCCCGGTGTGGGCAACACACCGGCAAGCAGGGCGTCAACGCCGACTGAATTGAGGCCGGCAACCAATGCATCTTCCAGCATGCCACCCGAGAGGCGTGTGTCTCGCCCGACCACAACACAAGATCGTTCTTGCCCCTCCTGACGGAAGTGAAATCCCACGGCTCTACCAAGCCTTAACGCCACCTCGGGTGTCACGGGGTAGATGTTGGCGACACCCCTGATCCCATCGGTTCCAAAAAGAATGCGTTCAGCCATGAATCAGTCCGAGTTTTTTTTGATGTTCTTGGCCCCGTGCCTTGACGAAGAGTCCGGAGCATTCTGCGAACTGTCCGCGCGCGGGGGTCTACGCTCCGGAAGCGGGCCCAGATTTTGACGAATGAGATACCAAAGGGCCGCGCCCAGGAGTAGGCAGACCAGTTTCTCCTTCCAGTTGTGTAAAAGAATCCGTCGCATTGTTTTCTTCAAGGAGCAGAAGCTGTGAAAGACGCTTGCTGAACCGTTCGACGTTGAGGTTGCGCTCAATGACCCCCGAGTGACAAATCGAAACTTGCCCGCTCTCCTCGGAAACGATGAGGACCACGGTATCCGATTCCTCCGAAAGACCAAGGCCGGCGCGGTGCCTGAGCCCGATTGTCCTGTCCAGATCATCACGCTGGGTAAGTGGAAAAATGCAACCGGCGGCCACGATGCGCTCGCCGCGAACGATCACCCCTCCGTCATGGAGCACCGTCTTGGGGTGAAAGATCGTGAGGAGGAGTTCTTTTGAGAATTCGGCATCCAGCTCCACGCCGCTTTCAGAGAAGGGTTTCAAGCTGATATCGCGCTCCAGGGCGATCAGGGCACCAAATCCCTTGCTGGAAAGGTCAAACACCGCATCGGTCAACTCCTCGATTGCCTCGCGGCGCTGCAGGGCGGTGGTGAAAAACCGATGACTCCCCAGTTCGTTGAGTGCGCGGCGCAACTCCGGCTGGAAAATGACCACCAGAGCGATCGCCAGAAAGACGGAGAAGCTCCTCAGCAACCATCCGAGAACGGCCAGATCAAGCACTTGGGAAATAAAGCTGAGTGTCAGAAAGACTAGGGCGACACCGATCAGGATGCGGGCACCATGAGTCCCCCTCAAGTAGAGATAGGTATAATAAAGTGTCGTGGTGATGATCAGGATCTCCACTCCCGAGGTCCAATACTCGTGAAACATGCCGAATATTCCGGAGAGGAGGTCCTTCATGCGTTCAGGATGGATTCTGTCATGCGAAGGGCTTCCACATGCGGACGTGGATCGTGTACTCGAAACAGGCGCGCTCCGAGTTGGCGGGCAAGGGCCGTAACGGCAAGAGCCGCCGGCAGCCGTTCATCCTGATCGCTTCGGCAAACCGCCTGTCCGCCAAGGAATGATTTTCTGGAATGACCTATCATCAGGGGTGCCCCAAGCGAAGAGAGTGTCGGCATACCATGAATAAGACTCAGATTATGAGCTTGGGTTTTTCCAAAGCCGATCCCCGGGTCGAGTATGATCGCGGTCGCATCCACGCCGAAGCCTATGGCCGCCGCCCTTCGTTCTGAAAGATTTTTTGCCACCTCACCGACAACGTCGTCGTTGTGGTAATGGGGGGCCTGTTGCATGGTCTCCGGAATTCCCTGCATGTGCATCAGGATCAATCCCGCCCCGGACCTGGCTGCAAGTTCACCCATGCGGGGATCACCGCCCAATGCCGTCACGTCGTTGATGATATCAGCTCCGGCCTCCAAGGCCGCCTCGGCCACTACGGATTTAGAGGTATCAACGGAGAGAGGCATGTCTGTCCTGGCCCGCAGCGCCCGGATAAGTGGAATCACTCTCCCCAACTCTTCATCAACGGAAATGGGCATGGAGCCGGGCTTGGTCGACTCCCCACCGATATCAAGCACACTGGCCCCATCGTTGAGAAGTTTTAGCCCGTGTCCGCACGCCGCTTCCAAATCTTGGAACCTTCCCCCATCCGAGAATGAATCAGGCGTTGCATTCACGATGCCTAGAATCACCCCCCGCTTGCTGAGATCGATCTCACGCCTGCGGAATTTCCAGATCATTGCGTCAAGGGTGTAAAGCTGTTGCCCGCAAGCCCCAGTCTATTGACCCAATCGGAGACTCACGGAACGACCATGGGCATCAAGACCCTCGATCTCGCAGAAGGTTTCAATGAAAGAGAGTGATTTTTTGAGGGCGAGAGCATCAAAACGCACGATGCTTGTCCGTCTCTGAAACTGATCGGCCGTAAGGCCCGCAAAGGCCTTTCCGGCTCCACCAGTCGGCAGTTCGTGACTCGGTCCTGCAAGGAAATCCCCAGCAGCCACCGGTGAGATATCTCCCAGAAAGATGCCTCCGGCGGAGTTTATTTTAGTCGCTAAGAATTCTGGTTTGCGAACGGCAAGCGAGACGTGTTCGGCAGAAAACCCATTTGCGATCTCCACGGCTTGGTTCATGTCTCGCACAAGGACCAACACGGCGTTGGCCATCGCTTTGGCAAGATGCTCAGGGCGGGTGGAAAGCTTCGACTGGCGCTTTATTTCTTTCTCAACGGCGGCGATAAGCTTCTTGGAATCACTGAGAAGGATCACCACGCTACCAGCACCATGCTCGGACTGCGCAAGTAGATCGGAGGCTACCCAGACAGGTTTTGCGCCGGCATCGGCAATCACGAGAACCTCGCTGGGCCCGGGTAGCAGATCGATACCGACACGCCCGAAAACCTGGCGCTTTGCCTCCACAACATAGGCATTTCCTGGACCGAAGATCTTCGTCACGGGAGGGATTGATTTTGTCCCGTAAGCAAGCGCCGCGATGGCCTGGGCACCTCCCACCCTGTAGATTTCGGTTGCCCCGCAGAGATCAAGGGCAGCAAGCAGCGCGGGTGCCACCGTGCCGTCTGCTGCTGCAGGGGTTACGGCAACAATTTCAGGAACTCCCGCAGCCTTTGCAAAACCACAGGTCATGATGGCACTCGAAACAAGTGGTGCGGTTCCGCCCGGAATGTAGAGACCGACTCGGGGAAGAGGATCGAAGCGCTCACCAACAACCGCTCCCTGGGCGTTCTTCATCGACCAGTTCTTCCTGAGGCTCTTGCGGGCAAAGGCCGTGACATTCGCTATCGAGGCGGAAAGGGCTTTTTTCACTTCGGGTGTGAGCGATGCACGAGCCTGCTTAATCTCCGTTCGAGAGACTCGGAGCCTGGATGCCGCGATCCTGGGGCCTCCGAATTTCACCGTGTAGTCGAGCAGGGCGGCGTCACCTTTCCTGCGGACGGACGTCAGGATTTCAGAGACCGTTTCAAGGACTTCGGAACGCGGTTCTGCCTGCCGGTTCAGTGAGGAAATGGCGCGCTCAAAGCCGCGATCCTTGAAAGTAATCAGTCGCATCAGATCATTGTAACGCTTGTCGGCCTTGCGGTCAAAACCCGTGATTTCCGTGGGCGAAAAACGTTCCCTCAGGGTGTTTTCCAGAGAGGCCTGCCGATCCAAAATGGATTGGCCACACCATCCCGGTAGGCCTTCAGGGAGCCACGTGATGAGTTGACGCGCAGATTGCTGTATGACCCATCGGCATTTTCCCATCGCTCATGCCAGAAAACAGCGGCTTTCAGTCTCGGATAATTTTTGCTCATGGAGGAGAGAGCCTCCGTGATCCACTCCCCTTTGTCCTCGTTTGGCAAGTGCGATTCAGCCACACCCCACTCGGCCAGCATGATAGGCTTTCCCGGATCCAGCAGACACATCTCGTGATAGGGCCATTCAAGCAACTTCCCGAATCCACACCACTTGTCATCCTCCTGATTCATCGTCTGTTTGCCATAAACGCTGAGTCCAAGCCAATCGACATACTGGGCGCCGGGATAGTAGGCACCAGGTTGATTCCACGAGATGAAGCCAGGCGGGTCTGAATAATTATTAGGCTGGAAGACCCAGAGCACGTTGGTCGCGCCACGCGCCCTCACCCGATCAACAACGTAGCGCCAGGTTTTTTTGAATGTCTCGGGTCCCTCCCACGTGGAAGGGTTTTTTATATCCCCCTTTCCGAACCAACTGTTCTCGGGTCCGTCATCAGCACCGGTGAGTTTTGCCAGCGCATCATTGCCAGCTCCCAGTTTCTTGGGAGCTACAGGGTCGCGGGGGCCCTTGCCGTAAAACCAACCCGACCACGGGAACCACGTGCCATTCATTTCGCAAGCAAAAGAGACAAAGAATTGGCCGGGCACTTTTGCCGCCTCATCAGCCCATTTATCGATATAAGCGTCGCACTTGCCGGCCAGGATTTCTGTGAGGGCATATTTGTCAGGACCATGTTTTTCCTCAAAAGGTGCGTCCCAGGGAGACCAGAAGAGCAGCGGGACCGCACCATAAGATCTAACAAGCTTCACTTGCTCGGAGGGAAACTTCTCCCGCCCCCAGAATGATCCGAAGGCGACGATTGCAAGCGGTTTTCCAGTAAGTTCCTGAAAGTTATCGAGGGCCTCGTAGGTGACGGCATCCTCTCCCTCTCCAAAATCACAATAGGCGCCGGTGTAGGCGCCATGCTCGGGAATCACAAGCTGTTGAACCTCATCGGTTGGAAGGGTGAATCCCGCGGATGCAGAAAGCAGAAAAACGATTGCCGCCAAGGAGAGGCGGAGCATGGGTGTCATGTTCATTCGGGAAGGGCAAGTTTCGGCTCTCCGTCACTCTTTTTTGTCTGTTGATCTCTCTGGACGATCGCGGAAGCGGTGCGTTCGAGCTTCGACCACCGCACCCAACTCCCGGCAAGCGCTTTTAACATGCATTTCCAGACCACATAACCGAGCATCGGACGATAAAGAAGCCTCATCGGCACAGCAAGCCAGGCAGAACGAAGGCAACGCCTTGCAAGTTTCAGCGCGGCCAGAGCCAGGCAGACATCAAGAAGCAAGGAGGCCAAAAAATAGGGCCAGATGGCAACCCCCCTACCCAACCAGAGCGACCAGAAAACTATGATGTCGAGCACCGGAGTGATCGCGACCACGGCCATCTGAAAAACCCAAATCGATGGGAGGGCGAACCACCCCAGCCAACCCGACCCGGAGGCAAACAATAGATCCCCATGCTTCCAGAGGCACTGGAGGGTGCCGAAGGCCCAACGGAAACGCTGTGACAGAAGGGCCTTGATGCTCTCTGGAGCCTCCGTATCGGCAAAGGCATCCGAGGCAAAGACCACCCTCCAGCCAAGCTTGTGGATCAACAGTGTCAGATCGGTATCCTCGGCCAATGTATCGTTGGTTATCGGACCGGCCTGATCGAGCGTCTCCCTGCGGAAGGCACTGAGAGCTCCCGGAGCAACCACGATACAACCGAGCAAATCCTGCGCACGGCGGTCGATTTCAAAAGCACCGACATACTCAAGATCCTGAAATTTGCCAAGCCACCGACACGTGTTACCAACCCGGATGTGACCCGAGACCGCTCCCACCAAGGGGTCTGTCAATGGTGACACGAGTTTCCGGAGACCATCACGGGCCACCATGGTATCGGCATCGATCATCACAATGATACCATGACGTGCTTCGGAGAGCGCCCTGCTGAGAGCGGATGCTTTTCCGCTATTGGGTTGGGTAAACAGATGCACCCGCCCATCGGCAGCAGCTATCTCAGCAACCACAGCCGCGGTATGATCCTTGGATCCATCATCCACCACCAGCACCTCGACCTCGGCCGGATAATCGGCATCCAAAAGATGGGCAATCGTCGAGGCAATCACCCTCTCCTCGTTATAAGCCGCAAGCAGGATGCTGATGGAAGGAAAGATTGTGGGGGCGGAGGTCGGTTGTTCTTTCTCGCGTCGGTGATGGCGGAAGGCGCACAGCGAATAAAAGACCACCCTCATCAGGGCGAGCAGGGTCACCACCATCAGCAGTGTCCATGCCCCCGCTTCGAGGAATCGCATGACAGCAAAGCCTCCGTAGACATACCGGGTCGAGAGGGTCTGATCCTGTTCCCGCAAAGGCGGCATCACCGTGTCACGCGGCAGGCCGATGATATCAGAGAGATTCACGAACGTGTCGCCCCTGCTCCTCAGGTAGTCGATGATGCGAGGCAGGGCAGCCACAGTCTGGGAGCGATCGCCTCCCCCATCGTGAAGAAGAATGATGGAGCCCCCACTTGGCCTCTGTCGCTTGACTCTTTCCACCAGGGCATCCGCACCGGGGCGCTCCCAATCGTCGGGATCGATTGATTCCGCAACGGTGAGATACCCCAAGTCTCTTACCACACGCAGTGACCGGACTTCGCCAGCCTGGACCGGCGTGCCGTCGATACCAAAGGGGGGCCTGAAGTAGGCGGTGGAGCGTCCCGTCACCGCCTCGATCAGACGGGTCGTGGCATTGAGTTGAAGGGCGATCTGTTCGTCTCCCTCCTCTGCGATGTTCTGGTGTGTGTAGGTATGATTGCCGACTTCGTACCCCTCCCGGGCGATACGCTCGAGCAAATCGGGATAGTGCTGGACCTGCGTTCCCAGAACAAAAAACGCAGCGGGCACTTTTTTATCCTTCAGGATACTCAGGATCTTCGGTGTCCATTTGGGATCAGGACCATCATCAAAGGTGAGGGCCACGTTGTGAGGGCCGGGATCACCCTGACGCACAATGCTCTCCGGCATGGGAAACCTCGCGTAACTCTCGAAGAGTTCCCCATTATCGGAACGGACTTCAACGCTGCGCTCCCCGGGGTGAGGGTCATCGCCCACCGTGATGAAATCACCGCTTCCCGTGGAGGCAATCAGTTCATCCAAGGAAATGATTGCCAGACCCTTCAGTTCTTTCTCAGATGGCATTTGCAGCGGATCAGCACGCAGGACATTCCAGACCGAGGGATCCTCGGCGCCCAGCCGGTAAAGGGCATAGCCCCCAGGATGATAGGGGGCCGCGGCCCGCCTCTGGTTGGCAAGACAAACGGCGTCAAGGAACCAAACCTCGTTTTCCTGAGTTTGGGCAGGACCGGCGAGATAATCGAAATGAGGCGACCACTCGCTCGAATCAACTTGGCTTGGATCCACGCCGGCCTGGTAGGCCCTGGCCATGGCATCAGTGAAGCTAATCGGTTCCACGGAATGGTTGTCCTTTCTCCACTGGTACCCGTAGGAGCCCATCCCGATGACCCATTGCTCGGGGTGACCGTAAACCATCATGGTCTTCAGCCATCCTTGAAACCAGTCGCTATCCGCCAGAGGTCCCGGGTCGTCGGGATCGGAGTTCTCGTCATAGAGTCCGGCAACCAGTCTGTCAGCGGATTTTGTGATCGACTCGAGGTCAAATGCATCGAAATCATTCCCTGTTGGAACGGTGAACCAGAGTTGCTTTCCGGAGGCGTGAAGGCGATCGGCTAGCTCCTTGATCAACCGGGATGTCTCATCCTTGTACGTGGGATCCAGATTGCTCCATTCCAATAACAAACCTGTGGAACCGGGGGGCATGCGGCCTGCAAGTTTGTCGATGAATGCGGCGCGATCGGATTGGGAGGATCTAGCCAAGGCTTCGACCGCTTCGGGTTGCCAGTCATCTCCCTCAAGATTGCGGAGAATGGGAAGAAATCCGAGTCCCCTCCGCACGGCAAGGAGACGGGCATTGTCAGCGGCATCCTCCACCAAGGTTCCCTCCACTCCCTTGAGGCTGAACCAGTCAACGGCGACATGGGTGAGTTGATCGGCATGACGATCCATGGAGAGGAG
>Ga0207956_1000042_pt1 | contig 44912 bp, 50 predicted proteins | sample CryBogCBE25Jul07_FD_184580 | JGI IMG/M metagenome (GOLD analysis project Ga0207956, IMG submission 184580) | Freshwater microbial communities from Crystal Bog, Wisconsin, USA - CBE25Jul07 (SPAdes) (version 2) | ecosystem: Environmental > Aquatic > Freshwater > Lake | place: Crystal Bog...
TTACCCGGATATCGGTTGTCTACGTGACGATATTGATTTAATTATTGTGCGTGAAAACAATGAGGGGTTTCAGCCAGACCGCAATATGTTGGTTGGTAATGCAGAATTTCGTCCAAGCGATGAAATGACTCTATCGATGCGTGTGATTACAAGAACGGGAAGTCGTCGTGTAGCACAAGCAGCCTATGAGTTGGCGCGTCAACGAAAGAAGCATTTGACCTATGTGCATAAAGACACCGTCTTTAAGTTGGGTTGTGGCATGTTTGTTGAAGAGTGCAAAAAATTGGCGCCTGAATATCCAGATGTTTTAGTGGATGATGTGATCGTTGACACTATGGCTATGCGTCTTGTGCGCGATCCTCAAAACTTTGATGTGATTGTTACCACGAATATGTTTGGCGATATCTTATCGGATGAGGCTGCTGGTCTCGTTGGTGGTTTGGGAATGGCGCCTGGCTTGTGTATTGGAGATGGGGATGTAGTGATGGCGCAAGCTACTCATGGCTCGGCTCCAGATATTGCAGGCAAAGGTATTGCGAACCCATACTCCATGATTGAGTCAACTCGCATGATGTTTGATTGGCTTGGACATACCAGAAATATCCCTGAGGCTGTGGCCATGGCAAGGTCAATATCGGAGGCAACCACAATAGCTCTAGCCAATCCAAATGCTAGAACCGGGGATATTAATGGCAAAGGAAATACGGCCTCAATGGCAAAAGCAGTCTTGGAAGCTTTAAAGTAATGTAATAAAGTTGTTGAAATTCATGTGGCTTATAAAGATAACAATGGAGAAGACATGAGTAATAGCAAAGACAGAGATGAACAACGTAGACAGCTGTTAACTTGGCTTGCGGCCAGTCCACTGTTTGCGCTGAGTGCCAATCAAGACCTATTTGCGCAAGAGACTAAAGACCCAAAAGAGTTAATTCGAAATTTCACTAAGCGACCAGATCCAATGGTTTGGGCGCCGAATACGCCTTTAGATCTGATTTCTAATCCAAAAGAGGCAATCAATGTCTTTGACTTTGAGCCAGTAGCCTTTACAAAGGTTCCGCCTGCGCACTTTGCTTATATGGCATCAGGTATTGATGATGAGGTTACCTTAAGAGCCAATCGCACTTCATTTCTAAAGTATCAGTTACGTCCTCGCCGTTTGCGTGATGTCAGTCAAATTGATACATCCATCACTTTATTTGGTAGTAAATGGAAATCGCCAATCATCATTGCTCCAACTGGGGGCAATAAAGCCTATGACCCAGAAGGAGAGGTTGCTGTTGCAAGAGCAGCAAGAGCAGGCGGCTTCTTAAATATTCTGTCAAATGCGGGGGCCTCTACTATTGAAGAGGTGATCGCAGCCCGTCAGGGCGAGGTTTGGTTCCAGTTATATGCCACCTCAAGCCCAGCTGTGGCCAAGCAGGTGATCCGCCGTGTTGAAAAGGCAGGAGCGCCAGTATTAGAGATTACTGTTGATCGTAACGGTGGAAGAAATCAAGAAACCTTTGCGCGCCTCAAAAAACTAGATCCCCGTAATTGTGCAGGTTGTCACGTTCATGGATTTGGTAGTGCTCAGGAAAGACCGAACTATGATGGCATTGATATGAATGGTGTGAAGATGTCATCTTCCAATATGACTTGGGACTTTATTAAGCAAGTTCGAGATACGACTAAGATGAAAATTATCATCAAAGGAATTCTGACTGAAGAAGATGCGCAACTTTGTCTCAAGTATGGGGTTGATGGTATTCATGTATCAAACCATGGTGGCAGAAGTGAAGATGGTGGCCGTGGCTCTATTGAATGTCTACCTGAGGTGGTTAAAGTTGCAAAGGGTAAAGTGCCGATTCTATTTGATAGTGGCATTCGCCGAGGCAGTGATGTATTTAAGGCAATGGCATTGGGTGCTAATGCAGTTTGCGTTGGACGCCCCTACTTGTGGGGCTTAGGCGCTTTTGGCCAGCCAGGTGTAGAGCGTGTGATGGAAATTCTGCAGACTGAGTTTGCATCAACGATGCAGCAGATGGGCGCCGCCAATATTGCAGCAATTCAATCCTCTATGGTGATGAAAGAAAGTTAAGAGGGCCCCGTGTCCCCTTCTTTAAGGTTATCAACCTCTTTTCTATGCACATTAGCACTGCTATCAATCCCTGCCTATGGAGACGAGGCGCCTGCTGAGATTGATAAGGCTAGAGTATTTCCTGTGCAGAAAAATCCCATTGTGGAGCATAGCCAGAAGGCTGATAAACCTACTGATGCTGATCCAAAAAAACCAAGCCCAAAAGATACGACTCTTAGAGCCGATGGTAATGGTGGATCTACCAATCGATCCGCAGGTGGAAAAGCTATTCTGAAGCAGCGTATTCCATTTGATTAGCCGCGACCAACAAAGGGCATATTCGTTGCCATAATGGTCATATTCAAAATATTGCTCTCAAGAGGCAGTTGAGCCATATGTAATACAGCTTCACCAACATGATCAACATCCATGCGTGGCTCTACTTTGATGGAGTGGTCTGCCTGAATAATGCCAGCGGCCATACGTTCAGTCATTTCGGTAGCAGCATTGCCAATATCAATTTATCCGCAAGCGATATTAAATGGCCTGCCATCTAGGGCAATCGTTTTAGTTAAGCCAGTTATTGCGTGTTTAGTACTGGTATACGGCGCAGACATCGGTCTTGGGGCATGAGCAGATATTGAGCCGTTATTAATAATGCGACCACCCTGAGGTGATTGTGCCTTCATCATGCGGATTGCCTCTTGAGAGCATAAAAATGCTCCGCATAAATTCGCATTAACTACATTCATCCACTGTTCGTAAGTGAGTTCTTCCATGGGGATAGCAGGGGCGCCAATGCCAGCATTATTAAAGAGCACATCAATACGCCCAAATTTGTCTTTAAGAGCAACAAAGAGCTTCTTGACTTGATCTGGCTTACCGACATCACACGCAACTGCTAAGCAATTTTCTGCTGTACCACCAATATCCAAAATCGCTTTTTCTAGCTTATCAAGATTGCGCCCAGTTAGCACTACTTTATAGCCGCCTTTTAAGAGCGCCTTGGCTGCTGCTCTGCCAATCCCAACGCCAGCACCGGTCACGAGTGCTACTTTTTGATTTGCTTGAGTCATGATGTCTTTCTATATTTGTCTCTAATGAATTTTTTACTGATTTTATCTTCTGCAAGTCTACGCTTTAATGCGTGCACTCTTGCGGGTTTTTTCAAAGAAGTGGTCAGGCTTAGATTTAACCCACTGAATAAAACGTTGCATTTCTGGATGCTCTTGAAGTGCTGACGCGGTATGAAGATGGGTAGCTAGCTCAGTCTCGGTAAATAGTGCATGAATTTGACGATGGCAAATACGGTGTAGATACTCCGTTGTTTTGCCGCCCTTAGATTTCGGTACAAGATGATGCGCATCTTTTTGGGATTCTGGGATAGGACGATCACAAATAGGGCAGATAACTTCCTGAGCCTTAGGTATTAGCTTAGGCTCTAAAGAAATCAGTTTTTGTCGAATTTTTCCAATCATTGGTATTTGGCGTTTGATAGGGTGCCATGCCAGTTTATTAAATAAGTCTTAAACTTGCACAGTGCCAAGATTCTCTCCAAAAACACTTTCTGAATCCGATATTTCCCGCCTAATTGAAATGGCTTGGGAAGATCGCACTCCATTTGATGCAATCGAGCAGTCGTTTGGCTTATCAGAGTCTCAAGTCATCCAATTAATGAGGCACGAGCTCAAAAGAGGTTCGTTTGAGTTATGGCGTAAACGCGTGACTGGCAGAGCAACAAAACACGTCGCTTTAAGAAGCAAGTTAGTCGACCGCGCTTATTGCTCAACCCAATATAAACACAAATGAAATCCCCTAAAAGACTAGTTCTTATTTTGGGGGATCAGCTCGATCTCAAGAGCGCGGCGCTGAAGGACTTTAATGTTCAGACAGATGAAGTTCTCATGGTGGAGTCTAAGCATGAGGCTCAGTATGTGTGGTCGCATCAAGCCAAGATCGCTCTATTTCTTTCAGCTATGCGGCATTTTGCCCAGTCCTTGCGCGATTTAGATTACCCAATCACGTATATTCAAAACACCTCCTTATCAATCGTTGAGGCCCTCAAAAAAAAGATTCAAAAAGACAACATTGCTCACTTAATTTGTCTTGAGCCAGGAGAGTGGCGCCTAAAGCAAGAGATTGAGGGCTTGGCTAAAGAGCTTCAGCTGCAGTTGGATATGCGTGATGACGATCACTTTTATTGCTCGCATCAAGAGTTTCTCGATTGGGCATCCGGGAAAAAAGAGTTACGTCTTGAGTATTTTTACCGCTTGATGCGCAAGACCCATCAGATTTTGGTTGATGCAGATGGCAATCCCGAGGGTGGTCAGTGGAATTTTGATCAAGATAATCGCAAGCCATATCCTAAAAAGGGTCCTGGCATCATTGATGATCCTGTGTTGTTTGAGCCTGATGCAGTCACGCAAGAAGTCATTGCTTATGTAAGCCAGACGTACGCTAAACACCCGGGATCATTAGAGGCGTTTCGTTGGCCGGTCACTCGTGATCAAGCATTAGAGGCATTACATTATTTCGTTGAGTATCGCTTGCGTAACTTTGGTGTTTATCAAGATGCAATGTGGACTGATACACCATATGGCTGGCACTCCATGCTTTCGAGCTCTCTTAATCTTAAATTGCTCAATCCTCGCGAGGTGATTGCAGCGGTTATCGATGCTTGGAAAAAATACTCCTTAGATTTATCAACTGTCGAAGGCTTTATTCGTCAAATTTTAGGCTGGCGAGAGTTTGTCAGGGGCATGTATTACTTAGATATGCCTAAGATGGCTCAGGATAACTATTACGAGCATCAAAAGGCTTTGCCAAAATGGTATTGGAGCGGACAAACCAATATGGCCTGCATGAAAGATGCCATTGGCCAGACCATGAAGTATGGATATGCTCATCACATTCAACGTTTAATGGTCACCGGTAACTTTGCATTGCTGGCAGAAATTCTGCCTTCAGCTGTCTGTGATTGGTATTTGGCGGTTTATGTAGATGCCATTGAATGGGTGGAGCTGCCTAATACGGCGGGCATGGCTTTATTTGCTAATGGCGGCCGCTTTACCAGTAAGCCTTACATCGCTAGCGGGGCGTACATTAAGCGCATGAGCAATTACTGTGATTCCTGTAAATACAAACCTGACGTTCGCTTTGGTGAAACTGCCTGCCCAGTTACTACTTTGTATTGGAATTTTTTAATTAAGCATCGCGCTCAATTTGATGCTAGTCCACGTACGCGTTTAATGACGGCGAATCTCAAAAGAATTAGCGATGATGATCAAAAGTTGATTGTGCAACATGCTCAGCACGTACTTGCTCACTTAGATGATCTTTAGGATTGCAGATGAGTAGCACATTCAAGGGTAATAAGAGCTATCTACCGAGTAAAACATGCGTTGTTTGCAAAAAAGAAATGACTTGGAGAAAGTCATGGGCAAAAAATTGGGAAATGATTAAGTATTGTTCTGATGCTTGTCGAAAAAAGGCGCCCAAAGATCAGCCTTAATCTAGAAATGAAATTACCAGGGTAATTTTTCGCCTGAGTAAGTTAGAAAACTACCAGAATCTCCTGCCCGAAGATTTTCAATCACCTGAAACATATCCGCTACCGCTTCTTGTGCTGGTCTTCCTATCTGCTCGCCACGGAATGGCTTGGAGAGTCTTGAGTTGACTGTACCGGGATGCATGGCAATCAGAGCAGCATTGGGTTTCGTGCGACCAAGTTCAATGGAAGCTGTTTTGATGAGCATGTTGAGTGCAGCTTTAGATGCGCGATAACTGTACCAGCCACCAAGACGGTTATCTTCAATGCTACCCACTTTGGCTGATAGGGTAACCATGATGCTATTTTTTGGATCGAGTAGTTTAGAAAAAGATCGAATCGTGAGTGCTGGACCAATTGCATTCATTTTCATGAGCTCTATTAATTGTTCAGTATTGAGATCATCCAACTTTTTCTCTGGCATCCAATCAGCGCTATGTAAGACCCCAATCGTATTAATAATGAGCTGAAATGGTCCTTCAGTGGCAAGCGCATTTGCGCAGGCTTCTATGGATGATGGATTTTGATAGTCCAGGGCATGTATAGAGTGGCGATGAATGCCCTCAACCCCTGAGCAATTGGGGTTATTTGTGAGAAGCTCCATAAAAGCAGAGCCAATGGTGCCAGAAGAGCCAATCACTAAGGCGCGAAAAGGGGTTGGGAGGATTTTCAAGAGGTCTTTATAGGCGGTTGTACTGTCAGCCAGTTTATTGAATAAGTCTTACACTTGCTTGATGAGTAACGATTTACAGAAACTGACCTTGTTTTATCATGGTGCATGTCCTTTGTGCCAGGCGGAGATCTTATTTCTTTCTGGTCGCAATCAAGCGGGATTGCTTGATTTTATTGATGTCGACTCAGATCGTTACGATCCTGCAAAATTAGGCGTGTCATGCGAGCAGGCACTAGCAGCTATGTATGGCCAATATGCTGATGGCAAATTGATTCACGGTGCAGCAGTTTTTCCGGAGGCGTATCGCAGGGCCAACTTGCCATTTTTGGCATGGCTATTTTCTAGAAAAGTCGTGCAGCCACCATTAAGATTGGGGTATCAGTTTTTTGCAAAAAATCGCCATTCGATTTCAAGAGTGCTGGGGCCAGGCGCATTGCGCTTGGTGCAGGCCATACATAAGATTAAGAACAAGGTAGGTTGATTGATGAAAATTCAATTCTTATTCATAAGGTTGATCGCTGCTACTTGTTTGATGTGTTCCTTGGTCTATGCCCGCGAACCAGAATATATTAATGAGGCTTTAAATCCTGCCAAAGTTCAAGGAAGTGGTAAGTTAACTTGGTGGGGGTTGCATGTCTATGATGCCACCTTGTATCGTAGCGCTAGTCATCATTCTCCAGAGTTTGCCCTGGATTTACGTTACCAAAAATCATTTAGTGGCAATTCAATTGCTAATAGAACTACTGAGGAGATGAAAAAACTGGGAGTACCAGAAGCTCAGGCTCAGGGTTGGGGTAAGCAATTGGCCACTTTTTTACCGAATGTAGAATCTGGCCAAAACATTACTGCAATCTATATTCCAAAGCAGGGCACCACATTCTATTTTGAAGGCAAGCCACTTGCGCAGATTCCTGGGGCTGATTTTCCAAAAGCTTTTTTTGGTATCTGGTTAGATCAAAAAACAAGCGCTCCAAAACTGCGTGAGCAATTACTCGGTCAAAATTGTCCGCCACCCCTTTTTCAAGAGACTTGTAATTAATGAAAAATATCACTCATAAATTCGCCGTACTGATCTTCTGCACATCATTTTTATTGGGTTGTGCCGGCCCTAAAATTTCCCAATACTCAAACGAAAAGCCTACGCTAGACCTAAGTGAGTATTTTGCCGGCACGATTGATGCTTATGGGATCTTTACGGATCGTAGTGGGGTAGTGGTAAAGCGCTTTACCGTCCTGATTCAAGCTAATTGGCGGGTGGTTGATGGAAAAAAGGTGGGCACCTTGGATGAAAGTTTTGACTATTCAGATGGCACAAAGCAAAAACGCGTTTGGACATTAACCGAGGTATCGCCAGGTAAATATATTGGTAAGGCCGATGATGTTGTTGGGGAAGCAAACGGCTCTTCTGCTGGTAATGCTCTGAATTGGGCTTATACCTTAGCCCTACCAGTAGATGGCACGATTTATCACGTTCAATTTGATGACTGGATGTATCTCGTTACACCCAAAGTGATGATTAATAAAGCTCAAATGAGTAAGTTTGGTATCAATTTAGGTGAAGTGACATTGAGCTTCTATAAACGCTAGGCGTATTCCCTGAGAGTGTTTAGTTTATGTACATGCTAGATTTCTTCTGGGCATAAAGATTAAATAAATCCTATTTTGGAGACATAGATGAAACAACATTCTTTTGTAACGCAGTTTTTAATTGGTTCAATTTTGGCAATCGCATCTTTCAATATTTTTGCACAAGCTACGCCTAAAGATTTCGTAATTGTTAAGCCTGATCAAGTGGTTTGGGGTGATGCGCCTGCGGGAGTAAAAACAGCCGTTTTGTATGGCGACCCAAATAAACCTGGAATGTATGTCGTTCGCAATATCTTTCCAGAAGGCATCATGAGCTCACCCCACTCTCATACTCAAGATCGTTTTGTTACCGTCATTAAGGGTACTTGGTATGCGGGTACAGATGCGAGTTGGGATCCTGCAACTACTGTTGGATTACCAGCGGGTAGCATGATGTTTCATCCAGCTGGCGTAGTGCATTTTGATGGTGCCATCAAAGGCCCAACAGAAATTCAGATTATTGGTATGGGCCCAGTAAGTACTACCCCAGTTTACAAAGATGCACCTCGCTTTGGAAATCCGAAGAAGCTCAACTAAGTCTTTGCCTTACTTAGAAACAAAAACCCCAGAAGCTTCTCTGGGGTTTTTGTTTGCTTCACTGCATTTATAAGAATCGATGCAATGATTAAGCGGCAATCTTGCTTGGCTCTTCTTCTCTAACTGAATGACGAATTAAATAGTCAAATGCCCCAAGCGAAGCTTTAGCACCTTCGCCCATCGCAATAATGATCTGCTTGTAAGGCACTGTTGTGCAGTCACCCGCTGCAAATACGCCAGGCATCGATGTTTCACCTTTGGCATCAACTAGAATTTCGCCACGTGGAGAGAGATCAATAACCCCTTTGAGCCATTCCGTATTGGGTAGTAGACCAATTTGCACGAAGATGCCTTCGAGCTCAATGGTGTGCTCTGCTTTGGTGGTGCGATCTTCATAACGCAGACCATTCACTTTGCTGCCATCGCCCAATACTTCTTTTGTCAAAGCGCTCTTGATTACGGAAACATTGGGAAGGCTAAAGAGCTTCTTCTGTAGCACTGCATCTGCACGCAATTGACTGTCAAATTCAATGAGGGTGACATGGCTCACGATTCCCGCCAAATCAATCGCCGCTTCAACCCCAGAATTTCCACCACCAATCACGGCAACCCGTTTACCCTTGAACAACGGACCATCGCAGTGAGGGCAATAAGCAACCCCTTTATTGCGATACTCTTGCTCACCAGGAACATTCATTTCTCTCCAGCGAGCGCCGGTACTGATAATCACGGACTTGCTCTTTAATACTGCGCCATTTGCCATCTCTACTTCAACCGCATCATCGGTTTTGCGTAAGGCGTTTGCGCGTTGCAAATTCATGATGTCGACTTCATAGTCCTTAACATGCTGCTCTAGAGCCTGAACGAGTTTTGGACCCTCTGTATGGGAGACGGAAATAAAGTTTTCGATACCTAAGGTATCCATCACTTGACCGCCAAAGCGTTCAGCAACAATGCCAGTACGAATACCTTTGCGTGCCGCATAGATTGCTGCAGCAGAGCCTGCGGGGCCACCGCCAATCACTAAGACATCGAAATCATCTTTGGCATTGAGTTTGGCCGCTTCTTCTTCAGCGCCACCAGTATCGAGTTTGGCAATAATTTCTTCCACGCCCATGCGGCCCTGACCAAACACTTCACCGTTCAGAATGACCGTAGGCACAGCCATGATCTGATATTGGTCTACCAAGTTTTGGAAAAGAGCGCCATCAATCATTTCATGCTCAACATTCGGATTGAGGGCTGCCATCAAGTTCAATGCTTGAACAACGTCAGGGCAGTTATGGCATGACAAAGAAATAAAGGTTTGAAAGCGGAATGTGCCATCAAGTTTGCGAATGCGCGCAATGATGTCTTCTTCTACTTTTGGTGGATATCCGCTAGCTTGCAATATCGCCAAGATAAATGATGTCATCTCATGGCCCATTGGTAGGCCAGCAAAAGTAATGCGTGCATCCTCACCGGTTTTGCTAACAGTAAAGCTCGGTACGTTTTTTGCCTGACCATCTGTCTTAACAGTGATCTTGTCGGATTGCTCCGCAACTTCATTGAGGAGTTCGAGCATTTGGGCTGAAGCATCCCCTTGATCTAGGCTGGCAGTCAACGTGATCGGTGCAACGATTTTCTCGAAGTACGCTTTTAATTGGGTTTTGATATTGTTATCTAACATGGTGAAATCCTTTGTTTCAATTTCAGTGAGTCTATTGGGCAGGATCTAGTCCTCTCCAATAGACTCTCCGGAGAGAGTCTGATTGGCTATAGGGTTAGATCGATTAGATCTTGCCTACGAGGTCCAAAGAAGGAGTCAAAGTGGCTGCGCCTTCCTTCCATTTTGCTGGGCAAACTTCACCTGGGTGAGCCGCTGTATATTGAGCAGCCTTGAGCTTGCGCAATGTCTCAGAAACGTCACGAGCGATTTCATTAGAGTGAATCTCTGCAGTCTTGATCACGCCTTCTGGGTTGATGATGAAAGTACCACGCAAAGCCAAACCTGCTTCAGGAATATGAACACCAAAAGCGTTTGTTAATGTGTGTGTTGGATCGCCAACCAATGGGAACTTTGCTTTACCAACTGCTGGGGAAGTCTCGTGCCAAACTTTGTGTGAGAAATGAGTATCGGTTGTTACGATATACACTTCAGCGCCTAATTTTTGGAACTCAGCATAGTTCTCAGCTGCGTCTTCAATTTCTGTAGGGCAGTTAAATGTAAATGCTGCTGGCATGAAAATCAAAACTGACCAATGGCCTTTGAGGGTTTCGTCAGTAACGGTGACAAACTTGCCGTTGTGGAAAGCTTCGGTTTTAAATGGCTGAACTGCGGTATTGATAATAGACATGGTGCTCCTCTTGTTAAATAAATTGGGTTAATCAAACATAGAATGCTTTGACAACGGGGTCCATTCTAGGGGCTATTTAATTATTTGTATAATGAATAATATCGATATAAATGATCGATTTATTAGATAACAGAAATAGGCTGTGCCTAAAGCGTAGATAATGGCTTTATATAGGCTTAAACGGCACTTTTTAGACTCAAGACAAAACACCATTTATGCAAAATTTACTGAAAAAGTTTTCTCAACTGCTTGCTATCGCTATATTTGGATTGATCCTGGTGGGCTGCCAATCTACTGCCAAAGATGGGAAGCCTCTGACACAGGAGCAGATTATTCAAAAGCGCCAAGCCACGATTGAAATGGCTAAAACAGGCCTAGATGCTCTGATTAAGCAAAACCCTAAGGTCAAAGAAGAGATTGAAAAGGCCCCTGGTTATGCAGTGTTTAGTGCGACCAATATCAATGTCGTGTTAATCGTGATCGCACGAGGTGAGGGAGTTTTATATGACAAGCGTCGTAAAGAACCAGTGTTTATGCAAGACCTGAAGACTGGTGAGGGCTTGGGTGCGGGATATCAGACCCAGTATCAAATTGTGATTTTCAAAACCACTTCTGCGATTGATCAATTCCTATTGACATCTATTGATGGGCAAAAGGGTGGCATAGATGTGGATGCGAACTTTTCAGCAGGATCAGGCGGCACCATTCGCTCTTTTAACCCTGATATCACCATTTATACAGTTGGGTTATCTGGTTACGACTTGCAGGCTAACTATGGCGGCACCTTATATTTAGTTGATCAACAACTCAATGATGCAGCCACTCTCAATAGCTTGCCAAAAAAGTCTGCGCCAGCAAAATAAAGTCCTGGATTGAAACACAGAGACCCTATACAGGGCTCTACTGGTATATCTCTATAGAAACCCTCTAAAACCAGAGTAGATTGGTGATGTATCCATCACGCATCTCTCACTGAAAGGGGTTGTTATGAGCAAAAGTCCACAAAAGGCTGTCGAGGCAAGTAGAGCGGTAGGTCGAGTTGCCATGGAAAGTGCGCAAGCCATTGCGCAGATCAATCAAAAAGCGGCGCAAGAGTTTGCCGAGCTCATCCAAAAGCGTGTTTCTGATTTGATGAAAACTCAAGATCCTAAATCAGCCTTCGATTACGTGCATGCTGAAGTTCTTCAGGACGCAGCCAAAGAAGTGACCCATTATCAGCAGCAGTTAATGGATGTTCTAAGAAGTGGCAATAAAGAGTTGGCTGAAATAGCCGAGGTGATGATTCAAGACTCGAAGGCCGATTTAATTCATTTTGTGAATGATGCGACTAATAATGCGCCAGCGGGTAGTGAGGCCTATGTCTCAGTATTTAAAACCTCGTTTAATAATGCCCTGCAAAATTTTGAGTTGGTACGCGCTGCCATGGCGGATTCATTTACTAATTTTGAAAAAAGTGTAGAGAGCGTAACGAATTTATCTGCTGTTAAGGGCTCATCTAAAAAGAAATAGCATGAGCACAGGGAGTTCTGCTCAATATTGCTGTTGAAATTGTAGGGCAGTTTGGATGGTTTGGAAATGTATCTCTACTGTAGTGTCCATCTCTTTGCCGTATCCGCCTGCCATCGAAAAGGCAAGGGGGATCTGTCTGTCCAGTACGTATTGAAAAACCATCTCATCCCTCTGTCGCATTCCTCCTTTAGAGATCTTTAGCCTCCCTAGTCGATCGCCTTCATGCGGATCAGCGCCTGCTAGGTAAATAATAAAGTCTGGATGAAAGCGATCCTCTAGTTGACCAAGGCACTTAGCCAGGGACTCCAAATAGGATTGATCATTGCACCCATCACCAAGGCCTAAGTCAAGATCGCTCACTTCTTTTTTGAAGGGGAAATTATTTTCACCATGAATAGATAGGGTGAAGATAGAAGAGTCATTCTGCAAAATCGATGCCGTACCGTTACCTTGATGAACGTCTAAATCAACAATGGCTATCTTGAGTTTGGGATTGATCTCCTTTTGTAGGGTGCGAGCAGCAATCGCAGAATCGTTAAAGACGCAAAAACCACTGCCAAGATTTCGGTAGGCATGGTGAGTGCCTCCTGCTAAATTGCCTGAGATGCCCTCCTTCATGGCGGTCTTGGCAGCAGCAATGGTTGCGCCTGCAGAGCGGCGTGAGCGCTCCACCATTTTTTCACTCCAAGGAAAGCCAATTTCCCTTTGCTCCTCTGCGCTGAGTTTGCCCTCGATGACTTTCAGAAGATAGCTCGGGTCATGGGCATACAGTATCTGTGTATCGGTTGCGGAGGGTGCTTCGACCAATTCCAGTTGCGCAAGCTTGCTGGCCAAATCTCGTACGCGAGAATACTTTTCCATTGGGAAGCGATGTCCCGCTGGAAGTGGCAAAACAAAATGGTCTGAATAAAAAGCTTTCAAACAGGATTTCCGATGTCACTAGAGTATTGCTCCAAAAATTCTAGAGATACTTTCTCTAGTGCCTTGATGTGGGTGCTCTCTAATTTAATGAGAGGAGCGCAATTCGCTTGCGCAGCTTCTAGCCAGCGATTAATACAAAGACACCATTGATCACCAGCTACTAAGCCTGGAAATTGATAGGCTGGCATTGGGGTGATGAGATTATTGCCTTTGCTCAGGCTAAATTGTAAAAACGCATCCGTGACGATGGCGCAGACTAAATGACTACCAACATCTTCTTCATTGGTTTTACAGCAACCATCCCTAAAGAATCCTGTTAGAGGGTCAAAAGAGCAGGGCACTAAGGGCTGCCCAAAAACATTCAGTGCGACATCATGACTCATCAAATCAATCCTTAATCATCGTTGAGTGAATCTATTTAATGGAGTGTGGTCTCATTCGGCAAAAAATCGCTATTTGTGTCACACTTTCCTCATCAATAAAGCTTACAAAACCAATTTTGCAGTAAAACCAGACATCACGGGCAAGCCATGAGAATTGAAGATACCGATCCAGCAAGACACGCAGGCATTGAATACCCAATGGAAGTTGGCGCCCCTGTTTTTGCCCCAATTAAAGTGGTTGAGGAAAAAGATAAAGCGGTAAACGTTGCGCGCCAAAACGCCAAGCTTGAGTATGACCGCATCATGGAGCAAGCTGAAGTCTTAATGAAGCAAGCAAAAGCATTGCAGGCAAGGTTGGATGCAACAGAGATGGTGCATAGCGCCAAATTTAGTTTTAACCCCATCCATGGAAAAATCTATCACCTCTATTACGACAGCAGAAACTCAACTAACGTCCTTATCCAAAATGGACCTAAAGAGTGGAGTTGCGGCATTCCAGATGGTTGGACCTATGCCATGGCAGTAAAGAAGTTGGGCGATAGCACTTGGGCGGTGGTGGAAGAAAACGCCCTTACTGTATGATATTTTTACTGATAACAACTATATAAATAGGTGACATGTGACAAAAGCAAGAGTAGTGAGTCTGGATCAATTAGGAAGCGCTGACGTAATTAAAGTAATCGATAAAGAGTTGCCACCACCAGCAAAAGGGGAAGTACAACTTCGTCAAACTGCTATTGGATTTAATTTCATCGACGTTTACCAGCGCTCTGGGGTATACCCGCTCGAGTTGCCTACAGGCCTTGGTCATGAGGCAGTGGGCGTAGTTGAGGCTTTGGGCGAAGGCGTGACAGGGTTAAAGGTTGGTGATCGTGTCATGTATATGAATGCCGGTATTGGTGCCTACGCAAGTGCCCGTAATGTTGCGACTGATAAATTGGTGCCTGTACCGAGCAATGTTTCTGATGAAGTGGCTGCCGCAGTTTTCTTTAAGGCGATGACAGCGCAATACCTGGTTCAGAAAACTTATCAAGTCAAAGCGGGCGATATCGTTTTGGTTCACGCCGCTGCTGGCGGTGTTGGTCAAATTCTTGCTGGATGGGCAAAAGCATTGGGCGCATTTGTAGTGGGTACTGTTGGTTCGCAGGCAAAAGTAGCTGCAGCAAAAGCAGCTGGTTGTGATGCGGTAGTGGACTATTCCCAAACAAACTGGGTTGAAGAAGTATTGAAAGCAACTGGCGGTAAAAAAGCTAACGTAGTGTATGACTCTGTTGCGAAAGATACCTTCTTGGGTTCATTGGACTGTACTGCGCCATTTGGGACTGTTGCACTCTTTGGTGCTGCCTCAGGTCATGCTCCAGAAATTCAGCCAGAGATCTTGAATAAAAAAGGTTGCCTATTCCTGACAAGACCGTCTGTGTTCCCACACAACGCGACACATGCTTTGTTGCAAGAGAATGCTAAAGCTGTATTTGATGCTATTGCCAAAGGTCATGTCAAAGTGCAAATTGGCGCAAAGTTTCCATTGGAACAAGCTGCAGATGCGCACCGTGCTGCTGAGGGTCGAAAAGTCTCTGGCGCTATTGTGATGATTCCGTAAATAGTATTTCAGCTGCCAAACAAAAAGATCACAGGAGATTGGGTTATGAGAAATATTTCATTTAAGAAAATACTTGCTTCGGCTTTAATGTTGCCATTCTTAGTAGCTACTGGAGGCATGGCTTTAGCGCAAACTTCAGCAGGCGCTCAAGGCAAGACAGAGCTTCTATGGTTTAGTCAGGCGGGCTTTCGGATTAAATCTCCTGAGGGCAAGATGATTTTGATCGATCCATGGATCACTGGCGGACCAAAAACTCCCCCACAGTACAAAAATGATTTGGCTGCGATTGGTCCGATTGATTTGTTGTTAGTGACTCATGCACACGTCGATCACATTGGTGATGCACCTGCTGTGGCAAAAGCCAACAATATTAAGTTGTACGGTCCTGCAGATATGGTGACCCCGCTTACGACTTTAGGGATTATTCCAGCTGATCTTGGTTGGCGCTTTAACAAAACAGGTCGCGTTACGCCTTTGCCAGGCATTAAGGTAACCGCAGTTCAAGCAGAGCACTCCTCCTTATTGGTGTGGAAGAATCCAGCTACCGACAAAATGGAATCTCATCCTGCAGGCGAACCCATGGGATACATCATTGAGCTAGAGAATGGTTTCAAAATTTGGCATATGGGTGATACCGGCTTATTTAGCGATATGAAATTCATTAGCGAACACTACAAACCGGATTTGGTATTGATTCCCATCGGTGGCAATTTCACAATGGCCCCAGACGATGCAGCTTTTGCATTAAAAACTTGGATTAAGCCAAAGATGGTGATTCCAATGCATTACGGATCAAACCCAATGACAAAAGGTACCTTGGCAGAATTCCAGGCGGCGATGAAGGGTAGCAATATCAAGATCATCCCAATGACTGAGGGCGAAACAGTCCAGTTTTGATCCAAATCAGGCTTAAACCGAAACCCCACATATATTGTGGGGTTTTTTATTTCCAGGCGCTTGCAATTAGTTCGTATTAGTACTAAACTAGTTCTAGTTAGTACTTAATTGGAAGCAAATGACCTTTTTACCAACCCTTCGCAATCTGGTTTCTGCCTATCAGGCGTTTGAGCGTTATTCAGCGCCAGATGTAAAGGCCATGGGGCTAACTACAACCCAGTTTGATGTCATTGCAACACTTGGTAATCAACCCCCAATGACTTGCAAAGAATTGGGTGAAAAAACCTTGGTCACTAAAGGAACCTTAACAGGCGTACTTGAGAGGCTGGAGGCAAAAGGGATTTTGGAAAGAAAGCTCAATCCCGAAGATGCACGTAGTCAGATGATTGGATTAACGCAGGCTGGACAAGCTTTGTTTGAAAAAGTATTTCCAGCCCACTTAAATCATTTGGATAAAGCATTTCAAAAATTAAGTGCTAAAGAGCTTGTAGAGATTACCTCTTCTCTACAGTTATTAAAAAATGTATTTGAAAATTAATTTTGATAGAAAAGGAAATCAATATGAACGCATTAAGCAGATCAATAGCTAACCCCTTGGTATTAGTTGCCAGAATTTTATTAACAGCAATTTTTATTTCTGCGGGCTTATCAAAGCTGAGTGGATTTGATGGGACAGTTGGATATATTGCATCCAAAGGCTTGCCACTACCAGGTTTGATTGCAGTGCTGACGATTGCCGTGGAAGTACTCGGTGGTATCGCCATTGTGATTGGTTATAAGGCGCGAGTAGCAGGCCTCTTGCTTGCAATTTTTACACTATTAGCTGGCTTTATATTCCATAACTTCTGGGCTGTACCATCTGATCAGGCTTACATTCAGAACATTATGTTTATGAAGAACCTTAGCATGGCTGGTGGCTTGTTATTGCTTACTGTATTCGGTGCGGGTGGATACTCAATTGATGCAAAAGCTGCGGCAAAAGAAGCGTAAAAATTAATACTAGCAATTCTATTTATTCAATATTTTTTGGGAGATAAAAAATGACAAAAGTTGCTGTTGTATTTCATAGTGGATATGGCCATACGGTAAAACAAGCAGAAGCAGTTGCTAAGGGTGCAAATGGAACCTTAGTAGCAATTGATGCTGAAGGTAATATTACAGATGCTCAGTGGGCCACATTGAATGAAGCCGATGCGATTGTATTTGGTTCGCCAACATACATGGGAACCGTAAGCTGGCAATTTAAGAAGTTTGCTGATGCTAGCTCCAAGCAATGGTTTTCTCAGCAATGGAAGGACAAAGTGTTCGGAGGCTTTACGAATTCCGCAACCATGAATGGTGATAAGCATTCCACTTTGCATTATTTCTTTACCTTGGCTATGCAGCATTCAGGTCTTTGGGTTGGAACAGGTTTGATGCCCTCAAATTCCAAAGCAGCAAAGCGTGATGATGTGAACTATGTTGGCTCATCTGCTGGCGCCATGATGCAAACCCCATCTGATGCTGGTGTTGATGAGGTCAATGCTGGTGATTTGGAAACAGCAAGACTCTACGGTCAGCGTATTGCAGAAATCACAAAACGACTCAAATAAGTTGGATTTCCGCTGTTTGTCATAAAAGGCCACCTTCGGGTGGTTTTTTATTGGTTTAAGGTCTCGGTTTATAATTGCCTAAGCAATTGAATTTAAAGAGATAATTCTCAAAAATCCCTTTCTGTACGTTTGACAGCCTGTAGGGGCTCTTGGACAATGCGTTTGGCGGTTTGATTCATGCCAAAACCCTTCATGACAGCCCATATTTCCCCAACTTCCAGTTCAGCCAGCCAGATGCTTGAGGCGCGCGCTTTGACCTGTGTGAGAGGAGATAAAAAACTATTTGCTGATTTGACTTTTCAAGTGGGTCCCGGGGAATGTCTGCACGTACGCGGTGAAAATGGCGTGGGCAAAACGAGCTTATTGCGTCTTTTGACTGGATTGTCTAAACCTGAGGCTGGCGAAGTTCTCTGGAAGGATCAATCCATTTCTGTTGATCCTAAGGTTTTTCATCGCGAGCTCTTATTCCTAGGCCATCGTGATGCCCTCAAAGAAGATTTATCTGCTTTAGAGAATCTGCAAATGTATGCAGCCCTCGACGACGTGCAGCTGCCATTGGATAGTGCATTAGCTGCCTTAGTGCGTTTCGGTTTGCGTGGCCGTGAAAATTTACCAGTACATTATTTGTCTGCAGGCCAAAAGCGCAGGGTATTGATGGCGCGCATGTCGACACGTAGGGCGAGTCTATGGATTTTGGATGAACCATTCAATGCTCTCGATGTGCATGCAGTTGCTGAATTGCAAGGCTTGATTGCTGAACATACTGCTGCTGGTGGTTTGGCCGTATTGACTAGCCACCAGGCTGTGAGCCTACCAAATGTCAGGGTGCTGGACTTATGAGCGCCGTATTTGCCATGATCCATCGTGATCTACTCTTAGTGATGCGTCGTAAGAGTGAAGTGCTTACAGCATTATTTTTCTTTGTTGTAGTCACGAGTTTATTTCCCCTAGGCATTGGTGCTGATGCTGCACTTTTGCGCAAGATCGCACCTGGTGTGATTTGGGTAGCCGCATTGCTGGCGACTTTGCTTGGCTTGCATCGCATGTTTGCCGCTGACTATGCAGATGGCGCACTAGAGCAAATGGCTTTATCACCTCAGCCGATGGTTTTATTAGTCGCAGGAAAAATGATTGCGCATTGGATCGTCTGCGGACTTCCGCTAGTGATCTTGGCCCCTATTATTGGTATTCAGTTTGATTTAGATTTGAGTTCTTTATATGTATTGATGGGAACCTTGTTACTGGGCACTCCTGTTCTATCGCTCTTAGGCTCTATTGGTGCCGCCTTAACCTTGGGAGTTCGTGGTGGCAGTGTCTTGATGAGTTTGTTGATCTTGCCGCTGTATATCCCAGTCCTCATCTTTGGAGCAGGGGCGGTATACGCCAATAGTGTAGGCCTCGATACTTCCGGACATTTTTCCCTGTTGGGCGCCTTATTGATTTTGGCTTTAGCATTTGTACCTTGGGTTAGTGCTGCAGCAGTAAAGATTGCTATTGAATGACTGATATTAATAATTTCTCGAAGAACCGCTTGGTCAATTGGTTTAAGTTGTCCAGCCCCAGTACCTTTTATCCGGTAGCAGGAAAACTGATTCCTTTTTTCTGGGTATTGACGGCTATTTTCGGCGCAGCAGGTCTGTGGATTAGTTTCTTTGTTGCCCCGGTAGATGCTGTGCAAGGACAGGGATATCGAATCATTTTTATTCATGTGCCTGCATCTTGGATGTCCATGTTCATCTATTTGGTGATGGCGGCATGGGCAGGATTGGGATTAGTGTTTAACACTCGCTTATCAGCCATGATGGCGCAAGCATTGGCCCCGATAGGTGCCTGGATGGCTTTCTTGTCTTTATGGACTGGTGCGTTCTGGGGTAAGCCAATGTGGGGCGCTTGGTGGGTGTGGGACGCACGCTTAACTTCTGAATTGATATTGCTATTTCTTTATTTGGGCTTTATCGCTTTACAAGCCTCAATTGATAATCCTCGCAGAGCCGATAAAGCGGGTGCCATTTTGGCTCTCGTAGGCGTAGTGAATGTGCCCATTATTTATTTTTCTGTGAAGTGGTGGAATACCTTGCATCAAGGTGCCTCAGTTTCGCTAACAAAAGCGCCAGCCATGGCACAGACCATGTTGCTAGGAATGTTATTAATGGCTCTGTGCTTCTGGATGTACTCCATTGCTGTGGGTCTGATGCGGGTGCGCACGATTATTTTGGAGCGTGAAGCCCATACGGATTGGGTGCGACAATTGGACGAGGTAAAAAACTGATGTGGAATAGTCCAGCAGAGTTTTTTGCAATGGGCGGTTATGCCCTCTATGTATGGAGTAGTTTTGGCGTTTGCGCAGTCGTTTTGTTGTTAGAGCCGATCAGTATTCGAGCTCGCAGGAAGGCGATTATTCGTAGACTTAAGCTAGAGCGATTAGCAGAGCAGTTTGATACAGAAAGCAGTCAGTGAAGCCTAGATATAAACGTGCATTAGTTATTGTCGCTGCTCTAGCCGTCATTGGTATCGCTGCACTATTAATTTTGAATGCACTCAATAGCAATATCGCCTTGTATGTCACTCCAAGTGAAGTCGCGGCTGGTAAGGCACCTCAAGGGCAGGCTTTTCGGATTGGCGGCATGGTCAAGGATGGATCCTTAAAGCGCGATGGTTTGACAGTCCACTTTGTGATTACCGACCTTGTGAAAGACATCCCCGTTTCTTATACAGGCATCCTGCCAGACTTATTTAAAGAAGGTAAGGGTGCCGTGATTCAAGGGCGCATGAATGCCAACGGCGATTTCGTTGCAAGTGAAGTGCTGGCTAAGCATGATGAAAACTATATGCCACCTGAAGCAAAGCATGCTCTAGAGCAAGCCCAAAAAAATGGAAGTAATAAATGATTCCTGAGTTTGGGCATTACGCTCTGATTTTGGCGCTCTGTATTGCCGTGATTCAAGGAGTCTTACCCTTGGTTGGTGCGCATTATGGTCGACGTGAATTCTTGGTGCTTGCAAGGCCTGCAGCGCAAACAACATTCATGCTACTTGCTGTTGCGTTCACAATCTTGGCTTGGAGTTTTTACGTCAATGATTTTTCTGTGCTTTATGTAGCCGAGCATTCAAATTCACAATTGCCAGTCATTTATCGCTTAGGTGCCGTTTGGGGCGGTCATGAAGGCTCCCTACTATTGTGGATTTTTCTGCTCAGCACTTGGACGATCTTGGTGGCTCAGCTCTCCAAAGCATTAGATGAGTTCATGGTTGCTAGAGTAATTGGTGTCTTGGGCTTGGTGACAAGTGGTTTGTTGCTGTTTGTATTAACCACATCTAACCCTTTTGAGCGACTTTTGCCTGCTGCTCAAGATGGTCGCTCTCTAAATCCTTTATTGCAGGATCCAGGTCTAGTCTTTCATCCCCCAATGTTATACATGGGCTATGTCGGCTTCTCAGTCGCATTTGCATTTGCAATCGCTTCCTTGTTATCCGGAAGGTTAGATGCTGCTTGGGCGCGCTGGTCACGTCCGTGGACAACAGCTGCATGGGTCTTTCTGACTTTAGGTATTGCCTTAGGTTCTTGGTGGGCTTATTACGAATTGGGTTGGGGCGGTTGGTGGTTCTGGGATCCTGTTGAAAATGCTTCCTTCATTCCTTGGCTCGTTGGCACTGCACTATTGCATTCATTAGCGGTGACAGAGAAGCGTGGCGGCTTTAAGAGTTGGACGGTACTGTTAGCCATTACCGCATTCTCATTGTCGCTATTGGGTACATTCTTAGTGCGCTCTGGTGTTCTGACATCTGTGCATGCATTCGCTACTGATCCAAGACGCGGCATCTTTATTTTGATTTTCTTATCACTAGTGGTTGGATCTTCATTAGCCCTTTATGCATGGCGCGCTCCTAAAAATACCTTGGGCGGTAAATTTAGCTTGAGCTCAAGAGAGACCTTTATCTTGCTAGGCAATGTATTCCTTGTTGTTTCAGCTGGATCTGTTTTGTTGGGTACGCTTTACCCGCTATTAATTGATGCTCTCCATTTAGGAAAAATTTCTGTAGGGCCTCCGTATTTCAATAGCGTCTTTGTACCCATCATGATTCCCTTGTTAGTTCTCATGGGCATTGGCCCGTGGACCAACTGGAAGAATACTGATCTGATCTCTGTCATCAAGCGTCTCTGGCTTGCTGGATTGGTCGCTGTATTAGCAGGAATTACTATTCCTTTAATCATGGGTCAATTTACCTGGCTTGCAGGACTTGGATTCTTGTTGGCATTTTGGGTGATCGCTTCAGGTTGCCAGCAAATTATCAGACAAGCTAAATTAGGTAAACCGACGCGCTCTTTTATTGGCATGCAATTAGCCCATTTGGGCATTGCCATTTTTGTGATTGGTGTCACCATGGTTGGAGCCTATCAAGAAGAGAAAGATGTGCGGATGTTCGCTGGCGATACCGTGAATGTCGGTGGTTATCAAATTCAGCTAGAGAGTGTTTCAACAGTGGCAGGCCCGAATTACGAAGCGATGCGCGGCACTTTCATATTGGCTAAGAATGGCACTACTCAAGCAAGTCTTTATCCAGAAAAGCGCAGTTACTTTTCTTCGACGATGCCAATGACTGAGGCAGCGATTGACGTGGGCTTAACCCGCGATATTTACGTTTCTCTGGGTGAAGAATTGAGTGATAAATCCTGGGCGGTGAGGGTTTATTACAAGCCATTTGTGGATTGGATTTGGGGCGGCTGTTTATTGATGGCCTTAGGTGGTGTACTTGCGATCTCTGATAAGCGTTATCGGATGAAGCTAAGGAAAGCTTCGTCATGAAGGCTAAATTCCTCATTCCTTTGCTGCTGTTTATTGTTCTTGTCGGTTTTTTGGCGGTTGGCCTGAATCGTGACCCTCATGAAGTACCATCCCCTTTAATTAATAAGCCTGCACCGGCTTTTGAAATTGCTCAGTTGGCACAGGCAAATAAAACCTTCTCTCCTGCCAGTATGAAAGGCCAGGTGTGGATTCTTAATGTTTGGGCGTCATGGTGTGTGGCTTGTCGTGAGGAGCATCCTGTATTGGTTGAGTTGGGTAAGTCAGGTCAAGTACCATTGATTGGTTTGGATTACAAAGATAAACGCGAAGATGCGCTTGCAATGTTAGAAAGACAGGGCAACCCTTATGTACTGTCTGCGTTTGATGCTAATGGCCGAGTTGGAATTGACTATGGTGTTTATGGTGTTCCAGAAACTTATGTGATTGATCAGGCAGGAGTTATCCGATTCAAGCATATTGGTCCAATTACTCCGCAGATTCTGAATCAAAAAATTTACCCTCTGCTGACTGAGTTAAAAAAGTCATGAAGCATATTTTCTTGGCGATTGTCGCGTTTCTGTGTTTGCATACTACATATGCAAATGATGCTGCACCCTTGGCTGATGATCCTGTGACTGAGCAACGCCTCATTAGTATCTCCGAGGAAATGCGCTGCCTAGTTTGCCAAAATGAATCTTTGGCAGGTTCACGTTCTGATTTGGCTAATGATCTTCGTAGAGAAATTCGCACTCTTATTAAAGAGGGTAAGAGCGATGATCAGATTAGAAGCTTTATGGTGGAGCGCTACGGTGATTTTGTCTTGTATCGTCCGCCAGTAAAGCCGATTACATGGCTGTTATGGATTGGCCCATTCGTGATTCTGGCAATCGGGATTGCCGTTTTACTTATCTACCTACGCCGTCGTAATACACTCGCCAGTAATAAAGCGCTGACTGCTGAAGATAACCAGAAAATTGATGCGCTGCTAAATACCTTAGGCAAGAATGATCGGGATGGAATCCATGGCTAGTTTCTTTATCGCAGCTTTTTTGCTGCTAGTACTAGTGCTGTTGCTCCTACTTAGACCATTTATCTTCTCAGGTAGTGCTGAGGGTACCTCTCGTCGTCAGATGAATGCCGCGATTTATCGTGAAGAGCTTGAGAAGTTGGCTGCTGAGCATTCTGCTGGAACCATCAATACTCAAGAGTATGAGATGAGTCATGCAGAAATGCGTCAACGTCTTTTTCAAGATACTAATGAAGAGGATGACAAGGCGGTCATGGGCTCCACCAGGAAAGTCATGACCGGTCTTTGCATCTTTATCATCCTGATTTCATCAGGCTTGTATTTTTATTTGGGCGATGTTGTGCGTGTAGCGCAAAAAAATGAGCAGAAACCCATGAATCAAGCAGCTGTTGAGCAAATGGTTTCTGACTTTGCCCTGAAGATGGAAAAAGATCCTAATAACCTTAAGGGCTGGGCGATGTTGGGACGATCCTATCGAATTTTGGGTCGTAATGCAGAGGCTGCCAATGCTTTTAAGCGCGCGGGAAGTTTTCTAAACGATGATCCTGAATTGCTGGCTGAGTACGCCGATACATTGGTTGCGGTTGCCAATGGAAATTTTGCTGGCAAGCCTTTGCAACTCATTCATCAAGCACTAAAACTAGATCCTAATAACTTATTGGCTCTTTGGTTGTCTGGCACCGCTTCATTTACGAGTGGTAATTACCAGGCTGCAGTACAAACGTGGCAAAAGCTTTCTCAGCAACTGCCTACTGGCTCAGAAGAGGCACGTGCAATTGAGGGCTCAATTGCAGAGGCTAGATCTAAGGGGGGCTTAGATGGTTCTGCTACTGCTAGCGCCCCTATTGCATCAGACAAGGGGGTCAGTGGTTCTGTTGAATTGTCGCCTGAGCTCAAATCCAAGATTAAGTCTGGTGATGTAGTGATGGTTATCGCAAGGCAGCCAGGCGAACGCATGCCGGTGGCTGTTCTAAAAGTACCTGTCACCAATTTCCCAATGAGCTTTGTATTGACTGATGCTTTAGCTATGAACCCTAATAACCCTATCTCCAAGCTGTCAGAAGTCGCTATTGAAGTTAGAATTTCTAAGACAGGTATGGCTAAAGCTGAAGCAGGAGATCTTCTCTCAGCAGTGCAAACTGTTAAGGTTGGCTCAAGCCGGGTGAAGTTTTTGGTTGATCAAGTTCGGCAGTAATGAGTAGCTTGGCTTTACTTGCTTGTAGTAATCAAGATTAAATAGAGGCCATATGATTTTTCTAAAAAGACAAATTTACAACCCGTTAGTCATTGCGATTGGCTTTTGTACTTTACTAATTTCTATTTTTGCTGTCTTGTGGGTTCTAGTTCCGCCACCACCTAAAGTGATTGAGTTAGCTACTGGTTTTCCAACCGGTCTCTATTACCAATTCGGTGAACGCTTAAAAAAAGAGGTTGCATCTGATGGTGTGAATCTAGAGGTGAAGGCTACAGGGGGAACAATTGATAACCTAGCTTTGTTAAGCGATCCAAAGTCAGGTGTCAACTTTGCCATGATTCAAGGGGGAGTTGCGGATATTGCTAAATATCCAGATCTAGTCTCTATTGCAGGAATGTTTTATGAGCCTGTATGGGTTTGGTATCGTGAGCCAGCATTCAAGAGCGATGGTGGTCGACTGCAGGTACTTGGACAGCTCAAAGGTAAGCGTGTTGCAATTGGTAATGAGGGTAGCGGAACTCTCGCCCTCAGTAAGACCCTTTTAAGTATCAGTGGTATCTCTGAGAGCGAAATCCGTGCAGAAAAATTAAAACCAGATCAAGCATTGGAAAAGCTCAATAGTGGCGATTTAGATGTTGCCTTTATAGTGGCTGCAGCAGAGGCACCAGTTTTGGAAAAGTTTTATAAAATTCCAGGCATTCGCTTGATGAGTTTTGATCAAGCTGACGCATACACGCGCAACTTGCCTTACTTATCTAAGGTTAGCGTCCCGCGCGGCCTTTTAAGCATTGAGCACGATATACCCCGCCAAGATATTCAGGTAATTGCACCAACAGCTACCTTGGTAACTCATGAAAATGTGAATCCAGCAATTATTTCTCTTTTACTTGGTGGATCCTATGACATTTTGAAGTCATATTCTCGTTTGCAAAAGCCCGGCGAATTTCCATCTAGCACAGGGATCGATTTCCCTTTACATATGGATGCTGAAATTTACTTAAAGGATGGTCCATCCTTTCTGCATCGCCACTTTCCTTTTTGGACGGCAGTTTGGGTTGGCCGCTTTGTCAAAATTGTTATTCCATTGCTGGTCATCTTTATTCCGCTGTTCACCTACATTCCTTCGGCTAAGAATTTCTTATTGCGTTTAAAGCTCTCACAGTTCTATGCTGAACTGAGAGAGATCGAAAAGCATGCCTTGAATCCTGGTTTGAAAGAAAAAAACTTTAAAGATCTTGAGGTAATCGAAGCGAAAGTAGACAACATCAAGGTCTCTATGATGGATTCCAAGGAGTTATATGATCTTAAAGGACATATAGGCGATGTGCGCGCACGCCTAGAGCATCTTTATTCTTAATTGCTGAAGCGAGGACGATATGGGTAAAAAAAGTAGCTTCTGCATGATTGCTTTATGCAGTTTATTTCTAACGAAGGTAGTTTTTGCACAAGCTTATCCCAATAAGCCTATCTCCCTTGTTGTTCCTCAGGCTGCTGGTGGTACGAATGACATTGTCGCTCGTCTGATTGCTCCTGCGTTCGGGGATGCTATTGGTGCTTCAGTAGTGGTTGAGAATAGGCCTGGAGCTGGCGGCAATATTGGTACACAAAGTGTGGCGCGCTCGGCAAAGGATGGTTATACATTGCTTCTTACGATTAATAGTGCGCAAGCGATTAATCCAGCGCTCTATAAAAATCCTGGATTTGATCCGATCAACGACTTTGTACCGCTTTATTACATTGGTGCCACACCATATGTTTTAGTCTCACCTCCAGGATCGCCTTATAAAACACTTGCAGATGTCATCTCTGCAGCCAAGAAGAGACCTGGTGAGCTTTCCTATGCTTCTGCGGGCAATGGAACGATTAGTCATTTACTTGGCGCTATGCTCAATACCAGCGCAGGGGTAGATATGCAGCACATTCCATACAAAGGAGTGGCTCCCGCGATTAATGATGTTTTGGGTGGTCAAGTGCCACTGGCATTTGCTAGTCTGCCGTCAGCTTTAAATTACATTAAGGCTGGTAAGCTCCAAGCGATTGCGATTAGTTCCGCAAAGCGCTCTAGTGCTGCTCCTGAGATTCCAACAATTGCAGAAACCTACCCTGATTGCGTGGGTGAAGTTTGGGTTGCATTATTTGCACCCGTTGGCACTTCAGCTGATGCTGTTAAGAAGATTCAGGCAGCAATGGATAGAATCATGGCTAAACCAGATGTGCGAGAAAAATTAATCGCGCAAGGCTTAGATCTCAGTCCTGTTCCACCGGCTAAATTAAGTGTGCTGCTGAAAGAGGAGTTGGCCAAGTGGGCCAAAATTGTGAAGGCATCTGGTGCGCAGTTAGATTAGTCGCTTGCAGCCGATTGCCCTAAAATGAACTCATGACCTCAGCCAATCTTTCTCCAACGCTTACTCCAGCCAAAGATATTTCTCAGGCTTTGCGGACGGATGGCTTCGCGGTGGTATCCGCCGAAACGGTAGCAGAGATTAGCAAGATTCCCTTAGCCAATTTAGAGCATCTACGACAATTCTGGGAAGGTTTGCCGCGTGATCCTTACCTTAAGGATGGTGGTCGTTACCGCTTTCGTCGCCATGCAAGTTACGAGGTTAAAAATCATGCACTGACTTTAGTGCCACATCGTGCACACTGGCAGTCGGTGGACTATAACGCCTTACATGGCGGAATCGAGCGCTGGTTTGAGCCGATACAAGCCAAGGTCATGAATGATCCCGCATGGCAAGCCGTCTTACTTGGCTTGACAAACGTACTAAGTAGTCTTAAACCAGTAAGCACTTGGTTTATTGAGGCACATCAGTTCCGAATTGATACGACCGATGGTATTGGTCGACCAACACCAGAGGGTGCGCATCGAGATGGCGTCGATTTTGTTGCTGTATTTTTGCTGGATCGAGTGGGCATCAAAGGTGGCGAGACCAGAATTTTTGATGCCAAAGGATCTGCTGGTCTGCGATTTACTTTGACTCAGCCCTGGTCCTTATTGCTCATGAATGATGAGCGCATGATTCATGAATCTACGCCCATACAGCCATTAGCAAACTATGGATATCGCGATACCTTGGTATTGACCTTTAGATCAAACGGCTTCCAAGATTCACCAAATCGTAGTCAGCAGTAATTATTCGGCTTCCATTCCGGCTGCTTTGATGGCTTGAGCCCATTTCGCAGTTTCTAGCTTAATTTTCTGACCCAGTGCTTCTGGTGTTCCAGGTTGGGTTTCAAACCCTAAGGAAGCAAAACGTTCGGTCAACTCCTTTGACTTTGCTGCATTATTAATAGCGTTATTTAATTTCATCACAACATCCTTTGGTATACCTGCTGGACCAAATGCCGCGAAGAATGCAATCAATTCATAGTTCTTGATGCCTAATGCCTCGTTAACAGTGGGCAATTCTGGGATGGCTGGAGAGCGCTTGAGTGACGTCACCGCTAAGCCCCGAATTTTTCCTGCTTGCACCTGAGGTAGTGTCACTGCAAAGTCTGCAGTAAACATATTAACTTGGCCACCAATTAAATCGGTCATTGCGTTGGGACCGCTCTTGTAAGATACGCCAGTCATCTTGATGCCTGCAGCGCTGGCTAACATTTCTGAGGAGACGCGTTGCGAAGTGCTTGCATAAGCAAAGGTTACCTTTCCAGGATCCGCCTTTGCTAAGGAAACAAAGCCGTTGAGAGATTTCACAGGAAGTTCATTGTTGACTGCAACAATAAGTGGTACCGATCCAAAGTAGCCAATTGGCGTAAAAGCTGTATCTTGGTTATACGGTAAATTTTTAACCAAACTTTTGAGTGCTGCATTGGTGCTATTGGTGCCAAACAGTAGGGTGTAACCATCCGCTGGTGATTTAGCAACAACATCAGCACCAATCATGCCATTGGCTCCAGGGCGATTTTCAATGACAACAGGTTGGCCAAGAGACTCAGCCATTTTGGCTGCGAACGCTCTGCCGATTTGATCGGTAGCACTACCGGGGGCAAATGGAACAATCGCTTTAATTGGTTTTGAGGGGTAGCTATCCGCTAATGCTGATGCGCTCATTAGACTGAAGGCTAGGCTAATACAGTAGCCAAGGATGCACATTTTTTTCATGTTATCTCTACTTTGTATTTTTTTATAGTGTAGCCGTTAATACGATATCAGAGGGGATTTGGGATGTGGCTTGGGCGAGTAGAATAGATTTACGTTGTCACTAATATCCTATGCGCTTTAAATCAACTGGCTACACCCCTCTTATGCTCATGGCGCAGACTTGCGCCTTATTGGGTTTTGCCTGTTATGCGGTAGTTCTTACGCCTTTACAAGAGGAATGGCACCTCAGTAATCTTCAGTCTGGTCTTATTGCTAGTGCCTTTTTCTTTGGGTACATGCTTGCCGTGCCATTGGCTACAGCATTAACCGACCGTATAGATGCACGCAAAGTGTATTTAGTTGGTGGATTGGCTGCAAGTTCTGGTCTGTTGGGGATGGGCTTACTTGCGTATAACTTTTGGACCGCAATGTTTTTCATGGCAATCAATGGTGCTGGCCTAGCAGGAACTTATATGCCAGGCCTCAAAATTTTGTCAGATCGAATTCAGTCTGGAGAGTTAACGCGGCATATTGCTTTTTATACCGCCTTCTTCGGCATTGGGACGGGCTTTTCGTATCTATGTTCAGGTTGGATATTCAATAGCCTTGGTTGGCACTATGTATTTGGAATGATTGCCTTAGGTCCCTTTGCGGCATTTTTAATTGTGCTCTTTTTGATTCCACCGCTTGCGCATGAAAAGTGGAGCGGTCCAATCAAAATTACATTGCAAGATCTATTTCCAGTAGATAAATGGAAATTGGTTTTGAGAGATAAAAAAGCATCAGGCTTTATTTTTGGTTACACCGCTCATACTCTCGAGTTGTTTGCTTCGCGCAGTTGGATTGTTGCATTTCTAGCTTTTTGTGTTGCCACCTCTGGAGAATCTGCTTTCCTAGCTATTACCACATTGGCTGGAATCATTAATTTCTTTGGTGTGCCCGCATCCATTTTGGGTAACGAGATTGCTTTACGAGTAGGTCGTCAGAAATGGGTATGTATTGTGATGCTTTCAAGCGCCATTCTAGGGGTTGCTCTTGCGAGCTCTACTGGTCAATCTTGGTGGTTGATTCTATGTTTAGCGGTCGCTCATTCTATATTTACGATGGCTGACTCTGCCACATTAACAGCAGGTCTGGTGATGAATGCCCAAGAAAACATTAAGGGCGCCGCTATGGGTCTACATTCCTTAATGGGTTTTGGTGGAGGCTTAATGGGCCCCGCCATTTTTGGTTTTGTATTGGACATCGCGGGTTCACGCTCTTCACAAAGTGCCTGGGTGTGGGCTTATGCTGCTGTCGTAATGTGGGGTGTCTTGTTTGTAATTTATGAACGTCGCAATGGTTGGGTAGATAAAACAGGTTCATGAGCGAGACCAGTCGTATTAAACCGATCTGCTATCACTGCTCAAGCAGTATTTTGCCTGGCGATCTGATTGAAGCAGAGCTTGGGGGAGCGCAGCGACAGTTCTGTTGTCCAGGTTGCATGGCTATTGCTCAAACTATTCATGGTGAGGGGCTTGAAGTTTTCTATGCCCGCCGGGCGCAGACCAGTGATAAGCCGCCAGCTTATTTAGCTAGCAATGAAATTCCAGAAAAGCTCAAACCATACGATGACCCATCGTTGCGTAGCCGTTTTACAAGGTCTCGAGGAGATAAGGATTGCTTAGAAACAACTTTGCGCCTTGAAAAAATTCGTTGTGCCGCTTGTGTTTGGTTGTGTGAGCAACATTTACGCCGCCAAGTCGGCGTTATCGATGTGCAGATTAACTATGTGACGCAAAAGGTCGTAGTGCACTTTGATTCTGGGAAAACAAGCTTAGCTAGATTGCTCTTTGAAATTGAGCGCATCGGCTATGAAGCATGGCCATTTGAGCCATCTATGGCTTTAGATAAAGCTAAGAAAGAAAAACGTCAGTTACTCACGCGCCTTGGCGTCGCCGTGCTTGGCATGATGCAAGTCATGATGTACGCGTGGCCTACCTATGTGGGGGCAGATATTACTCTGGAGTTTGAGGTCTTATTGGGTTGGACAAGTTGGGCCTTGACGGTACCAGTGATGGTGTATTCAGCAGGTCCAATATTTCAGGCTGCATGGCGCAGCATTCAATCTGTTGAACAGACACATATGTTGGGTATGGATGTACCCATTGCCTTGGCACTAGCTTTAGCCTTTATCGCTGGCACGATTAATTTAGTTACAGACTCTGGTCAAAGTTACTTTGATTCCATCACAATGTTTGTTGCATTTATCTTGGCTGCACGTTATGTAGAGCTACTAGCAAGACAAGATGCGCAAGGTGGTGCAGAAGCATTAGCAAAACAACTGCCTGCAACGTGTGAGCGCTTAATTAATTATCCATCCTCTTTAAAAGTGCAGATAGTGCCGGTAGTTAATTGCAATTCAGGTGATGTGTTGCGTGTTTCGCCTGGTGAAGTTGTGCCGGCCGATGGCATTCTGATTGATAACGAGAGTGTAATTAATGAATCTTTGCTCACCGGAGAATCAAAACCGGTTGAGAAAAAAATGGGCGATCGTGTTTATGCGGGAACGCATAATATTTTAAATCCACTCATCATTAGAATTGATGCGGTAGGACAGTCTACCCGTATAGCGGGTATTGCATCCTTATTGGATCAGGCTCTATTGGCGAAGCCGGTGATGGTAAGTCTTGCAGAAAAATGGGCCGCTCACTTTGTTGCATTTTTATTACTCAGTGCATTCGTTTCATCGGCGATTTGGTTGTACTTTGATCCGAGTCAGGCTTGGACTGTATTAGTTTCAGTGCTGGTTGCAAGTTGTCCATGCGCTTTGTCGCTTGCCGTACCCACTGCAATGGCTGCTGCACAGGGTGCGGTAACCAAGTTGGGTTTGCTGATTGTGAGGGGTCATGTCTTAGAGGGTCTTGTAAAAGCAACCGACTTAGTTTTAGATAAAACCGGAACTCTCACCATGGGTCAGCCTGAGTTACAAGAGATTGTTAACTTACGCGCAGGCTTTTCTCGCAAAGATGCTTTATCGCTTGTACTCGCTTTGGAGGCTGGCCAAAGACACCCCTTAGCGCTCTCATTAATGCGGGCAGCAGAGCTCGAGAAGCTCACCCCGGCTGTTTTAAATGATCCTGTTTTGAATGAGTTGGGAAAAGGGTTAAGTGCGGGGCCATACCGCCTTGGAAGCGCTCTGTGGATTGGTATAGATCAGAATGCTCAACAGGGGCAGTATGGTCAGGTACATCTTGCTGATGAGAAAGGCTTAATTGCTAGCTTTGTGTTCTTGGATACGCCAAGAGTGGGGTTAAGAAATTTATTGCAGGCTGCAAAGTCTAGAAATATTGCCGTTCATTTAGTTTCTGGCGATGATCCTGCAACAGTTGCTTGGTGGGCTAAGCATGTGGGTATTGAAAGTTATCAAGGCGCCTGTACACCAGAAGAAAAATATGAATATATTGAGCGTTTACAAAATGAGAAACGCTTTGTGTGGGCAATCGGTGATGGCGTCAATGATGCGCCTTTGCTGGCACGCGCAGACATCTCGATTGCAGTAGGGGCGGGTGCTCCACTTGCAGCTGCTGGAGCAGATGCAATCTTGACTGCAAGCTCACTTGAGCCTTTGGCAAAAACTTTGGCACTTGCTGATAAAACACAGGCCATTATTAAAGAGAACTTATGGTGGGCGCTGATTTATAACCTACTAGCGATCCCAGCAGCAATGTTGGGGTTGGTAAATCCTTGGATTGCCGGTATTGGTATGTCCCTGTCTTCCTTGGCGGTAACCTTAAACGCTTGGCGTTTGCGAAAAGCTTAGACTATAAGCATGGAAAGCCTCTTTATTTTGATTCCCCTGTCTTTGCTCTTGGTAGCGCTTTTGGCGTGGATTCTGCATTGGTCCATTAAAAGCGGTCAGTTTGATGATCTTAATGGTCCTGGCGAGTCTATTTTGATGGATGACGATACTCCAGCACCCCAAAAAGTTAGTGAATACTCTCAAAAATAATCATATTTTTATTGGGAAGTTATGATCTAAGGGTTTATCTTGGAGGTGGCTAGTGATTTTGCCCCTTCCTTTTTGATATAGATCAAATCCACCTTAGTGCCCCAATTCGATAATCGATCCAGTCTATTTGGATTATGTCGCTGTTTGGTCACAAAAAAGGAGAAACCATGGGACTTACCGTGGGGAGTAATCAAGACACCTTCAATTACAAGGTTGTCAGCCAATTTGCCATCGTTACTGTGCTTTGGGGAATCGTTGGCATGCTTGTCGGGGTCATCCTGGCGGCGCAACTCATTTGGCCTGAAATCACTTTTAATATTCCTTGGCTTAGCTATGGTCGTTTGCGTCCATTACATACCAATGCGGTGATTTTTGCATTTGGCGGCTCCGCGCTGTTTGCTACGTCCTACTATATTGTGCAAAGAACCTGTCAGGTACGTCTCTTCTGTGACAGGTTAGCGGCATTCACTTTCTGGGGTTGGCAAGCAGTGATTGTTTCTGCTGCAATTACTTTGCCCCTGGGCATCACTACTTCTAAAGAGTATGCAGAATTAGAGTGGCCAATCGACATTCTCATTACGGTTGTCTGGGTTGCCTATGCAATCGTGTTCTTCGGCACTGTGATTAAGCGCAAGACAAAACATATTTACGTATCCAATTGGTTCTTCGGCGCTTATATTTTGACGATTGCGGTATTACATATCGTCAATAACATTGAAATGCCAGCTAGTCTGTTTAAGTCTTACTCTGCATATGCTGGAGCACAAGATGCGATGATTCAGTGGTGGTATGGCCATAATGCAGTGGGTTTCTTCCTAACCACTAGCTTCTTGGGCATGATGTATTACTTCATTCCAAAGCAAGCTGAGCGCCCAATCTACTCATATCGTTTATCAATTGTTCACTTCTGGGCATTGAACTTTACGTATATGTGGGCTGGTCCCCACCACCTGCAACACACCGCATTGCCTGATTGGACCCAATCTTTAGGCATGGTTTTCTCATTGATTTTGTTAGCACCATCCTGGGGCGGCATGATCAACGGCATTATGACTTTATCTGGCGCATGGCATAAATTACGCCGTGACCCCATCTTAAAATTCTTGGTCGTGGCATTGTCCTTCTACGGTATGTCTACTTTCGAAGGTTCCATGATGTCCATTAAGACAGTAAATAGCCTGTCTCACTACACAGATTGGACTATTGGCCACGTTCACTCTGGTGCACTAGGTTGGGTTGCAATGATCACGATTGGATCTTTGTACTATCTCATTCCTCGTTTGGTTGGTCAGCGAGATATGTACAGCACTAAATTAATTGAAGTGCATTTCTGGATTGCAACGATTGGCGTAGTGATTTATATCGCTGCGATGTGGATTGCGGGTGTGATGCAAGGCTTGATGTGGAGAGCTTTTGAGCCTGACGGTACTTTGACATATAGCTTTGTCGAGTCAGTAAAAGCTACCTATCCTTTCTATGTCATTCGTTTGCTAGGCGGCCTGTGCTACTTAGGTGGCATGTTGTTGATGGCTTATAACGTCTACAAAACAGTGATCAATAAAAAATTTGTAGACGCACCTATTCCACAAGCGTCCATCGCTGCTCACTAAGGAAAAGAACATGTCAGAACAACGTCGATTTTTCTCCCACGAAACACTAGAGCGCAATGTTGGTTGGTTAATCATCGCTACTATTGCAGCAATTTCAGTTGCAGGCTTGGTACAGATCGTGCCATTATTTTTCCAGCACTCCACAACCGAACCTAGTCCAGGTGTAGTACCTTACTCAGCACTGCGTTTGGCTGGTCGCGATATCTACCAGCGTGAGGGTTGCTTAGGTTGCCATTCACAACAGATTCGTACGCTGCGTTCAGAGGTGGAGCGCTATGGTCCTTACTCCTTAGCTGGTGAGTCTGTATATGACCATCCATTTATGTGGGGAAGCAAACGTACAGGTCCAGATTTGGCTCGTGTAGGTGGTCGCTATTCTGATGCGTGGCATCAGATTCATTTAAACAATCCACGTGATGTAGTGCCTGAATCGAATATGCCTGCGTATCCGTATTTGGCTAAGAGTGCTGCTGATGCAAGCACCATTCAGTCACATATGATTGCAATGCGTCGTCTGGGTGTTCCGTATACCGATGAAGAAATTGCAAATGCGCCAAAAGAGCTAGAAGGTAAAACAGAGTTAGATGCTTTGGTTGCTTATCTTCAAGGTCTTGGTATTAACCGTAGATACATCATTGTTGATGAGGTGGTTGCTAAGTAATGCTTAGCGACTGAGACATATGCAAAATATCGCTCCCTACCTCTCAGCAATTTCTACCGTGCTTGGCTTGGTAGTTTTTTTAGGAATCGTTTGGTGGGCTTGGTCTGCAAAAAGACAGCCTGCCAATCAAGAATCCGCCGAACTTCCGTTCGATCTACCCGATGAATTCAGTAAGGATAAATCATGAGTGACTTTCTTGGTGCTGGTTGGAGTGCCTATATTGCCTTAGTAACATTAGTCGGTATTGTTTGGTGCATCTGGTTATTGCTTTCTCAACGTAAGACAAAGGTCACACTGAAGCCGGATGGCGATGTTGCAGATACTGGTCATGTATGGGACGGTGATTTGCGCGAGTTGAATAATCCATTGCCACGTTGGTGGATGTGGATGTTCTTGATCTCTTGTATTTTTGGTTTGGTTTATTTGGTTCTCTACCCAGGACTGGGCTCATATCCAGGTATCTTGGGTTACAGCACTGATAGCGCTTTGATGAAGTCAATGACAACGGCCAATGATGAGCTCAAACCTATTTATGCTCAGTATGTGAAAATGGATATAGAGCAAATTGCTGCAGATCCTAAAGCTCGTGAGATGGGTCAGCGTTTATTCTTGAACTCTTGTGCGCAATGCCATGGTTCAGATGCCGGTGGTTCTAAAGGCTTCCCGAATTTGACTGATGGCGACTGGTTATATGGTGGCTCACCTGAAAACATCAAAACGACTATCACATATGGCCGTGGCGGTGTAATGCCTCCATTCCCACAATTAGATAGCAAGCAAATTGTGGATGTGGCGAACTATGTCCGCAGCTTATCTGGCTTGCCGTCTGATGATTTGAAAGCCGCGCGTGGTTCAGAAGTCTTTAAAGCGAACTGCGTAGCATGTCATGGCGCCGATGCTAAAGGCAATATCGCATTAGGTGCGCCAAACTTAACTGACAAGACTTGGTTGTATGGAAGTTCTGAAGCAACTATTGTTGAGACGGTGACTAAGGGTCGCATGGCAATGATGCCTGCGCAGGATAAAGTGTTAAGTCCCGAGAAGATTCAGTTGTTAACTGCTTATGTTTGGGGCTTGTCTAACAATAAGCAGCCAGCATCTAAGTAATTAGTGTCAAGCAATTCGCCGGGTGGTAAGCCCATTCCGATAGAAGTTATTGAGGAGTCTCTTTATGAGGTCCGGCGAAAGATTTATCCGCGTTCAGTCTCAGGACTCTTTGCCCGCTGGCGTTTTATTCTTGTTTTTGCCACTCAATTACTGTTTTATGGCTTGCCATGGGTGAGCTGGAACGGTCGTCAAGCAGTTCTCTTCGATTTAATTCAGCGTAAGTTTTATATCTTTGGTCTTGTGTTGTGGCCACAAGATATTATCTATCTAACGCTGCTACTGATTCTTTCTGCTTTAGCTCTATTTCTATTTACGGCAGTAGCAGGGCGCTTATTTTGCGGTTACGCATGCCCGCAAACAGTCTATACCGAAATCTTTATGTGGATCGAGCGCAAAGTAGAAGGCGATCGCTTTGCACGGATTCGTTTAGATGGCGAAGAGTGGCCTTGGGGAATACGGAAGTGGCGCCTCAAAATCACTAAGCACTTTCTTTGGCTTTTGATTGCATTCTGGACGGGCTTTACCTTTATTGGTTATTTCACGCCAATTACAACGCTCGGATCAGCATTGCTTCATTTGTCTCTTGGGCCATGGCAAACCTTCTGGCTGTGTTTCTATAGCTTTGCTACGTGGGGTAATGCAGGCTTTATGCGCGAGCAAGTTTGCAAATACATGTGCCCTTATGCACGCTTTCAAAGCGTCATGGTCGACAAAGACACTTTCTTGGTGACTTATGACAAGGTGCGTGGTGAGCCCAGGGGTAGTCGCAGCAAGTCAGCAGATCATGCTTCATTGGGTTTGGGTGATTGCTTAGATTGCAGTATTTGTGTTCAGGTCTGTCCAACTGGTATTGATATTCGTGATGGCATGCAGTACATGTGTATTGGTTGCGGAGCTTGTATCGATGCTTGCGATCAAGTGATGGAGAAAGTAGATTATCCAAAAGGATTGATTCGCTATACAACTGAAAGGGCGGTTGAGGATCGAGCATCCAATCAAAACGCTATTCGGCATATCTTGCGCCCACGGGTATTGATCTATACCGCCTTCATTACAGTGCTTGCCACAGCATTCTTGGTATCGCTAGCCACTCGAAATCCTTTGCGAGTTGATGTCATGCGTGATCGTGGTGCCTTGGCAAGAGAGGTTGACGGTGTACGGATTGAGAATATTTATCGTATTCAGATTATGAATGCCTCTGAAAATAAAATGAAAGTGCAAGTCAAGGCCAGTGGTTTGAGGGATTTGAAAATCCTAAACTCCCAAGGGCAAGTTGTGTCTGATATTGAAGTAGGGCCTGCAAGCAATCTCCTAATGCCAATCAAAGTGAGCACCGCCATTGGAGAAAATGAGCCAGGTAACTACCCGATCCATTTTGATGTAATTGCTCAAGAACTTTCTGGAAATGAGATGATTGCCAGAAAGCGTGATGAGAAATCCACTTTTATTATTCCCCGCTAAGCTTATAAGCAAGAGATCGAGAGGATAACGATGACCGAACAGCAAACTATCAAGCCTTGGTGGAAGCAGTTATGGCCCTGGCTTCTAATTAGCGGGCCAGCCGTCGCGATGATTGGCTGCGCAATTACGATTTGGTTAGCCATTAATCTTTATGCCGATAAGCCATTGCGTGATGGTGTTGTTAAGCAAGGCTTAAAAGTCGAGCAATTAAAAGATACGCAGGCCAAAAAATGAAATACCGCCTACTCATTTGGATTCTATGGCCTTCTTTCTTGGTAGCTGGTATGGCTGAGGGCTTGTTATTTACCGTAATTCATCCACAAGATCTCTTATTTTTTGGGCACCACCCCGATATTTCTGATGAGGGTATTTATACCCTTGGATTTTTTGCGATTTGGTTATTCTGCGCAGTCTCAAGCGCACTAACAGCTTATATTTTGCCCGGCATTGAATCCCCAGAGGGTAAAGAGACAGATCGCGGCCTGCTTTAAGCTAGGCGTGCTTTACGGGAATATCAGTACTGACGCAGACTGTTCTGTCTGGGTTGGGAATACCAGCTAGTTCATACAAGCCATTCATATCGATGAGTTTGATATGACGTTGTTTGATTTGAATCAGTCCGGATTCAGCAAAGCGTGACAACATGCGACTCACGGTTTCAATTTGAATACCGAGATAGCTACCAATATCCACACGGCTCATACGTAGATCAAATTCATTATTGAGATATCCGCGTGCTGCTAGGCGTTGTGAAAGACTCAATAGGAATGCCGCTAATCTCTCTTCAGCACGCATAGTACCCAATGAGAGAAGATGGCGTTGATCCTGAGTGAGTTCTCGACTCATGATCTTGTGGAATTGATTTTGTAAAACAGGAATCTGGCGTGCTAAATCTTCAAAAGCATCATAACGAATGATGCAGACTTCACTTTCTTCGAGGGCAAGCGCATCTGATTGGTAATGACCATCACCAATGCCGTCGAGCCCCAAGATTTCTCCTGGGAGATGAAAGCCAATTACTTGCTGGCGGCCATCTTGTAGGCAATATTCTGTTTTGAGGGTTCCAAAGCGAACGCTATACACCGAGCTCAGTGGATCGCCGTGCCGATACAGACTTTCACCCTTTTGCAGATGAACCCGCTCTTGAACCAAGGAATCAATTTTCGAAACATCAGTAGGAGTGAGGCCAACCGGCAGACAAAACTGCCCTAGAACGCAAACAGAGCATTTGCTTGTTGGGGTATCGGTTGGCTTGTAATTCATATAAGTCGATTATGCAGACAGTTTATTCTACTAGGGTGAACACTCTATTTACCACTTTATTAAGTCAGTGAAATGTTAACCATCAGCCTCCTTCTAGCGGTTTTCTTGGGCGCTTTGGTGAGTGGCTGGCACTGCGCTTTGATGTGTGGTGGGATCGCTGCAGCTATAGAGCGTCCAGCAGCGCTAGAGAGTCCTCTAAGGGCTAAATCTGAACTCTTTTACATGCAAATCATCATGCATTTAGGTCGAATCACGACCTATGTCATTTTGGGCGCCTTTGCGGCGTGGGTAGGAGTAGTCGTTTGGCAACAAAGCTTTCTGCCAATCCAGAGATTCTTATTTGTAATGACTTCTTTGCTATTGATTTTTATGAGCCTTCGCTTGCTAGGTCTTGGTAAGTCAGAGAGTCGACTGGGTGGAAAATGGTTAAGTACCCAGATCGCAAGTTATTGGGCAAAATATTTAGGTCGTTTTGCTAATGGACCCTCTCGCTGGTTTAGTGGCATGTTATGGGGTCTAGTGCCATGTGGTTTGGTATACAGCGTTTTGCCCTTAGCTTTTTTATCAGGTGACGTCTTTACTGGCGCAGCATTCATGTTGGTATTTGGCCTGGGAACCTTACCTAACTTATTATTGATTTCTAAATTTTCAGCGGCATTGACTCAATTTGCGCAGTATGTATGGGTGCGTTACTTTGCGGCCTTACTACTATTTTTTGCTGGTGGTTTTGGCTTGTATCGCGCCTGGATTCTGCCTGAAGCCTTACTTAAAGGTGGTTTCTGTATTGCTTAATGCCCTGTCGCTGCTGCAATGCCAGAAGGCAGATCAGGATATAAGCAATCTGGCGGTATTGTTTGCAAGAAGCCGCTACGCTGCGCCATCTCATATGGCTGATGATCTAAACCGCAAATAATCAATTTAATATTGCGAATTTTGCAAAGATGCGCTAATTCAGTAATCGTTTCCATTCCAGAGGTATCCACATAGATCACATTCTTGAGATCAATGAGCAGTACTTGTGACGGTAGTTTCACTTCAATTTTTTCTAGAAGTTTCACGGCCCCAAAAAATATGGCGCCATAAATACGGTAAGCATCAATACGGCCTTGATGGTTTTCTAGTTGCGGAAAGTGATCGGTATCAGCCAATTCACAACGAGATAGGCTGGAGATGCGATAGATAAAGGTAATAAATGCAAACAGCAGTCCTACTTGTACTGCAATCGTCAGATCCAAAATGACAGTGAGTAAAAATACACTCATGATGGTGAGTTGATAGGGCAGGCGGAACTGCTTTAAGTCTACAAATTTTTTCCATTCACCCATATTCCAGGCAACATACATTAAGATGGCCGCCAAACTTGCTAAGGGAATATCTTTTGCTAGAGGTGCTGCAAATAGGACAACCAGTAATAAAGTGAGTGCGTGCACGATCCCTGCAATTGGAGTGGTGCCACCGCTTTCGATATTGGTCACGGTGCGCGCAATCGTGCCGGTTGCAGGCATGCCACCAAAAAATGGGATTGCTAAGTTTGCAATCCCTTGCGCAATGAGCTCTTGGTTAGATTCGTGACGATCGTGAATTAATCCATCAGCAATACGAGCGCATAGTAAAGATTCAATTGCACCCAATAGGGCCAGAGTTAATGCGGGGGTGACCATAAATTGCGCAGTACCCCAACTGATGGGTATCCACTCAAAATGTGGCAGGCTAGAGGGAATGCCGCCAAATCGGCTACCTATAGTATCGATCGGCAGGCTCAATAGGCCCGTAATGATGGTGGCTACCACCATTGCCACAACCGTTCCCGGCAAGTGACTGAGCCAGCCCAAATGTTTCTGAATCATCTTCCAGATAATGATGATGGCTAAGCTGCCGCAGGCTATGCAGAGCGCAGCAGAATTAAATGTATCTGCAGCGTTATAGAGTGCCCCAATAGATTGAAAAAACTGAGCAGGCATTTTCTCAATGGATAAACCAAAAAAATATTTGACTTGAGATAGCCCAATGAGAACTGCGATACCGTTAGTAAATCCAATGATGACGGCAATTGGAATGAATCTCACTAGGGTTCCGAGTCTGAGTATGCCCATCAGTAACAGAAATACGCCAGACATTGCGGTGGCTAATAAAAGGTTAGGAACACCATATCGCTCGACGATGCCATACACAATGACAATAAAGGCGCCAGCTGGGCCACCGATTTGCACACGACTGCCGCCCAGTAATGAGATAAGTCCGCCGGCGATGATGGCAGTAAAAATCCCGGCCTCAGGTTTTAATCCGCTCGCAATTGCAAATGCCATCGCCAGCGGGAGCGCTACGACGCCAACAGTAAGGCCAGCTAAAACATCTTTGGTAAATAGGGTGCGGTTATAACCCTGAAAAGAGTCGAGGATTTTGGGGTGAAAAAACATCAGGATTTCAAGAAAGTCGATCGCCTACCCAGTAGGTAAATCCTGCAGAGAATGCCGTTACGAGTGAACCCCAGGCAATATCTACGAAAGCAAGTTTGGTGGGGAAGTCTCGAATCACTGCCAGATTGGTTAAGTCATAAGTCATATAGCAAACCAATCCAAACAAAGCGCCATATTGCAGTGCATGTATCCAAGACTGTTTAGAAAGTGCTGGCGCGATGACAAAATTACAGACGCCTAGGGCATAAATGAGATAAAAAGCTAAGCCGGCTAATAGCTTGGGTTCACTGGCCATCAAATCACCCATCTCGTCACGATATAGATTCTTTGCGATCCCTAAAAGCCAGACTAAATCCACCGCAATCAGGGTGATTAAAAAAGAAAAGTAGATCCCTAAATACTTGAGCAATTCAGTTACCCTTTGAGCTTTTATAGGTCAATAATAAGCATTATGATGGAAAGAGTGAATTAGTAGTTTAATTTAAAGGGGGTTGATTATGTTTAAGCATTTATTGGTGCCGGTTGACGGTTCAGATGTCAGTAAAAAGTCTTTAAAAAAGGTCGCTGCGCTTGCAAAGGCGGATGGCGCGGCTGTAACACTAGTTTATGTTTCTGACCCGTTACCTCCTTTGGTCTACTCCGATAGCACTATGGGCTATGGTTTATCTGCTAAAGAACATAAAAGCGCTTGTGACGCTTACGCAAAAGATGTATTCAAAAAAGCGGCTACTGCACTAGGCTCTAGTATCAAAGCAAAATCACTGCATATCTCCAATACAAACCTTGCTGAAGGTATTTTGGATGGCGCTAAAAAAGCTAAGGCGGATGTGATCGTAATGGCTTCCCATAAACGCACAGGAATTAGTGGCGTTTTGTTGGGTAGCGAAACACATGAAGTTATCGTGCATTCCAAATTACCAGTTTTGGTACTTGGTTAAGCTTCACCAAGTTAGAAAAATACAATGGGGTCCATCAGGACCCCATTTGTTTCATGCTGCGTGATTTATTGGCGCGTAATTGGGCTACCGAGTAGCAATATCTCGCGGGTTAGCTGCCCACTTTCATTATCACGCATTGACCATAGATCGAGTTGTGTTTTTGATGCATAGGGGTCAACATAAATACCATCTTTTCTCAATTCAAAATGCAGATGGGGGCCAGTTGATCGACCGGTAGTTCCAACATAGCCAATTTCAAGACCACGACGAACTTCATTGCCCACTTCAAGTTCGGAGTTGTAATTACTTAAATGCGCATAGTAGGTGTGATATCCGCCTGGATGTTCAAGAACAATCAAATTACCAAAGGCGCCGCTAAATCCTTGATGAACTACTCTACCATTGGCTACGCTAAAGATTGGGGTGCCTACAGGTGCGGCATAGTCAATACCCATATGAGCCCGATAGCGTTGTTTGGTAGGGGTGGGTTGAGTTACTGCCATATTATTTTTGGGGCGTTTCGGGCTGCCAGCGCGAACCATCCCTACGCCACGTGAGATGCGTCGATAGCTTAATGGGTTTGTCCAAAAAGATCGCTCTAAAGATTCGCCGCTACCAGTAAAGAAACCACCAGGGATATCGCTGCGTTCTACCCAAAAAGCACTGGCAAATACCTCTTTATTGGCTGGATCAATAATCTCTGCAGCCCATATCTGCGCCCATCTTTCTCGATCACCAAAATCCACAATCAGGCGCACGATACTATTAGTGTTTTCGAGGGAGTTGTTATCTTCAGGATAGATCTGTTTGATGATGGAGTTGAGTTCCCACACTAATTCCACGGGCAACTTATCACCCAATTTACGTGGATCATATAAAACCTCTTTTAAGGGAACACGTATTTCAGTGAGATTTTTAGATTCATTTCTTAAAAAGTCTTGCTGCACTAAGAAGCCGCCAAAAGCGGATGGGGTGAATGTCCAAATCTCTGTTTTACTGTCTTGGATTGGACCATTCATGATGCTTAGCGAGTCAAAGCGATTGCGGGTAGTAAACGCAACGGCATATGGAATACAGTCACCACGCACCTTGTCAAAGAAGCTTTTCGTCTGACTTTTGAAGAATTCAGAAAATTGGCGATTATCAATGCCAATACTGGAGGGTAAATTATTTTCGTTAAAGCTTCGTCGAAGACAACCTTGTATGACTCGATAGTCTAGGTTGGCATCGCTATCAAGCATGAGCTCGCTGGGATTTTTTTTCTGAAAGAGCGAGGGATTTAAGCTCATACTGTTGGTCTTTGAGCCAGACCCCGCAGATTTATCCTTGAACCCTATTTGTTTTGTGTTTTGGACGTACACCTTTGTTCGGCTTTGATTAGTCTGCTGAGTCTTATTTGTTTGGGCATGCGCTGCAACGCTCAATCCTAGAATCAGGCTGAGTAAACTGCTTCCCAGGAGGAGTGCCGCCCCATCCATGAGGCGGTGATAAACGGTCACTTTTTTATTCACCTCACAATTATCTAATAATGTGAGTTATGACCCGGGGAATTTTGTTGTGCCGCAATAAATTAACCCTACAACAGGCTCAAACTGAGTATTTCATTACTAGCTACAATATTTTTTTTCATTAAGGAGTTCAGATGCCAATCATCGAGTCTGTGCAAGTCGCGTCAGTCGCCGTACCCCTGGATAAAGTCACTTCATTTTCAACACGTACTGTAACTGAGCGCCACTATTGTTTGGTTAAAGTGCGCGGCAAAGATGGTAATGAGGGTATTGGTTTTTGTTATGTTGGCAGTGCTGGTGGTGATATTGCCAAAATTGCTGTTCAGCAATTGTTAGCGCCCAAGTTAATTGGCCAGAATAGCCATCGCAGTGAAGGTCTCTGGATGGAGATGTATAACGAATCCATTTTGCAGGGTCGAACTGGCGCTGTGATGCGTGGCATTTCAATTTTGGACACAGCCCTTTGGGATTTAAATGCTCGCGCTGTAGGTTTACCTTTGCACCAGTATCTGGGGTCTGTAGTGGACGATCGTGTGCCTGCCTATGCCAGTGGCGGTTATTACTTGGATGGTAAGACTCCAGCCAAGCTTGGCAAGGAAATGGAATCTTACGTAAAGCAGGGCTTTAAGGCGGTCAAGATGAAAGTAGGGCGTCTATCTCCATCAGAGGAAGAGGATCGCGTCAAGGCAGCCCGCAAAGCGATTGGTGACGATATCTTATTAACATTGGATGCCAATAATGCCTGGCGAGATCTGCCAACAGCGCTGGAGTATGTCAGGCGCTTTGAGGCCTACAACCCATACTGGATTGAGGAGCCTTTTTCACCAGATGCGATCGACCTTCATGCAGCCTTAGCGCGTCAAACCAAGATTAATGTTGCTACTGGCGAGATGGAAGCTGGTCGTTGGCGTTTTAGGGAGTTAATCGACGCTGGTGGTGCAGCCATTTTGCAATCTGATGCTGCGGTATGTGGTGGCATTACTGAGTGGCGCCGTATCTCTGCTTACGCAGATCTAAAAGGCATTACGGTTTGTCCGCATTGGATGCATGACTTGCATGCACCGCTAGTGGCAGCAACTCCCAATGCTCGCTTCGTGGAATTCTTTTTAGATGATCAGGTTCTCAATTTCCGTAGATTGATCAATAAGCAACTCACTTTTAAAAACGGAGATTTGATTTTGCATCAAACT
>Ga0207956_1000043_pt1 | contig 44787 bp, 48 predicted proteins | sample CryBogCBE25Jul07_FD_184580 | JGI IMG/M metagenome (GOLD analysis project Ga0207956, IMG submission 184580) | Freshwater microbial communities from Crystal Bog, Wisconsin, USA - CBE25Jul07 (SPAdes) (version 2) | ecosystem: Environmental > Aquatic > Freshwater > Lake | place: Crystal Bog...
GGGCGTTCGCGAGGGTTATAGAACCGGTCGCGGTCGTGTAGTAATGCGTGCCAAGACACACTTTGAAGATTTGGATAAGGGCGCGCGTCAAGCCATCATCGTTGATGAGTTGCCGTATCAAGTCAATAAAAAGAACCTGCTCGAGCGCATTGCTGAGTTGGTGAATGAGAAAAAAGTAGAGGGCATCTCTGATTTACGTGACGAGTCAGATAAATCCGGTATGCGCGTTGTCATCGAGCTCAAGCGCGGTGAAGTTCCTGAAGTGGTTCTCAACAATTTATACAAGAGTACTCAGCTGCAAGATAACTTCGGTATGAACATGGTGGCGTTGGTGGATAACCAGCCACGCTTGTTGAATTTGAAGCAAATGCTCGAGTACTTCTTGCAGCATCGTCGCGAAGTAGTTACACGTCGTACGATTTTTGAATTACGCAAAGCGCGTGAGCGTGGTCACGTATTGGAAGGTCTTGCAGTTGCGCTCGCAAACATTGATGAGTTCATTGCGATCATTAAAGCTGCTGCAAACCCAGTGATTGCGAAGCAAGAGTTGATGGGTAAAGCATGGGATTCATCGATGGTGCGCGAGATGTTGGCGCGTGCTGAGACCGATACGCCTGGTGGGCGCAATGCCTATCGCCCTGAAGGTTTGTTGCCTGAATACGGCATGCAAACTACCGGCTTATATCGCCTCTCTGATAGCCAAGCGCAAGAAATTTTGCAAATGCGTTTGCAACGCTTGACTGGCCTTGAGCAAGACAAGATTGTTAACGAATACAAAGAAGTCATGGCGGAGATTTCTGACTTGCTAGATTTATTAGCAAGACCAGAGCGTGTTACTTCCGTCATTGAGAGTGAACTCAAGGAAGTTCAATCAGAGTTTGGTGCTGCTGGTAGCGATAACGGTCGTCGATCATTTATTGAAATGAATGCAACCGAGCTCTTCACAGAAGATTTAATTACGCCACAAGATTTGGTAGTGACACTTTCAAATACTGGTTATATGAAGAGTCAGCCTCTAAGCGAGTACCGCGCACAAAAACGTGGTGGTCGTGGCAAGCAAGCAGCTGCTACCAAGGATGAAGATTGGATTGATACTTTATTCGTAGCAAATACACATGACACGATCTTGTGCTTCTCTGATCGCGGTCGCATGTACTGGCTTAAGGTTTGGGAAGTTCCGCAAGGAAGTCGCACTTCTCGCGGCAAGCCTATCGTCAACATGTTCCCGCTCATTGAAGGCGAGAAGATCACTGTGATACTGCCGATTAAGGGTTATCAAGATGATCGTTATGTATTTATGGCTACTAGCTTGGGTACAGTGAAGAAGACACGCTTGTCTGATTTCTCTAACCCACGTAAGGCCGGCATTATTGCTGTGGATTTGAACGATAACGACTTCTTAGTTGGTGCAGCGATTACTGATGGTCAACACGATGTCATGTTGTTCTCCGACGCTGGTAAAGCAGTGCGTTTTGATGAGAATGATGTTCGTCCAATGGGTCGTACCGCACGCGGTGTCCGCGGTATGAACTTGGGCGAAGGTCATCAAGTGATCGCGATGTTGGTTGCACCTGCAGAAGCTGCGGAAGGCGCTGAGGTAGCGGCGGTTGATACAAATGGTGTTGCTATTCCGAGCAGTGTCTTGACCGCAACCGAAAATGGTTTTGGTAAGCGTACGCCAATTGCTGAATACACTCGTCATGGTCGTGGCACTAAGGGCATGATTGCCATTCAGACAACTGAACGTAACGGTAAGGTCGTAGCTGCAGCTTTGGTATCACCAGAAGATCAAATTATGTTGATCACCACAGGTGGTGTTTTGGTGCGTACTCGCGTATCTGAAATTCGTGAGATGGGTCGCGCAACTCAAGGCGTTACATTGATCAATGTGGATGAAGGTACTCGCTTGTCTGGTTTGCAACGTATTGCTGAGAGCGATTCAGATGATGACTCTGACGATGCAGAAGAAGATGTATCCGCAGAACCGGCAGCTGATTCAAATTCTGATACGGCAGGTGACGCTTAAGGCGTCATCACAAGACTAGTAACGTTATGACTTTCGACCGCCGCATCTTCAATTTCGCTGCGGGGCCTGCTACTTTGCCAGAGGAGGTGCTGAAGCAGGCTGCCGATGAGATGCTCAATTGGCGTGGACTTGGTACGAGCGTGATGGAAATTAGCCATCGCAGTAAAGAGTTTATGGAAGTCTACGAAGAGACATTGCAGGATCTTCGTACCTTGATGAACATTCCCGACACATACGAAATCTTGTTATTACAAGGTGGCGGTCTTGGTCAGAATGCTGCCATTCCAATGAATCTCATGTCGCTCGCTAAAAATGGCCCTAAGGCGGATTTCATTGTTACTGGTGTTTGGTCTGAAAAATCATATAAAGAAGCGCAGAAATACGGCACAGCAAATTTAGCCGCATCCTCGGCCGCAGAAAAATTCAACACAATTCCCGCAAGATCCACTTGGAATTTATCGAGTGATGCTGCATACGTGCATTACTGTGCGAATGAAACTATTGGTGGCGTAGAGTTTCCGAATGTTCCGGACGTTGGCAACATTCCATTGGTTGCAGATATTTCAAGCAACATTCTTTCTAAAGAAATGGATGTGAATCAGTGCGCAGTGTGGTTTGGTGGTGCGCAAAAAAATATTGGCCCTTCTGGTGTCACGATTGTGATTGTTCGTAAGGATTTCCTTGGTCATAGTATGGGCATTACCCCCACGATTTGGGATTGGTCTGTCCAGGCAAATACCCAGTCCATGATTAATACCCCGCCGACTTTTTCAATCTATATGGCCAGTTTAGGCTTTAAGTGGTTGCTCAAGCAGGGGGGTGTAAAAGCAATAGAAAAGCGTAACCAAGAAAAGGCTGACTTGTTATACAACTTTTTGGATCACAGCAGCCTGTATGAAAACCGCGTCACTAAAGAATATCGTTCGCGAATGAACGTGACTTTCTTCCTAAAAGATGAGAGCCTAAACGCAGAGTTTTTGGCTCAATCGAATGCGGTGGGCTTGGTTGCCTTACGCGGCCATAAAGCTGCAGGTGGTATGCGCGCTAGTATTTATAACGCAATGCCTATTGAAGGCGTCAAAGCCTTGGTTGAATATATGCGCGACTTTGAAAGGCGGGCTTAATGAGTACTGAAGAACAGCGCTTAGCTCCCTTGCGGGAAAAAATTGATTCGCTTGATGCGCAGATTTTGGATTTGCTGACTCAGCGCGCCAAAGCGGCGCAAGAAGTGGGCCATGTTAAAGGTGGTTTCTCGTCCCCAGTCTTTCGTCCTGAGCGTGAGCGTCAAGTAGTTGCGCGTTTACAGGAAATGAACAAAGGCCCGCTGCTTCCTGATGGCATAGCGGCAATCTGGCGTGAGGTGATGTCCGCTTGCAGAGCTTTAGAGGCTCGTCAAACGATTGCATACCTTGGGCCAGTCGGAACATTTTCTGAGCAGGCTGCTCAAACCTATTTTGGCCACTCAATTGCAGGTTTGCCTTGTGCGAGCTTGGACGAAGTATTTAAAGCAGTGGAGAAGGGCGCGGCACAATTTGGCGTAGTGCCTGTTGAGAACTCTAGTGAAGGCGCTATTTCTCGCACACTTGATTTGTTACTAGATTCATCGATGCGCATCAGTGGTGAAGTGGTGTTGCCAATTCGTCATCATCTCTTGACCAAGAGTGGTAATTTGGACAGTGTAACGACTGTATGTGCCCATGCACAAGCTTTAGCGCAGTGTCAGCAATGGTTGAGCGTGCACGCACCACAATTAAAGCGTCAGGCAGTAAGTAGCAATGCTGAAGCAGCGCGTTTAGCGGCAAGCGATCCAACTTTAGCTGCAATTGCGGGCGATCCCGCACAAGAGGCTTATGGTTTGCAAGCTGTTGCCGCCCAAATTCAAGATGATCCTCATAACCGTACGCGTTTTGTTGTTGTTGGCAACTATGCGTGTACACCTACCGGCAAAGATCAAACTTCGTTGGTGTTATCGGTAGACAATCAGCCGGGTGCAGTGCATCGCTTGCTAGCGCCTTTAGCAAAGCATGGCGTATCGATGAATCGTTTTGAGTCTCGTCCTGCACGTAAAGGTACTTGGGAATATCACTTCTACATTGATATCGCCGGTCACGCTGATGATGCAAAGGTTGTTAAAGCTTTGGATGAGCTAAAAGAAGTTGCTGCGTTCTATAAGAACTTAGGTTCCTATCCTCATTCCGTTTAATCCATTTGTAAAATTCGAATGACTTCTAAGATTGGCCTAAAACATATTCATGCAATTGCACCATACGTTGGTGGGCGCCCTATTAGCGAAGTTGCGCGTGAATATGGTCTAGATGAAAACAAGATTGTGAAGTTAGCATCCAATGAGAATCCATTGGGTATGCCCAAGTCCGCACAAGACGCAATGCTTAAAGCTGCGAGTGATCTGGGACGCTACCCAGACTCTAACGGTTTTGAGCTGAAGAATGTTCTCTCCACTTCACTAGATGTGCCATCCGATTGGATTACGCTGGGTAATGGCAGCAATGATATTTTGGAGTTAGCAGCACGTGCTGTAGCGCAGGCTGGTGATGAAGTCATTTTCTCCAAGCATGCCTTTGCGGTTTACCCGCTGGCAACGCAAGCAGTTGGCGCTAAAGCAGTGGAGGTATCAGCAACCGCTACCTATGGCCATGACCTGCCAGCAATGTTGGCTGCGGTGAGGTCTGCTGGTGATAAAGCAAAGTTAGTTTTTGTAGCTAATCCCAATAATCCCACTGGAAGTTATCTCACAGCAAAAGAGATTGAGGACTTCCTGCTAGCTATTCCGTCACATGTAGTAGTAGTGTTGGATGAGGCTTATAACGAATACCTGACCCCTGAGCAGCGCTACGATGCCATTGCCTGGGTTAAGCGCTTTCCTAATATGATTTTGTCGCGTAGCTTCTCTAAGGCGTATGGCCTTGCAGGTTTACGTATCGGATATGGTGTTGCTCAGCCTCACCTAACGGATTTATTAAATCGTATACGCCAACCATTTAACGTAAATAGTCTTGCTCAGGCCGCAGCGATTGCAGCATTTCAAGACAAAGCATTTTTACAGCAAGGATTTGAGCTTAATTGCTCTGGCTACAAGCAACTTACAAAGGCCTTTGATGAATTAGGTCTAGAGTATTTACCATCTGCCGGCAACTTTGTATTGGTCAAGGTTGGTGAAGATGATCAAGCGGGTGCGCGGATCAACTTAGAGCTACTGAAGCGCGGCATTATTGTGCGACCAGTGGGGAATTATGGTTTGCCACAGTGGTTGCGCATCTCCATTGGTTTGTCAGAAGAGAATGCGGCATTCATCGCTGCCTTAAAAGATATTCTGAAATGACGATCATTCATCCTGCAAGCAATTACGGCACAGTCACGATTGTTGGTGTTGGTCTCATCGGCGCATCTTTAGGATTGGCCCTTAAGAGCGCTGGCGTTGTCACTAAAGTTTTGGGAGTTGGTCGTAGCAAAGAAAATTTAGAGCAAGCCCAAAAGATGGGCGCGATTGATAGCGTAGTAGATTTAGTTGAAGCTACCAAGCAGTCAGATGTGATTGTGTTGTGCATGCCAGTCGCACAAATGCGTACTGCATTTGAAATTATGGAGCCACACCTTGAACCGCGCACCATGATCACTGATGCAGGTAGTACTAAAGGCGATGTCATATTGGCCGCCAAAGAAGTGTTGGGCAAGAAAGCATGTCAATTTGTTCCTGCGCATCCCATTGCTGGCGGTGCTCAGCATGGCGCCGCAGCTGCTAAAGCAGATTTATTTCAAGGCAAACAAACCATCATTTGTCCTTTGCAAGAAAACTCTCCAGAAGACACCGCATTAATCATCGGCTTTTGGGAGTCGGTAGGATCGATAGTTAAAAAGATTGGTGTTGTACAACACGATGCAATTTATGCGGCTGTATCGCATTTACCGCACATCCTGTCTTATGCCTTAATGGCCAGCGTAGTCAATTCTGAAGATGCCGAACAAAAGTTAGGTCATGTTGGGGCCGGGTTTAAAGATTTCACGCGCATAGCGGCATCCAGCCCAGAGATGTGGCGTGACATTTGCTTGGGTAATCGCACAGCAATTTTGAAAGAACTTGATCAGTACTTACTCATCGTTAATCACATGCGCAAGTTGATTGCTGAGAATGATGGTGCTGGATTAGAAAAATTATTTAATAAGGCGAGTAAAGCACGTCAAGATTTGGATGCAGCTGAATGAGTGGTTTGCCAAACATCAGTATTGGCCCATTCAAACGAGCGCAGGGCTCGATTGTGTTGCCAGGCTCAAAGAGTATTTCAAACCGTGCACTACTGCTCGCGGCACTTTCCTCAGGAACCACCACTCTCAAAAACTTATTGGATGCAGATGACACGCAAGTTATGAGAAATGCCCTGCGACAGCTAGGCTTATCTGTCACTGATAAAGCTGAAAAAGTTTGCGTAGTTGAGGGTTGTGGTGGCAAATTTCCGGTGCGTGATGCTGACCTCTTTATGGGAAATGCAGGTACTGCAATTCGTCCTTTGACAGCAGCACTGGCAATGCAGGGTGGTAACTATCGTTTATCTGGTGTTGCCCGCATGCATGAAAGACCTATTCGTGATTTGGTCGATGGCTTGCGTCAAGTAGGCGCCAAGATTGAATACGAATTGCAAGAAGGCTATCCGCCAATCAAAATTTTGGCATCTGATATTCAAATTAAAGATGTCGTTAAGGTTCGCGGCGATGTATCAAGTCAATTCTTAACGGCATTATTGATAGCCTTACCATTAGTTGCAAATCAGCCAGTGCGCATTGAAGTCATTGGTGAACTCATTTCTCGTCCATACATTGATATCACCTTAAAACTGATGGCGCGCTTTGGGGTTGAAGTCGCTTGTCCTGATGCGCAATCGTTCATCATTCCTGCAAAAATCTCGGAGTCTGTGTACAAGAGCCCAGGGCAACTATCCGTGGAAGGTGATGCTTCATCAGCCTCTTACTTCTTGGCGCTAGGCGCCATTGGCGGTGGCCCGGTAAGAGTTCTGGGCGTAGGTAATGACAGTATTCAAGGGGATGTAGCGTTTGCTGATGCACTGGCATTAATGGGCGCAAATATTTCTGCGGGTGAAGATTGGATTGAGGTTGCAGGCGTTAAAAATGCAAACGGAAAATTGAACGGCATTACGATCGATTGCACAGAGATTCCGGATGCAGCAATGACCCTTGCTGTTGCAGCTTTATTTGCAGAGGGACCAACGCGCTTAAACAGTATTGCTAGCTGGCGCGTTAAAGAAACCGATCGTATTTCCGCTATGACAAAAGAATTGAAAAAAGTTGGCGCTATTGTTGAAGAAGGTGCGGACTATATTGTTGTGCAGGCGCCAGCATCTCAAAGCGATTGGCGCTCCCCAAGTGAAGGTATTGATACTTATGATGACCATCGCATGGCGATGTGTTTTTCTCTCGCCGCCTTTGGGCCAAATGCGCTCAAGATCAATGATCCCAATTGTGTTGCCAAAACTTTTCCAAGCTACTTCGCTGAATTTGCGAAAGTCGTAAGTGAATAAAAATACGATTTCATGAGTAATTTCCCGGTGATCGCAATTGATGGGCCCACTGCCTCAGGCAAAGGAACTGTTGCCTCTTTGGTTGCTGAAAAATTAGGTTTTCATTATTTGGATAGCGGGGCACTCTATCGCCTCGTTGCTCTCGCTAGTGAAAAACAGGGTATTGACGTCAAAAATGGCTCAGAATTGGGTCTTTTGGTACCTAAGTTATTGATTTCATTCAAAAATGGTCAGATCTTTCTGAATAGTGAGGATGTCACAGATGCTATCCGCACAGAAAATATCGGCTTAAGAGCTTCTGCTTTAGCGGTTCACCCCGAGGTGAGGGCTGCTTTGGTGGGGCTACAGCGCAGTTTTCGCCAATTCCCAGGGCTAGTGGCTGACGGTAGAGATATGGCCAGTGTCATATTCCCAGACGCTGTTTTGAAGGTTTTTCTCACAGCAACGGCTGCCGCCAGAGCTGAACGTCGCTATAAGCAATTGATAGCTAAGGGAATTTCTGCTAAACTTTCTGACTTACTGCAAGATTTGCAGGAGCGGGATGCTAGAGATAGCAGTAGAGGTGCAGCCCCCCTGTTAGTAGCAGAAGGAGCAAAAGTGCTTGAAACATCAGATCTTTCGATAGATCAGGCAGTTAAGACGGTTTTAGATTGGTATCAATCTGCAATTGTTTAGTTTTGTTGGAAGTAAGCAGCAAGGTAGTACGTAGTAGTTTTGGCGTCTTTAGAAACTCCACAACGCGTTCATTTCATCAGCGTGTTTCTTTAAGACTTTTTTAACCTAACCCGTCGGGCCTTCTGACGGCACAAAGTGAATATACATGTCTGAATCATTTGCAGAATTATTTGAAGAATCATTAACCCGATCGAATATGAAGACCGGCCAAGTTATTTCGGCTGAAGTTCTTCGCATCGACCATAACTTCGTCGTTGTTAACGCTGGCTTAAAGTCTGAAGCGTTTATTCCTGTTGAAGAATTCCATAACGACGCTGGCGAGATTGAAGTAGCTCCTGGCGATTTCGTTTCTGTTGCTATTGACGCCCTCGAAAATGGCTATGGCGACACCATCCTCTCCCGTGACAAAGCGAAGCGCTTGGCATCATGGTTGAATTTGGAAAAAGCTCTTGAGCAAGCTGAGATCGTTACCGGTACTGTTACCGGTAAGGTTAAAGGTGGCTTGACTGTGATGGTTAACGGTATCCGCGCATTCTTGCCAGGATCACTCGTTGATACACGCCCAATTAAAGACACCAGCCCTTACGAAGGTAAGACGATGGAGTTTAAGGTTATCAAGCTCGACCGTAAGCGTAACAACGTAGTGTTGTCACGTCGTGCAGTTGTAGAAGCTAGCCAAGGTGAAGAGCGTGCTAAGTTGATGTCTAACCTTAAAGAGGGTGCAGTAGTAACTGGTCTCGTTAAGAACATCACTGATTACGGCGCATTCGTTGACCTCGGTGGTATCGATGGCCTCTTGCACATTACCGATTTGGCATGGCGTCGTGTGCGTCACCCAAGCGAGATGTTGACTGTTGGTCAAGAAGTTACCGCTAAGATTTTGAAGTTCGATCAAGAGAAGAACCGTGTTTCGCTCGGCGTGAAACAACTTGGTGATGACCCATGGGTTGGTATCGCACGTCGTTACCCACCAAATACGCGTTTATTCGGCAAAGTAACCAACTTGACTGATTACGGCGCGTTCGTTGAAATCGAATCTGGTATCGAAGGTTTGGTACACGTTTCTGAAATGGATTGGACTAACAAGAACGTTGCTCCAAGCAAAGCTACTGCATTGGGCACCGAAGTTGAAGTGATGGTTCTTGATATTGATGAAGATAAGCGTCGTATTAGCTTGGGCATCAAGCAGTGCAAAGCAAATCCATGGGAAGAGTTTGCACGTTCACAACAAAAAGGTGACAAGCTATCTGGTGCAATCAAGTCTATTACTGACTTCGGTGTGTTCATCGGCTTGCCTGGCGGTATTGATGGTTTGGTTCATCTCTCAGACCTCTCATGGAATGAGCCTGGTGAAGAGGCTGTTAAGAAATACAAAAAAGGTGATGAAGTTGAAGCCACTGTATTGGCAATCGATGTTGAGAAAGAGCGTATCTCTCTCGGTATCAAGCAATTGTCTGGCGATCCATTCAACAACTACACATCCGTTAACGATAAAGGTGCTTTAGTTACCGGTACTGTTAAAGCGGTTGATGCCAAGGGTGCAACAATTCACTTGGCTGATGAAGTTGAAGCTTACTTGCGCGCTTCCGAGATCTCAACAGATCGTGTTGAAGATGCACGTAATGTGTTGAAAGAAGGCGATAGCGTTACAGCGATGATCATCAACATTGATCGTAAGTCACGCGTTATCAATCTTTCAATCAAAGCAAAAGACAGCTCTGACCAACAAGATGCAATGAACAAGCTCCAGGGTGATGCGCAGTCTGGCACAACCAATTTGGGCGCTTTGTTGAAAGCAAAATTGGATAATCAAGGCTAAATCAATATCGCCGCTTTCCTTTGGGAGAGCGGCGGTTTTTTATTGATAGATCATGACAGATCAAGAGCAACAGGCAATTACTCGCTCCGAACTCGTGGAGAGTCTCGCGAAGCAGTTCCCGCAGCTTCTACCAAGAGACGTGGAGTTGGCGGTAAAAACATTGCTGGACACAATGACTCAAGCTTTGGCTGAGGGCAAGCGTATTGAGTTGCGCGGCGTGGGAAGTTTTGTGCTTCATCATCGTCCTGCACGCACCGGTCGTAATCCAAAGTCTGGCGAGAAGGTTTTGATTCCAGAAAAACGCGTTCCGCACTTTAAGCCCGGTAAAGAATTGCGCGAGCGAGTAGATTACAAGCCACTGAAACAGGCGGACCCCAAAGAGGGTTCTGGTGCCTAGTTTTCTGGCTCATCCTCAGTGGTCCGTTCGGGCCATTTTTTTATTCGGGTTCTGCACACCATGATTCAGATGGCGACTTCTTGGCTGCTGCTTCTGCCGGTTATGTTTGGTATTGGCTGGATGGCATCACGTTGGGATTTGCGTCTTGAGAATCGCATGGATGAGCGTGAGCGCATGCGTCAACAGCGCTCTACTTTTAAAGGTCTTAGCCTCTTATTAAACGAGCAACCTGATCAAGCGATAGAAACGCTTGTGAAGATTGCGCAACTGGATCCAGAGACCGTTGAACTTCATTTTTCACTTGGCAACTTGTTCCGTCGTCGCGGTGAAACTGAGCGCGCTATTAAAGTGCACCAGCATTTAGCCAATCGCGATGACTTAAAGCCTCGTGATCGTGATCACGCTGCCTATGAGCTGGGTCGAGATTTCTTACGTGCTGGTTTATTAGATCGCGCCGAAGCATCGCTTAATCGTGTGGGTAATGGTAAGTATGCTGTTCCAGCAAAGGAAAGTTTGCTTGAGATGTATCAAGTTGAGCGTGATTGGAAAAAAGCGATCATCGCTGCAACTGAGCTTGAAGGTCTACAAGGTAAATCGCATCATACTGAGATTGCTCAGTTTCATTGTGAATTGGGTCAAGATGCATTACGTCGTAAAGACCTAGTAGATGCGGAGCATTCAATTGCACGAGCTTTGCAGGCGGTACCTAATCATGCCCGCGCACTAATTTTGCAAGGCGATTATTTAATGGCAGTAGATCGACCAGCGCAAGCGATTGAAGCCTGGAGTTTGGTTGCTGCATCCCATCCTGCCTATATGCATTTATTGGCTGATCGCTGGATGATTGCTCATGTAGCGCTAGGCAAAGAGAATGAAGGATTAGATCGTCTTTGTGAGTTGCTCAAGACCCAAGCATCTGGCGAGTTGCTAGATATTGTTCACAAGCAGGTCATGAAAATTCGTGGACCACAAGCTGCTAATGTCATGCTTTCTGAAGTGATGCAACACTCACCAAGTTTGAGCGCACTCTCAAAGCTAGCAGAGACTCGTTTGGCGTTAGAAGAAGGTAACGCTAATCCTGAGAGACTTTCTGAGTTGCAATCCATTCTGCATCTCTTGCGCCAGCGTACTACGAGCTTGGCTCGTTATACCTGTGGTAATTGTGGTTTCCGTGCGCGCCGTTTTTATTGGCAGTGTCCTGGTTGTAATAATTGGGAGGCATACTCCCCAAGACGTTCTGAAGGTGTCGCCCCAAGCGGCCCTTCCATGTAATACCATTTGAATAATAGATACATAGAGATTATTAGGGGTTCACTTGAAAGTTACGATTATCGGCAGTGGTTACGTAGGCTTAGTTACCGGCGCTTGTCTTGCTGAACAAGGCAATAATGTTTTTTGCTTAGATTTGGATCTCAAGAAGATCGAGATTCTGAACTCTGGTGGTGTGCCAATCTATGAGCCAGGCCTTAAAGAAATGATTGAGCGCAATCGTGCCGCCGGTCGCTTGCAGTTTTCTTCCGATATCGCTGCTTCTGTAGCTCATGGGGATATTCAATTTATTGCGGTAGGAACTCCCCCTGATGAGGATGGCTCAGCAGACTTGCAATATGTAGTCGCGGCGGCTCGTAATATTGGGCGTCATGCAACAACGCCAAAGGTGATTGTTGATAAATCTACAGTTCCTGTAGGAACAGCCGATAAGGTTCAGGCAGCCATCATTGAAGAACTTGAAAAAAGAAATTTACCGTTGGACCTCTGCTCGGTAGTGTCTAATCCAGAGTTCTTAAAAGAGGGGGCTGCTGTAGAAGACTTCATGCGCCCAGACCGTATCGTGATTGGTACAGAAAATACTCCCGCTGGCTTGCGTGCTAAAGAGCAAATGCGTAAGTTATACGCCCCATTTAACCGCAATCATGAGCGTACGTATTATATGGACGTGAAGAGCGCAGAGTTAACGAAGTACGCCGCGAATGCGATGTTAGCTACCCGTATTTCGTTTATGAATGAATTGGCTAATTTAGCCGATCTAGTAGGTGCCGATATTGAGCATGTCCGCCAAGGCATCGGTTCAGATTCTCGTATTGGTTTTGGTTTCTTGTATCCAGGCACGGGTTATGGTGGCTCCTGCTTCCCTAAGGATGTGTCCGCTCTGTCTAAAACAGCCAAGGAGCATGGCAGAGAGCTGAAAATTCTTGATGCTGTTGAAGCAGTGAATGAGTTACAGAAATACACCTTAGTCCATAAGATCGATAAACGCTTTGATCATGATCTCAAGGGCATGAAATTTGCCTTATGGGGCCTAGCCTTTAAACCGAATACCGATGATATGCGTGAAGCACCTAGTCGCGTGATTATTCAAGAATTAGTAAAGCGTGGGGCAGAAGTAGTTGCCTATGATCCGGTCGCTATGCCCGAAGCTCAGCATGCACTTGCGCTCGACTTTAAGAGTAACCCAGAGGGCCTAAAAAAGGTTTCGATGACTGCTGACCCCATGACAGCGTTGGAAGGTGCTGATGCCTTGGTGATTGTGACTGAATGGAAAGCATTTCATACACCAGATTTTGATCTAGTCATGCAAAAACTCAAGCGCCCCATCGTCTTTGATGGTCGCAATCTATACGAGCCAGCTTCTATGCAAGAATTGGGTATTGAATACTACGGCATTGGTAGACATAATTAAGTAACGCTGCACTATTTATAAGTAAAAAATATTCACATGGAAAAAGCGAACCGCGAACAATTCTCAAAAGCCCGCCTATTGGTGGTGGGCGATGTGATGCTTGATCGCTATTGGTTCGGTGATACGCATCGTATTTCTCCCGAGGCACCAGTTCCAGTGGTGCAGGTGGGAAAAATTGATGAGCGCTTAGGTGGTGCGGCAAACGTTGCACGTAACGTGGCTGCATTGGGTGCACAAACAACCATTCTTGGTATTGTTGGAAAAGACGAGCCAGGACAGCGTGTTATTGATTTACTGAAGTCTGGTGGTGTTGATAGCCAATTAGAAATTGATGTAGACGTGCCCACGATTGTGAAGCTGCGGGTCATTGCACGACAGCAGCAACTCATTCGTCTGGATTTTGAAGAGACCCCAAGTGAAAAAGCCTTGGCGCATAAGCTAGAGCGTTTTGAGAAGTTGGTCGGCTCTGCTGACGTAGTGATTCTGTCTGATTATGGTAAGGGTGCGCTGGGACAAGTAGCTCATATGATCGAGCAGGCTAGAGCGCAAAACAAAATGATCTTGGTCGACCCTAAGGGGGAAGATTATGAAAAATATCGAGGTGCTACTGTCTTAACGCCAAATCGTAGTGAGCTTCGACAGGTTGTGGGCCAGTGGACCAGCGAAGAGGATCTCACAAAGAGAGCGCAAGACCTCAGAAAGTCACTGAATTTAGAGGCATTACTGCTTACACGTTCTGAAGAGGGTATGAGTTTGTATACCGAGTCAGGTGTTAGTCATGTGAAAGCGCAAGCGAGAGAAGTATTCGATGTATCTGGCGCAGGCGATACCGTGATTGCAACCTTGGCGGTTGCCTTAGCTGCGAAATGGCCTTTAGAAAAGGCGATGGCTTTGGCAAATCGTGCTGGTGGTATTGTGGTTGGTAAGCTAGGTACAGCTACCGTTACTTCAGAGGAATTACAGTGACCATTATCGTAACCGGCGCCGCGGGGTTTATTGGCGCGAATATTGTTCAGGCACTCAATGCGCGTGGTGAGAAAAACATCATTGCAGTTGATGATCTACGTCCTGCAGATAAATATCGCAATCTTGCTGATCTAGACATTATTGACTATCTTGATAAAGACGAATTTCTAGAAGCATTTCGAAGTGGTCGCTTTGGTAAAGTGAAAGCGGTATTCCATGAGGGTGCATGCTCCGACACCATGGAGACTGATGGCATCTTTATGATGGCGAACAATTATCGCTATACCATGGACTTGTTAGATATCTGTACAGCTCAGAAAGTACAGCTCCTATATGCATCTTCTGCTGCAACTTATGGTGGCTCAGATGTTTTTGTGGAGAGTCGTGAGCATGAGAAGCCTCTCAATATCTACGGCTACTCTAAATTTTTGTTTGATCAAGTGATGCGTAAGCGCTTTGCTGAAAATGCGAATACTGCGCAAGTTGTCGGCTTTCGTTACTTCAATGTCTATGGTCCGCGCGAGTCTCATAAAGGTCGCATGGCTTCAGTTGCCTTTCATCAATACCATCAATACAAGGCTAATGGCCATGTAAAACTTTTTGGCGAATATGGCGGCTATGGTGCTGGTGAGCAAAGTCGTGACTTTGTTTCAGTGGAAGATGTAGTCAAGGTCAACCTGTTCTTCTTGGATCATCCAGAAATCAGTGGCATTTTTAATTTAGGTAGTGGACGCGCACAGCCCTTTAACGATGTTGCTCACGCTGTAGCAAATGCGATGCGTAAGCTAGATAAAGCTCAGCCAGCTACTTTGCAAGAATTAGTAAAAGAAAAAGCGATTGAGTACATTCCATTTCCTGATGCACTCAAGGGAAAATATCAGTGCTTCACGCAGGCGGATTTAACAAAGCTGCGCGCAGCAGGCTATCAAGAACCCTTCTTAAATGTTGAGCAAGGTGTAGGGCGTTATATCGAGTGGTTGGAAGCCAATTCTGGTTTCTTGGCAAACCCGCTGTAAGGCAGTCAACTCAAAACGTAATTCTTCGTTGTAAACGATTCACGTGCACCTTGTGCTCGTGGATTTTTATTTACTACGGAGAATATATGACAAGAAATTTCAATAATAGAAGTGTCGCTTTTATGAGATCTGCATTAGCTTCAGCGATGCTCACAATTGCTTCGTTTGGGCTTGCGAATGCTTCACCGATCAATGTCAATACAGCCACCCAGACCGAATTGGAGAGTATTAAGGGAATCGGCCCATCAAAAGCAAAAACCATCATCGCAGAACGTACCGATGGTGGTCATTTTCAAGATGCCAATGATTTGCAGAAACGCGTGCGTGGTATTGGCATGAGATCGGTTGAAAAAATGGTGGATAACGGATTGACAATAGAGGCACCAAGCTCCTTTCGGGAGCCTAATGGTCGCACCAAGAAGGAAGGTGGAGCCTCTTCTAGACGTAATTCGCGTAATCAGGGTGGTAATCGTAATCAGCCAGAGCGTACGACGCCACATCGCCGAAATTAAACCCTTTAGGGCATAGGCTTGCTTATGGCTAAAATGATTACATGAGCAAACCTTCTTACCTAACAATTTCACAAACTGTAGGCAATACGCCATTAGTACGCCTGCAACGTATTCCCGGTTTAGATAACGAGAATCGCAATAATGTGATCTTGGGTAAGTTAGAGGGCAATAATCCAGCTGGGTCGGTCAAAGATCGACCCGCGCTGTCGATGATCATGCGTGCGCAAGAGCGTGGCGAAATTAAACCTGGTGATACCTTGATTGAGGCAACCAGCGGCAATACTGGAATTGCTTTAGCGATGACTGCTGCCATGTTAGGTTACAAGATGATCTTGGTGATGCCAGAGAACCAAAGCATCGAACGGCGTCAGAGTATGGCTGCTTATGGTGCAGAGTTGATTCTGACTGCTGCAACAGGTGGTATGGAGTTTGCCCGTGATTACGCTTTGCAGTTACAGCGCGAAGGCCGTGGTAGATTATTGGATCAATTTGCTAATCCAGACAATCCCAGAGCCCATATTGAAACAACTGGACCGGAGATTTGGCGCGATACCGATGGACAGATTACCCATTTTGTCTCTGCGATGGGTACCACTGGCACAATCACAGGCGTATCCACTTATCTCAAGTCGATGAATCCTGCGATTCAGATTATTGGTGCGCAACCCGAAGAGGGCTCTCAAATTCCTGGTATTCGAAAGTGGGCGCCAGAGTATTTACCGAAGATTTATCAAGGCGATCGCGTTGATCGTATCGAGTACGTAACGCAAGCAGATGCTGAAGATATGGCCAGGCGTTTGGCGGTTGAAGAGGGAATCTTCTGCGGTATTTCAGCGGGTGGTGCGTTAGTGGTGGCTTTGCGTATTGCCCGTCAGGTAGAAAATGCCACCATCGTCTTCATAGTGTGCGACCGTGGTGATCGCTACTTATCTACAGGCGTGTTCCCAGCCTAACCCGCACTCTGCAATGAATTTGATTTCGGTTTTTTCTTGGCGCTAGATTTTTTAGCACCTTTTACTTTTGACTTCTCCGAGCCACCCTTAGTGCTTGCAGACTTTTTAGTGGTATCAAAAGGTACAACGCTTTGATTTTTGTAGCCAAGCGCTTCTGCAAACTCTGCAACACTTTGCGCATAGAAGTAACTACGGTTGTATTGCACAATTGTTAGAAAGTTATTTAAGCCGACAAAGTACTGTGCTTGATCGATGCCATCTTTATCGGGGTAGGGTAGATCTACAATGAGTGCCTTGCTTTGAGGCTCAACCCCTCCATTCTGTAGGTCTCCTTGCGCAGGTAAGAGAATGCCTTTCTCGATGAGGTCTGCAACGGTGTATTTCAGTTGCGGTTCACCGTCAGCCAATTGCTTTGCTGCTGTAATGGCATTTTCTTGTACTGGAAAAGAAATAGGCATGCCAGTTTGCCAGCCATGTCTTTTCATAAAGTTCGCTACGCTAGCAATTGCATCCTTAGGGTTTTGTTTGAGGTCGATACGACCATCACCATCTCCATCGACTGCAAAACTACGAATACTACTTGGCATAAATTGTGGCAAGCCAATTGCACCCGCATATGAGCTATTTTGATTGAGACAGGTATTGAAGCGAGCAGGGTTAAGACCTTGAGCGCTATTCTTTGCGGGTAGCTTGCCACCAGCTTCAGTCCAACACATCAGAATGAGTTCTTGAAGTTGATCTTTGAATAGTTGTTCCCGGGCACTCTTATTGGGAGTATCTGGATAACTAAAGGCTAAAGTAGATAAAACATCTTTCACGCGGAAATTGCCAGTTTGACGACCATATATCGTCTCAATGCCAATAATGGCCACAATAATCTGCGCAGGCACACCGGATTCTTGCTCTATTTGGTTCAAAAAGGCTTGATTTTCTTCCCAAAATGCCTTTCCAGCCTTCAGACGCACGGGCTCAATGAAGCGCTTGCGATATGCAAGCCAATTTTTCTTAAAAGCGCCCGCTGGGGGTAATACCAATTTGCGTATCGGCGGAATCGTTTTAGCATCTAGAAAGTCGTTTTCTAGGCTCTGAAGTGGGATTTCATAGGTTTGTGAGACTTGGGTCAATAAAGCACGCAGGCTTTGGCTATAACGTGCCTCAGTGGCCGCATCATCGGCTTGGTTTACGATGGATTGTTGGGCATCGCTCTGTTGAATAGGGGCGTTTGAGCAGGCGCTAAGAACAAGCGTGAGAAGTAGGCATGAGATATGAAATTTCATGCGCAAGGACCAGGAATTTTGAGTATTAAGCACAATTCATTAGATTATAAAAAATATAGTTTTGCTATTAAGGATTACAGCTGATGACAACAGGATACATAACCCACCCAGATTTTCTAAAACACGAGATGGGAAGTCATCATCCAGAGTGTCCTGAACGGATCCAAGCGATTAACGATCAAATGATTCGCAGTGGGGTTGATCGTTTTTTGCATCACTTAGATGCTCCTTTGGCGAGTGAAGACCAGCTAGAGCTAGTTCATAGCCCCGATCACATTGCATTTGTCAAAGAGCAAGCCCCTCAAAGTGGATATGCCATGCTTGATGGCGATACGATTATGAACCCCCACACCTGGCAGGCATCTTTGCGTGCCGCTGGTGCTGCTATTGCAGGTGTTGATGCTGTCATGAAGGGTGAAGTAGAAAATGTCTTTTGTGCTGTAAGACCTCCGGGACATCACGCAGAGCCAACTCGCTCAATGGGATTTTGCTTATTTGATAACGTTGCAATTGCTGCACGTTATGCCATGGAAACCTACGGCATCGAGCGCGTAGCAATTATTGATTTTGATGTGCATCATGGTAATGGTACTGAGGCAGCATTTTTCAATGACCCTAGTGTGCTGATGTGCAGTTTTTTTCAGCACCCGTTTTATCCCTACAGCGGCTTGGATCATGCCAATAATATGGTTAATGTCCCCCTGCCTGCGGCGACGCGTGGCGATGTCGTGCGATCGATTGTCGAGGAACAGTGGTTACCAGCGCTACGAAACTTTGAGCCACAGCTCATCATTATTTCTGCTGGCTTTGACGCGCATCGCGAAGATGATCTTGGCCAAATGGGCCTAGTTGAGGATGACTATGTCTGGATTACTAAGCGCTTGAAAGAGATTGCACATCAGTATGCAAACAATCGGATCGTAAGCTGCCTAGAAGGTGGCTATAACTTATCTGCATTGGGTCGCAGTGTGGTTGCTCACGTTAAAGCTTTGGCTGACATTTAAAGCATCAAAAGATTAAAAGTAAAACTGTTATTGAAAGTAAAAGATGGCAAATATTTATGAACAAGGTCTAGAGCGTAATCCTGCAAACTTCACTCCGATTACTCCCCTACTATTTTTAGAGCGCTCTGCAGAAATCTACCCAAAGAAGATCGCGGTAGTTCATGGCAAGCTTCGTCAATCTTGGGCACAGACTTATGAGCGCTGCCGCCGCTTGGCAAGCGCATTACAAAAGCACGGGATTGGCCTTGGCGATACGGTTGCTGTGATGCTGCCCAATACGCCCCCAATGGTAGAAGCCCATTTCGGTATTCCGATGGCTGGTGCAGTCTTGAATGCTTTAAATACTCGTTTGGATCCAGAGTCAATTGCCTTCATGCTCAATCATGGTGAGGCAAAAGTCGTGATTGTGGATCCCGAGTTCTCGGGTGTCATGAAGAAAGCGCTGGAGATTGCCAAAAAAGATTCAGGCCGTGATTTTTTAGTCATCGATGTTGAAGAAAAAGAATATGACGTACTTGGTGAGAAGTTAGGAAAACTCACTTATGAGCAATTACTAGCCGAAGGCGATCCCAACTTTGCATGGCAAGTCCCAGCAGATGAGTGGCAAGCAATTTGTTTGAACTACACCTCTGGTACTACTGGTAATCCTAAGGGCGTGGTGTACCACCATCGTGGCGCCGCAATTAATGCTGTCTCTAACGTACTAGATTGGGATATCAACAAACATCCTGTATATCTTTGGACTTTGCCGATGTTCCATTGCAATGGTTGGTGTTTCCCGTGGACCATAGCAGCACGTGCTGGCGTGAACGTTTGCTTGCGTCGGGTTGATGCGCAGCATATTTTTGCCGCTATTAAAGAGCATGGTGTGACTCACTATTGTGCAGCGCCAATTGTGCATAACCTTTTGGTGAATGCTCCTGATGAACTTAAGGCTGGCGTACCAGCAGGTGTCAAAGGCTTAATCGCAGGAGCTGCGCCTCCTGCTTCGATTATTGAGGGCATGGAGAAACTGGGCTTTGATTTAACCCACGTTTATGGTTTAACTGAAGTCTATGGTCCTGCTGCTGTCTGTGTAAAACAAGATGAATGGAATGACATAGATATCGGTGAGCGTGCTCGTTTGAATGCGCGTCAAGGTGTGCGCTATCACATGCAGCAAGCCATTGCAGTGCTGGATCCTGAAACTATGAAGCCTGTTCCCGCAGATGGAGAAACCATGGGCGAGATTATGTTCAAGGGCAATATTGCCATGAAGGGTTACCTGAAGAACGAGAAGGCTACCAAGGAAGCTTTTGAGGGTGGCTGGTTCCATTCTGGGGATTTGGCGGTCATGAACCCAGACGGTTATGTGAAGATGAAAGATCGCAGTAAGGACATCATTATTTCTGGCGGTGAAAATATTTCCTCAGTAGAAGTTGAAGATGTTCTCTATCGTCACCCAGCCGTGATTGCTGCTGCAGTAGTGGCTAAGCCTGATCCAAAGTGGGGCGAGACCCCATGCGCATTCCTAGAGATTAAGCCTGGTATGGACGTAACGCCGGCAGACATTATTGCCCACTGTAAGCAGCATCTCGCAGGGTTCAAAGTGCCTAGAGCGATTGTGTTTTGCGAGCTGCCAAAGACTTCTACGGGAAAAATTCAGAAGTTTGAGCTGCGCAAGCAGGCAGGATCAGCATCCGCTATTGATGTCTAGGTAAACACTTGGGGCGGTAAAATAAAGATTACCCAAGTTTTTCAATAAAAATCGTATTTGTAGAGTTTGAGGATTGTGAAAGTCAGATGAAGATCTTAGTTGCGGTTAAGCGCGTTGTTGATTACAACGTCAAAGTTCGAGTGAAGTCAGATAACTCTGGCGTCGATATTGCTAACGTCAAAATGAGTATGAATCCTTTTGATGAGATCGCCGTTGAAGAGGCGGTTCGCCTTAAAGAAGCTGGTGTCGCTACTGAAGTTATTGTTGTCACTGCAGGCGTTACTCAGTGTCAAGAAACCTTGCGTACTGCCTTGGCGATTGGTGCAGACCGCGCAGTCTTGGTAGAGACTGATGCTGATTTGCAACCTTTAGCTGTTGCGAAGATACTCAAAGCGATCTCTGAGAAAGAGCAAGCGCAAATCATCATTCTTGGTAAACAGGCAATTGATGACGATAGTAATCAAACTGGTCAGATGTTGGCAAGTCTCTTGGATATTCCTCAGGCTACCTTCGCATCCAAGGTGTTAATCGCTGATGGTAAGGCAACCGTGACTCGTGAAGTTGATGGCGGACTGGAAACAATCGCTTTAACATTACCAGCAGTCATTACGACTGACTTACGTCTCAATGAGCCACGGTATGTGACCTTGCCGAATATCATGAAGGCGAAGAAAAAGACGATTGATATCGTTAAGCCTGAGGACTTGGGTGTCGATATTGCCCCGCGTCTAAAAACTCTCAAAGTAGAAGAACCGCCGAAGCGTAGCGCAGGTGTGATGGTTGCTGATGTAGCCGCTCTTGTTGAAAAACTTAAAAATGAAGCGAAGGTGATCTAAATGGCTGCTCTTGTTATTGCTGAACACGACAATCAATCCTTAAAAGCGGCAACCTTGAATGCAGTTGCTGCAGCCCTGCAATGTTCTCCAGAGGTGGATGTATTAGTGGCCGGTAGCGGTGCTGATGCAGCTGCTGCCTCCGCATCACAAATTACTGGTGTACGCAAAGTCATTCAAATTGATGCAGCAAATCTTGCTGATCAACTAGCGGAGCCTTTAGCAGCGCAGATTCTTTCTCTGGCTAGTGGCTATAGTCATATTCTTGCTCCTGCAACAGCATCTGGTAAGAATGTCTTGCCGCGCGTTGCCGCTAAATTGGATGTTGCTCAGCTATCTGACATTACCAAAGTGGTAAGCGCTGATACTTTTGAGCGTCCAATCTATGCAGGTAATGCAATCGCTACTGTTCAGTCTAGCGATCCTGTAAAGATCATTACCGTTCGTACAACGGGCTTTGATCCTGTTGCGGGTACTGGCGGTTCTGCTGCGGTTGAGAAAGCTGCTGCCGCTGACAGCGCTGGAAAATCTTCTTTCGTCGGTCGTGAACTCACTAAGTCAGATCGTCCAGAACTCACTGCAGCCAAGATCATCGTCTCTGGTGGCCGTGGTTTAGGTTCAGGTGAAAAGTACCAAGAATTGGTTGTACCTTTGGCCGATAAGTTGGGCGCTGCCTTAGGTGCTTCACGCGCTGCAGTCGATGCTGGTTATGTTCCGAATGACTATCAAGTAGGTCAAACTGGCAAGATCGTAGCTCCACAGCTTTACGTTGCTGTTGGTATCTCAGGTGCAATTCAGCACCTGGCAGGTATGAAGGACTCCAAGGTCATCGTAGCAATCAATAAAGACCCAGAAGCACCTATTTTTGGTGTGGCAGATTATGGTTTGGTTGCAGACCTCTTTACTGCCGTACCAGAACTAACGAAAGCACTCTCGTAACTTTCAACAGTCCATCGATTTGAATTCATAGGAGTTGTAATGCCATACGTAGCCCCCGTTAAAGACATGTTATTTGTGATGAACGAGTTAGCGGGGCTATCTGAGGTGGTGGCCTATCCATCTTATGCGGATGCTGGTGCAGATGTTGATTTGGCCCCAGCAATCTTAGAGGAGTCGGCAAAGTTTAATCAAGATGTTGTGGCGCCACTCAATTGGACTGGCGATCAAAAGCCGAGCTCATTAAAAGATGGTGTAGTGACAACTACCCCTGGCTTTAAAGAAGCATTTGAACAATTTGCTGCTGCAGGCTGGCAGGGCGTGATTCACCCGGCGGAGTTTGGCGGACAGGGTCTACCAAAACTGATTGCAACAGCTTGCTTTGAAATGGTTCACTCAGCAAGCTTGTCTTTTGCTTTGTGCCCAATGCTGACTGATGGTGCAATTGAGGCGCTCTTGACTGCAGCGAGCCCAGAGCTTCAAGAGCAATTTGTGCCGAGCATGATTTCTGGTGAGTGGACTGGCTCCATGTGTCTCACTGAGCCACAAGCGGGTTCTGATTTATCCATGGTGCGCTCTAAGGCTGTGCCTGAAGGTGATGGCACTTACAAAATATTTGGTACCAAGATCTATATCACCTATGGTGAACACGATATGGCCAAGAATATTGTGCATTTAGTTTTGGCTAGGACACCAGATGCGCCAGAAGGAGTTAAAGGAATCTCTTTATTTGTAGTGCCTAAGTTCTTGGTCAACGCAGATGGTTCATTAGGTGAGCGTAATGATGTTCATTGTGTATCGATTGAACACAAGTTAGGCATTAAGGCTAGCCCAACCGCTGTATTGCAGTTTGGCGATCACGGTGGTGCGATAGGTTATTTGGTTGGCGAAGAAAATCGCGGCCTGGAATACATGTTTGTCATGATGAATGCCGCACGATTTGCTGTCGGTATGCAGGGTATTGCTGTGGCAGAGCGCGCATACCAAAAGGCAGTGCAGTACGCCAAAGATCGTGTGCAAAGTCGCGATCTTGCTGGTTCTGCTGGTCCTGTAGCCATCATTCATCAGCCAGATGTGAAGCGGATGTTAATGACGATGCGCTCTTACGTAGAGGCATCCCGTGCCTTGGCATACTACGCTGCTGCTGCCTATGATGCGCAACATGCTTCACCGGATGAGTCGGTTCGTAAAGCAAATCAATCTGTTTATGAATTTTTAGTACCGATCGTTAAGGGTTTCTCCACCGAGATGTCAATTGAAGTTGCTAGCTTAGGTGTGCAAGTTCACGGTGGTATGGGCTTTATTGAAGAGACTGGTGCGGCTCAACACTATCGTGATGCACGCATTTTGACGATCTATGAAGGTACAACTGCAATTCAGGCAAATGATCTAGTTGGTAGAAAAACTGTCCGCGATGGCGGTGCTACTGCAAAAGTACTGTCACAAAGAATTGCTGAAACAGAAAAAGAACTTGCTGCCAGTGGCAGTGCTGATGCTAAAGCGGTGCTAAAGCAGTTAACTGCTGGGCGTACGGCATTTGATGAGGCAGTTGCTTATATCTTGGCGAACGCAAAAACAGAGACGAAAGCTGTCTATGCAGGTAGTTTTGCCTATCTGCGTTTGTCCGGCTTGGTATTGGGGGGCTGGCAAATGGCGCGTAGCTTACTATCTGCAGAACGTTTACGTGAAACCGATTCTGCTTTCTACAAGACTAAGATTGCAACAGCTCGTTTCTTTGCGGAAAACTTATTGCCACAATCTGGGGCTTTAGCTACTTCAATTATTGAGGGTGGTTACTCTACCAACGCATTAGAGGTGGAGCAGTTCTAAAGCACTAAGCTTTAATGAGGTTTTAGAAATTCAAAGCCAGAGCCAGAGCCAAAGCTATCCGCTATTACTGGGATAGCTTTCTGGCTTCTTGGAGCTGCGAAATAAAGAATTGCTCAAAAGCGATCGCTAAGAATGTCATCATGACGCCTGCCCCAAGCACGAGTGAAAAGATCACAGTTAGGACCACAAGCCAACCTGATTGGCTGCGTTCATGCTCTGCAATGCCAGGATTAAATTGAGCATCCCATTTTTCATCTGGGCGCAGACCAAAGGCAATCGTAGTAAGCCAACTTGCCTCAATAGCAATAAAGCCAAAGGTCAGAAGCACCCAGCCTGGGCCGGAAATAAAGTGCGCATCTTTAAGTAAACCCCAGCCAACAAAGCCTCCAAAGAGAGCGAAAAATTGTGTCCATCCCCAGAAGGATTTAACGCCCTGCAAGTAAAAGCAATTTAACCCAGTGCCCGGAAAAAATAATCCGAGTAGACAAAATATCAGTTTGGATTTCTTCATAAACGATCGGCGTTTCTTTATTTGTTGGTGATGGGACGTTGAATAAAACTGAGCACTTCGCGATCGGTACCGATCATTAATAATTGATCACCATTGCGGATGATGCTGCGATAGTCGTTCAGTTCATAGAGAAAGTCATTCTCTAATTCCATGCGCTGAGGAGTGCAAGCCATCTTAGTGCTAGCAATTTTGCTCAAACTAAAACCACGCGCATCTTCATCGAGTTCTGCGGTAAAGCGATTGCATCCAGTTGATCCGCTGAGGCGTTTGCCATTGGCGTCAAAAGTTATCTGAATAGGATTGCTGGCTTCGCCCTGGGGAATCTGGCGGGTGCGTACTTCACCGTTGCTATTAGGGGGGAGGTTCCAACGGGTCAGCTCCCATTTGGTGTTGCGTAGCTCACTGCTGGGTGGGCTAATTTTGGCTCCACAAGGCGGGATGACATTCGCGCATGCGGTCAAAAGCCCAAGTCCCATGCAAGAAAGTGCAATCCTGAGGCGGTTTAGTGGGCCTCGGTTGGGGTTAAAACGGACTATTTGGAATGGCATATTTATATAAGCTATTGATTTATAAGTATTTTTTATTTTTCTATCGATTCTATTCTACTGGCTTAGACGCTTAAATAGGTGGAAGAAGTAGGGGTTTTCGTCTAGAATATGAGGTTTTCCGCTTTACCGTCGTTTAGTTGGTGAGCTGGAGCCCAAGATTTTTGCAGAAATTTCATTGGGTTGTAATCAACCTGTTTTCATTTTTAGATTTTAAGGAATAAGTATGGTCGTCATTCGACTGGCACGCGGCGGTTCTAAGAAGCGCCCTTTTTACAGCATTGTTGCTACTGATAAGCGCAACCGTCGTGACTCGAACTTTATCGAGCGTATTGGTTACTTCAATCCACAAGCAGCTGAATCTGAGCAAGCCATGCGCATTGCTCAAGATCGTTTGACTTACTGGACTGGTGTTGGTGCGCAAGTATCTCCAACTGTTGTTCGTTTAATTAAGAACAATCCAGCTGCTTAATATTTGTTTGCTTGAAGCTTCCACTTTGTGTCGATGCTTCAAGTTTCAAAATTAATTAGTAGTTTTATTTTGGGAAATAAGGTGACTTGCAAATGAGTACGCCTTCCCTTAATGAATTGATTGAACTTGGCGCTATATCTGAGGCGCAAGGTTTGCAGGGGCAAGTGAAAGTTAGACCTCACTCATCTGACCCTGTTGCACTTCTCTCTTCTAAAACAGTTTGGCTGTCTCTGGTCCCGCGAAGGGATGCGGGCGTTGCTGCGTCTGTTGAGCAAGCTTCATTGACGCAATACAAAGTGAAAAGCGCCAAGATGCATAGTGGCAATGTAGTTGTTGCATTAGAGGGTGTGACTGATCGCGATCAAGCCATTGCCTTAAAGGGCGCCCGTATTCTGGTGGCACGTGATGCCTTTCCAAAAGCTGAGAGCGATTCTTATTACTGGGTGGATCTGATTGGTTGTCAGGCAATCAATTTACAAAATGATGTCTTAGGTGAAGTGCTTGATGTCACTGAAAATGGCGCGCATGGTGTCATCGCTATTGGTGATGCCACCACCAAAGAAATCAAGTACCTTGTCCCCTTTGTAAAAGAAGTTGTACAAAACGTAGACTTACCCAATAAAGCGATTACGCTGGATTGGCAATTAGATTGGCAATAAGCCCTTTGCAAAAACTCAAGACATAACCATATGCGCTTTGATGTCGTTACCTTATTCCCAGAAATGTTCTCTGCACTTACGCAGTGGGGTGTTACTGGTCGCGCATGCGAACAATCTTTGGCAAGCGTCCATTTATGGAATCCGCGAGATTTTTGTGGCGACCCTCGGAAGACAGTAGATGACCGCGCTTACGGTGGCGGTCCTGGTATGGTGATGATGGTCAAACCTCTCGAGGACACCATTACAGGGGTTAAGGCAGCGCACCAGGCTGCAGGAGTGACATCTGGTCCCGTTTGTCTTTTGGCGCCCCAAGGGGAGCGGTTTTCTCAAAAAATAGCCTCAGATATTCTGAATATGGGTAATTTAACCTTCGTTTGTGGTCGATATGAGGCAATTGACCAACGGTTCGTAGATCGAAATGTGGATTTACAGTTATCTATTGGTGATTTTGTGCTTTCTGGGGGCGAAATCCCCGCTATGGCAATGATGGATGCGGTTATTAGGCTGATCCCAGGAGCCCTAGGAGATGGCGAATCTGCCACTCAGGATAGCTTTATGAACGGTCTTTTGGACTATCCGCACTACACTAGACCAGAGATTTATGAAAATTTATCCGTCCCAGACGTGCTTTTGGGCGGACATCACGCTAAAATAGCGGATTGGCGTCGGCAGAAGTCTTTAGAGCTGACGTTCAGGTTAAGGCCAGATTTAATTGATTCTGCCAGAGCCAATGGGTTGCTAACCCGAGAAGATGAACAATTTCTTCGCTCGCTGTGAATACTTTTAGTTTCCTCAGTAGTGATTTAAAGGTTTGGTTTTTGGTTTAGTGAAATTGTTTTAACTGCATCCTCTATTAGGTCCGTTGATTTAGATCTCGGGATTAAACGCTAATATGATGTTTAAGGATTAAAAATGAATTTAATTGCAAAAATTGAGCAAGAAGAAATTGCTCGCTTAAGTGCTAACAAAGTACTGCCAAGCTTTGCGCCTGGCGACACAGTAGTAGTTAGCGTAAACGTTGTTGAAGGTACACGTAAGCGTACCCAGGCCTTTGAAGGCGTTGTGATTGCTAAACGTAATCGCGGACTCAATTCCAGCTTTATCGTGCGGAAGATTTCTTCTGGTGAAGGCGTTGAGCGTACTTTCCAAACCTATTCACCATTGATCGCTAGCGTTGAAGTGAAGCGTCGCGGTGATGTACGTCGCGCGAAGTTGTACTACTTGCGTGATCGTTCTGGTAAGTCAGCACGTATTAAAGAAAAACTTCAAGCACGTGTTAAGCCAACAGCTGCTGCTGAGTAATTGCTGCTTTGAAGCAAATCAAAAAGGCGGCCTAGGTCGCCTTTTTTGTTGCCTTAGAATATGACCATGCCTAAAACCTCAAAGCCTGAAGAAGACGTAATCAATGTAGCTGCGCCTCCAGGCTTTAATGCTGAAGCAATTCCGATTCATGAGGTGCGCGTTAGTGATAAAAAGGTTGCAAAAGCGCTTTTAGAACCACAGGCTTTGAAGGCGCGTTTGCAATATCCGCCAGAATGGCAACCAGAGATTACGGATGAGAATCGTCACGTGATCGCTGCCGATATTATTGCCAAGCGTCAAGCTGCTGGGAAAGTAACGCGGGCAGCAGTATTAATCCCTTTATTATTAAAAGCAGATGGCCTAGCTGTTCTGCTTACACAAAGAACCAATCATTTGCGTGACCATGCTGGGCAGATTAGTTTCCCGGGTGGACGAATGGATCCTGAGGATCTTAATCCGGATGACACTGCTTTAAGAGAGAGCCATGAAGAGATTGGTTTAGATCCTGGGCGGGTCGAGATTATTGGGCATCTTCCTCAATATCTGACGGTTTCTGGCTATAGCGTCACTCCGGTAGTAGGATTAGTTCAGCCTCAGGCAGAATATGTTTTAGATGAGTTTGAGGTGGCAGATGTTTTTGAGGTGCCACTCCAATTTTTATTGGATCCGGCTAACCACCAGGTCAGGCTGTGGCAAAGTGAGCAGGGCGGTCGTCGTTTTTATTCAATGCCTTATGAGAACCGCTTTATTTGGGGTGCCACTGCGGGAATGTTACGTAACCTTTATCATTTATTAAAAGTATGACTTTCTTTTCTATTCTCTTCGCCCTCATTGCTGAGCAATATCGCCCAGTAACTACCAATCATTGGATTGCGCGTCTTAGCATGCGCTGGCTAGATTGGGTCGCCAATGAATTTGGTGGCAAGTCTGAAGAGGGTGCGAGTCCCGTGGGCGCACGCATGGCCTGTTTGGTTGCATTTGTTCTGCCAACGTTTTTAGTATTTATGGTTTATGTCACGTGCATGGTGACATATCCTATTCTGGGTTTCTTGTGGAATATCGTCATTGCGTATTTGTTTTTTGGCTTTCGTCAATTCAGCCACTCATTTACTTTGGTGCATGAAGCGATTGAAGCGCATGACCTACCAGCTGCTCGTGCCGCTCTTGGCGAATGGTATGGACCTGAATTAGATACCTCGAATCTTTCAGAGACCGAAGTGATTTCACTGGCCTTAGAGCGCGCCATTATTGGCTCGCATCGCCATGTGTTTGGCGTCTTGTTTTGGTTCATGATGCCTATGGGTCCTGCAGGCGTCGTGCTCTATCGCTTGGCGGATATCGCTGCGCAGCGTTGGTCTGAACGTGGTGACTACAATTTGAGCGAGTCTGCGCGTCATTTCTTCTATGTATTGGATTGGATTCCATCACGCATCACTGCAATGGGTTTTGCAATCGTTGGTAACTTCGAGGGCGCGGTGTACGCTTGGCGTTATCTCACTCAAAAATGGGCTGATTCTTTATTCGCAGTCATATTGGCAGCAGGTAGTGGTGCTTTGGGTGTGCGCTTGGGTGAGCCGTTGAGTGAGCCTGATAGTGATGAAGTTTTGAGGATGGCTGAGGCTGGTGAGCCTTTAGTTTATGAAGTAGGTCTTGAGCCTACTGAGCGTACCATGCGCTCTGCAGTTGGCTTGGTATGGCGCTTAGTTATCGTTTGGATGGCTTTGTTGCTAATGCTGACCACCGCTCTTTGGCTTGGCTAATTCCCTGAATTTGCGTATCAGCTGTCTTCGAATCTGAACGCAGCTGCCTAAATAGCGCCAGTCTTTCTGGCGCTATTTCATTTCTGTCTACTGCCTCACGAACAGCGCAATCAGGTTCAGACTGGTGAGCGCAATTATGAAAGCGGCACTTGCCAAGTAGATCTTTAAATTCTCTAAAGGCATGCTGCAATTCGCTCACTGACATGTGTGCTAAGCCAAATTCCTGAAAGCCCGGGGAATCTATTAATGCGCCCAAGTTTCCGGATTCGCCACTGCCCCAAGCTTTGGGTAGCTCAAAATAGCGACAAGCAGTGGTAGTGTGCTTGCCGGTATCTAGGCGCACAGAATATTCTTGAGTGAGCGCTGCTGCATTGGGCACCCAAGCATTGAGTAAGCTGGACTTACCCATACCAGACTGGCCAACAAAGACCGACACTCTACCGGCGAGTACTGGGCGGAGTGCATCAATTGAAGCGCTATCAAATTTGGCAGACACCTCACTCACGGGGTAGCCCATGCGTGCATAGGGTTCAATGATTTTGCGTGCATGCACTAAGTTATCTTTGAGGTCACACTTATTGAGCAGAATATGTAAACCAATTTGATTGGCTTCTGCAGCAACAACCGCTCTGCCTAATAGATCGGGCGAGAATGCAGGTTGCGTTGCGAGTACAACCAAAATTTGATCCACGTTAGAGGCAATGATTTTGCTTTTGAAGGCATCAGAGCGATAGAGAATATTCTCACGTGGCTCAATTTCAATAATGCGCGCTTGATCTGCTGAAGTCATCTCCAGCAACATCCGATCACCTACTGCACCAACGTGCTGTTTGGCTGGAGTGCTGACCTGAATCAAGGAACCACTTGGCGATTCATTACCAAGAGTGTCTGCAACCAGACGCTGCGCTAAATAATGTCTTCCGTAGGAGGCAGTGAGTAGCGCGCGAAATTGTTCCATATGCAGTGGGACTAGCTAAAGCGTTGCAAATTTGCGATGCGTAATGGTGCAGGAGGATGCGAGCTATAAAAGGCGGTATAGATCGGATCTGGTGTCAAAGTAGATGCGTTATCTTGGTATAGCTTCACTAAGGCAGAAATCAGGTCTTGTGCAGACGATTTTTCTGCGGCAAAGCTATCAGCCTCGTATTCATGTTTACGCGAAGCCAAGCTTCCCAGGGGCGTAAGGAAGAAGCTAAATACAGGCGATACCAGCATGAATAGCGCCAGAGCTAAGCCGCCGTTGTAGCCATTGAGGTTAGGCATGACGCCCAGGTCGGTATAGAACCAGACTTGTGTGCTGATCCAACCTAGCAGGGCGAACATGGCAAAGCTCAAAGCAAAAGAAACAATCAGACGCTTGCGAATATGTTTGCATTTGAAATGCCCTAGTTCATGAGCAAGTACTGCCTCTACTTCACCAGGATTGAGTTTCTCAATCAGTGTGTCAAAAAACACAATACGTTTCGCTTTGCCCATACCAGCAAAGAATGCATTGCCATGAGCACTACGCTTGCTGCCATCCATCACAAATAGACCTTGGCTTGCAAAATCACACCGTGTGAGTAAAGCCTCTATCTGGGTTTTTAGTGGGCCATCTTCTAGTGCTTGGAACTTATTAAATAGCGGCGCGATGAAGCTTGGAAAAATCCACTGCATCAAGAGACTAAATACGGAAAGCACTGCCCATGCCCAGAGCCACCAAAGATCGCCAGCCTTGAGCATTAGCGTGAGGATGACCCAGAGTAATGGCAGACCAATGGCTGCGCCCAGAGCAACACCCTTAAACAAATCGGTAAAAAATAATTTTTTACCCATGCGATTAAAGCCAAAGCGCTCTTCAAGGTAAAACTGTTTATACCAAGAGAAGGGTAGATCTATTGCTCCGGAAATCATGGCGATAGATGCAAGGAGAGCGATCTGCTGAGCAATCCCCTCTCCAAGTAACTGCAGTAGAGCAATATTGAGAATCTCCAGGCCTCCCAATAAAGTGAAGGCAATTAAAATGATGGCGCTAACGCCGTTTTCTAGCACACCCAAACGTAATTTAGCGATCGTGTAGTCAGCCGCCTTTTGATGTTCGGCCAGCGTCACCTTGGGAGCAAATTCTGCAGGAACCGCACCTCGATGTTGCGCAACATGGCGAATTTGACGTTGAGATAACCAGTGGCGCAGGCCAAAACTGGCAATGAAAGCGATTAGGAAAACAATTGTGAATGTCATGAGATCATTATAGATATGAGCGAACAAACCAATCCTGCAGTAACAAAGACGGCGCCAGCCAATGAACACCTAATTTGGGTTGATATGGAGATGTCTGGCTTAGACCCGGAAAATGAGCGAATTCTAGAAATCGCCATTATTGTGACGGACGCCCATCTCAACACTATTGCAACCGCTCCTGTTTGGGTAGTACATCAGGACGACGCGCTGCTAGATGCGATGGATGCTTGGAATAAAGGTACTCACGGTCGATCTGGACTGATTGACAAGGTCAAGGCCTCCACCATGGATGAGGCGACAGTGGAAGCAGAATGTATTGCCTTTCTAAAGAAGTACATTAAACCGGGTATTGCACCGATGTGCGGCAATACGATCGGTCAAGATCGGCGCTTCATGGCTAAATATATGCCCAAGCTTGAAGCTTACTTTCATTATCGAAATGTGGATGTTTCAACACTCAAAGAACTATGCAAGCGTTGGCATCCAGAGTTGGTAAAAGGCTTTACCAAGAAGCAGGCTCATACTGCGTTAGCGGATATCGAAGAATCGATTGAAGAGCTGAAGTATTACCGCGACAAATTTATTGTCCCGCTGCCTTAAAGAATTTATTTCTTGATTGCGCTCTTCGGTCTAAAGGCTTTGATGATTTCTTCATTGGTCTCGATATATGGTCCGCCAATCAAGTCGATGCAATAGGGTACGGCGGCAAAGATGCCGGGAACGATGGATTTCCCGTTCTCATCTTTCAAGCCCTCAAGGGTTTCGGCAATCGCTTTTGGTTGTCCAGGCAAATTAATTACAAGAGCAGCATGCCCTTCAATTTCACGAAGAACGGCCGTTTGTCTAGACAAAATTGCTGTTGGTACGAATTTCAGACTAATTTGGCGCATTTGCTCGCCAAATCCAGGCATTTCTCGGGTTCCGGCATCTAAGGTTGCCTCGGGAGTGACATCACGTCTTGAGGGCCCTGTGCCGCCTGTAGTGAGAACTAAGTCACAACCAAGCTCATCTACCAATTCAACAATGGTTTCGGTGATAGTTTCCGTTTCGTCGGCAATCAGACGTTCATGGAAGGTGCAGTCATTGAGGATGGCTTTCATAAGCCATGTTTGTAGGGCAGGAATGCCTTCATCTTGATAAATACCTTTGCTGGCACGGTCGGAGATCGAGATAAGACCAATTTTGACCTCATTTGGGGTCTTCCGCTTCAGGGCTTCGGTATGCTTCATATTTCTATTCTAGCTATTATTAGGGCATGTTTACATATTCATCCAGCCAGTTTCAAGAAATCATCAATTTCATGCTCAATGAGGCCAAAATAAGGGGTGCCTCTGACGCGGTTGCGGAAATATCCGAAGGCCAGGGTCTCTCAGTAACTGTCCGCAAGGGAGAGGTAGAGACTATTGAGCAAAGCTTAGATAAACAAGTTGGGGTCACCGTATTTTTGGGTCACCATCGCGGCAATGCCAGTACCAGTGATTTTTCAACAGAATCATTGAAGGCAACAGTGGATGCTGCATATCACATCGCCCAACATACTGCGGAAGATAATTGTGCTGGGCCTGCTGAAGCGGAGTTATTAGAAAAAAATCCAATGGATCTGGATTTATTTCATCCATGGGATATTGATGCAGCTCGTGCAGTAGAGATTGCCCGCATTGCAGAGGGTGCTGCATTTTCGGTAAGTAAGCAAATCAAAAATAGTGATGGCGCTTCAGTATCCGCTCATCATGCTCATTTTATGATGGGAACATCACACGGTTTTATGGGTGGCTATCCATTCTCGCGTCACTATATTTCTTGCGCGCCAATTGCTAGTGAGGGCGGAAAAAAATCCCCCATGCAAAGAGACGACTGGTATTCCAGTTCCCGTATACCTGCAGAGTTGGCTGATCCTGCTGCAATCGGTCAGTACGCTGCACAGCGTGCCTTGTCTCGACTCAAAGCAAGGTCGCTCACTACACGACGTTGCCCGGTGATCTTTGAGGCTCCTTTGGCTGCTGGTCTATTGGGGGGCCTGGTACAAGCAGTTTCTGGAGGGGCGCTATATCGTCGCTCGAGTTTCTTGTTGGATAGCCTAGGAAAGCAAGTCTTACCTAAACATATCAGCCTGTTTGAAAACCCGCATCTCAAAGCCATGACTGGTAGTGCGCCGTTCGATGAAGAAGGCGTCAAGACCAGTGCGCGCACGGTAGTGGATAAAGGAGTTTTGGAGGGCTATTTTCTCTCTACCTATTCTGCGCGTAAGCTAGGAATGAAAACTACTGGGAACGCTGGCGGTTCGCATCATCTCACCCTACAAAGTAAAAAGACTCCTAAGGGTGGCTTACCTGCCCTGCTAAAAGAAATGGGCACTGGGTTATTGGTTACCGAGTTAATGGGGCAGGGTGTGAATTACGTTACAGGTGACTACTCACGTGGCGCATTTGGGTATTGGGTTGAGAACGGTGAAATTCAATATCCCGTAGAGGAAGTAACCATTGCTGGTAATCTGCGCGATATGCTTTTAGATATTGAGTTGATTGGTAGCGATTCATTAATTCGAGGTACCAAAGAAACTGGCTCAATCCTCATTGGTTCAATGACGGTTGGTGGAAAATAATCGTCGTTATAGAATTTAAGTAAGTAGCAGTAAACATCTATAAAAATACTGAAGGAGATGGTGATGCAAAGACGTTCATTTCTTAAGAAAGCAACGCTAGGCGCAGGAGTTGCAGCGCTGGGGGCGCCAGCAATTGCACAGAGTTTGCCAACGCTGAACTGGCGCTTAGTTTCCAGTTTCCCCAAATCACTCGATACCCTTTTTGGAACCCCTGAAGTCTTTGCTAATGCCTTGCGTAAAGCTACTGATGGCAAATTTAATATCAAAGTATTTGCGGCGGGTGAGGTAGTCCCTGCGTTGCAAGTATTGGATGCTGTACAAAACGGTACAGTTGAGTGTGGTCACACCGCTAGCTATTACTACTTAGGAAAAAATAGCGCTTTCATTTTTGATACTGCAGCACCATTTGGTATGACTGCGCGTCAGCAATCAGCTTGGATGCTTCATGGCAACGGTATGAAGTTGATGCGCGAGCTCTATGCGAGCTACAACATTGTTAACTTCCTTGGCGGCCAGACCGGTACCCAAATGGGGGGCTGGTTCCGCAAAGAAATTAAATCACCAGAAGACTTAAAGGGCCTGAAATTCCGTATCGCTGGTTTTGCAGGGCAAGTTTTATCTAAGTTGGGTGTGGTGCCTCAACAATTGCCTGCTGGTGAGATTTATTCAGCCTTAGAAAAAGGGACGATCGATGCCGCAGAATTTGTTGGTCCTTATGATGATGAAAAGTTGGGCTTAGCGAAAGTTGCAAAGAACTACTATTACCCTGCTTTCTGGGAGGGCGCTGCCGGCCTCTCATTCTTGGTAAACAAAAAACAGTGGGATTCTTTGCCACCTTCTTACCAAGCGGCATGGGAGTCTGCTTGTTTTGAGGCGCATACCGATATGTGTGCAAAATACGATGCACTCAACCCACCGGCATTGCAACGTCTCTTGCAAAATGGCGCCGTTCTGCGCAAGTTCAATACGTCCATCATGGACGCTTGCTTTAAAGCTAGCCAAGAAACTTACGCGGAAGAATCTGCCAAGAATCCTCAGTTTAAGAAAATATTCGATGACTATCGCGCATTTAGAAATATGGAGGCACAGTGGTTTGGCGTTGCAGAGCAGGCATTTGCTCAATATAGCTTTAACAAGAAGCTCTAATAAGATAGCCTTTAGCACTCATCACTTGGATTTTTTAGGGCTCTGTGGAGCCCTTTTCTTTTAGCTTGGTAAGATCGCTAAATGCTCGAATCTTTGCTCTCCCAGCTAAGCCAATCATTTCAAACCCATAGTTTGACGTTTTTCATTTTCGCCATTCTGAGCGTCCTGCTAGTAGGCATCTCTAAAAGCGGTTTTGGGGCTGGGCTTGGCACACTCTCACTTCCTTTATTGGCGAGCCAGGTGAGTATTGCAGAGGCATTGGCAATTTTGTTGCCGCTGCTCATTGCTATTGACTTGGTTGGCTTAAGACGTTTTTTGCGAAATGCAAACTGGAAAATATTAAGCCTCGTATTGCCATCAGCTGCTATAGGCATTTTGATTGGGATGATTTTTTTCGCAGTGATAGCACCTCAAGTGCTGACCTTATGTATTGGAATATTTATTCTGCTGTATTTGCTTCAGGATTTGGTCATGAGTTATTTTGAATCAAACAAAGCAAAACTATCGCCGTGGCTCGGCATATTGCTAAGCATTCTTTCTGGCGTGACTTCTTTTGTGGCTCATAATGGCGGTCCTCCCATTACTGCATACATGCTCAGAGAAAAACTTGCTCCAATGGTTTACACCTCAACATTAGGCATTTTTTTTGCTTGCTTAAACTTCGCAAAGGTAGGGCCCTATGCTTATCTAGGCTTGATTCAGTGGGACTATCTGATCACCTCAATTTTAATTTTGCCCTGTGTGCCAATCGGAGTGTACTTCGGCTTCTATTTGGCAAAACATATACCGGTGAATTGGTACTACCGCATAGTGCGCTTCTTCTTGCTGGTAGCCGGAGTAAAGTTACTCATCGATGGCTTAGCGTAGTTTTAGGGCTTGATCAATACGCTCTGTAAAAAGCGTGAAATATCCATGAGCTCTTCGCGATTGACTGAGTGTTCCATGGGATATTCATTCCAAGAGACTGAATAGCCCATTTTTTCTAATAAGGCACAAGAAGCTTCGGCACGCTCAGGAACAACTACGGTGTCGTACATGCCATGAGCCATAAAAATAGGTGTATGTTGGTTGGCGGCATGCTTCTCGGTATTGAGTGAGATTGCAAGTGGAAGATATCCAGATAGAGCCATGATGCCAGCTAATTTCTGTGGAAAACGAAGTCCAATCTGTAGAGCCATAGCGCAACCTTGTGAAAAGCCAGCCAACACAATATTGTCATACGCGATGCCACGGTCAGCTTCTTTTTCAATCAATTGGCTAATCGAGGATGCTGAACGATGTATACCAGCAGCATCCTCTTGATCAGTCAGATTTCTGCCGATGATGTCATACCAGGCAGGCATGACATAGCCACCATTGACAGTCACTGGCATAGTAGGTGCACTAGGAAAAACAAAGCGAATCCCCGGGCATCCCTCTAAATGAAGCTCTGGGACCATGGGCACAAAGTCATTGCCATCCGCCCCAAGGCCATGCAACCAGATTACGGAGGCGGTTGGGTTTGGAGAGGTTTCTAATTCGATGCATGGCAACATAAGATTCAAGCGCTCCAGATGGGATGGATTCAATATGTGTCTATTCTAATGCGGTGTAATATGTTTATCAGAGTTCTGATCACCGCCTGAGGAGCCAGATGAAGCCGTTCTATATTGATTACCCCCAAGAAAAAATAGAAGAGCATCAGCATGCTTATCGATGCGTTCACTGCAAGATTCCAACAACAATCATTTTTGGATTATTGGAGAATCATGCTGAGGATTGTGCTTATCGAAAACAACAAAGCAAATGGTCTCAGTTAGAAGCTAAGCTTAAACCTCACAAAGAACATTTTGATGAACCCCATGCTGACGAGGTCGATTAAATGAAAACCTACCCAATCGCAATTGAGTTAACCGTTTGGTTTGATCTTGGCCTCAATCAGTATGAAGTTACTATTGATGGAATCTCCAAGATATCCGTGAAAAGAACCGATGATGTTCTACATAGCAGGGAGCTTACGGCTGCTGAAACCCAAATCCTATTAGATGCAATCGAGGCTTTACAGGTTCCGTTGGCTGAGGAGACTCAGGCTGGCTCAAACAACAAAGCCTCCTCAAGCTATGAGCTGATTATTGAGTCTGCGCATTTCTCCTTGGAGTTTAATTGGGAGAATTTAGATGTTGAAGCCAGCAACACTAATGCATTTGAGTCTGTGACAAAGTTGGCTAGCCTCGTTCAGAGCTTAGATCTAGACCACTAGACTGCCTTAAGTTTCGACAACCACAAAGTCTCCTTGAGAAACTTTTTCTCTAAATTGGGAAAAAGAGAAAAGGGCCTTAATGGATTTGGTGTTGATAACCTCGATCTTGCCATCTGGCGTCAAATTGGCAAGATATTCACCTTCCGGAAAGAGAGCCTCCGGAATAGTCTCCGTATTATGAATTTGAGAATTGAGCACTAAGCTTTTTGTAATTTTGATACGCATGGCTTATCTTAAGAACTCATCAACACTAGCAATGATGACTAAGCACAATTTTGTGAAATGAATGCACCATTTAGGGAGAATCGTCACTGGCAGTTAAACCATCTATGCTGGTTGGCTAAGAGGTATTTCTGAGATTCTCTGGATTGAAGAGGGTGCACTAAATAAGTGCGAAAACATCAACGCCAGAAGCAAGTTTTTCGGTGTCGATTTCTCTCTTACATGAGCCCATTTCCGCATGAATAGCAATACAGCTCGCTTTAAATGCGAGTAATTACTAACTTAATCAATAAGTGCTTTTATGGATCAAGAAATGAGACTAGAATTGACAGCCCCAGCTCAGCTAAGCCTTAAGAGTACCTAGAAATGCTTTTCAAAAAATCTCAATCAATTAAATTTTTACAGCCCACCATGGAGTCTTTTGAGACGATTGTTGGGCCGGCAACTGAAGTTCACGGCAGATTGGTTGCTAATGAAAGCCTGCGTATAGATGGTAGCGTCATTGGCAATATTGAGGCTCGTCAAGGGAAGAATGTCAGCATCGCATTGGGCCGCACGGGCGTGGTACAGGGTGATATTTATGCTTTTAGGGTTTTAGTTGCTGGTCGTGTTGAGGGCAACATCTATGCAACAGAGCGTGTTGAATTGCATGAAGGGGCTGAGGTCCGCGGGGATATTACCTACGGTCAACTGGGCATTGAGCATGGCGCCAAGTTGAATGGCTTGATGATCTCCAGAAATGGCGAGGAACCTGAGGGTATGGTTGATTCTTCAGCCGTGTTCCAGGCAAATTGGGCTAAGATTAAAAGTCGCTAAGAATTTTCTTTGCGCTACCGTCTAGCGTTTTCGCTGATAGAAAAAATATATGGCTTTATTTAATTTGGGATCGACCGCTCCTCAGTATATGGAGCAGGTTTTATTTGACGCAACTGCATATCGTTTTTATTGCTTGCGTCATCAATATGAGGACTTTCAGAGTTTTTGGCATGCAAAAACAATGAGTTCTAGTGGCACCGAAATTCGTTTGGTTGATAGTCTATTTGCGCAAGTTGGCAAATATCCCAAGGATGAGACCCTAAAAGCCCAGTTATCTCAAGTCTGCTTAGAAATTGAGAAGTATTGGAATAAAAAATTCGGCGCAAGTCCAGAGTCACTTTCTATATTTGGAGCCATTAAGTCTCAGGCCGAGGATAGCCTGTCAAAGGCTGAGGCGCTGGCTCAAGAGGCTAATGCTAAGAATACTCAAGGTCATGTCAATCCTGATTCACGAGTGGATACTTGCATGAGAAATCTGTACTTGTATGAGAAGGAAATTCCAAAGCTGCAACCAATTTCCTTTGATCATCAAACCAAGATCCACTTCTTTTTACAGGGCCTTAATGAGGCCCTTAGCTCTAGCTTTAAATATAGCGGCAGTGTTCTTAAGGTGCTCGAGCAAGACTCTTATATTCAAAATGAGGATGTGACCTGGGGAAGATGGACTTTGTTTCGGGATTCAACAGGGTATTCAGACATTTGGGTTGTCAGAATTGAGAATGGAAGAGCGGAAGTATTTAAGGCGGTATCTAAATTAAACCAAGATACTTATGAACTCGATGAATCAATCAGGGGTATTCATTTTGATTCGGAGATTTTTAAGGCAATTGATAAAACACAAATTGCAGCTTTTGAAAATTCTGAATTCAATCTAAGCCCGCCGGCTTATTTCCAGATGCTTTCCATGCTTCACGCTACGGGTGAAAAGGTCTTTGAAGGTAGCTAGAAGGTGCGTACGCTTCAAAGACTTTGCGCTGAAAGATTACTCGTTATCTGAGGAATCGTTGTTTGATCCGTATGATGGGCTTGATGAGTAAGAAGAGCTGTGATTGGGCTCAATCACCCTTAACTCACCACTGAGTTTTGCGCCTTTTTCAACACTCATTTCTGCGTATTGCGTCAAGCCAGTAATTTTTGCGCTCGATTTAATGTTGAGGTGGTTAGTAACATGCAAGCCTTGGGTTACTTCGCCGCGGATTTCAACGACTTCTGCATTGATTCTGCCATTCACAATGCCTGTGGCGTCGACCAATACTTCCTTGGTGTTGAGTTCGCCTTCAACTAAGCCGGCTACTACTGCCATTTCTGGAACTTCAAAAGTACCTTTTACAACGACACCTTCACCTACAAAGAGTGATCCTTTTGGATTGTTATCCATGGCTATTTTTCCTAATGAGTTAGATTTGATCAGATCATATCGCAATAGTGGATTCTGTATTGCATGTTAGACCTTGGGAATGGAAATATGCACAAATATAGTGCATTTAATTATCAGGGTTTTGGGGTTTAGTTTTGATTGGGGTCGGGGTGGCTAACTCGGAAAATTGATCTTTTAGGGTATTTAAGGCGTTAATTTTGGACTCTATCACTGGTAATTGGCGTTGCAGGGTTTGTAATTTCTCACGGTAGCTTGCTTCAATTTCATCCAATTCTTTTCTGGTGATGACGCCACCCATCTCTTTAGTCATTTCTGGGCTAAACCGAATGGCTACCCTAAAACCCAGAAAATGAATCCCGATGCCAATGAGGATAAATACACTAAACGACAAAATAGCTAGCTTAATCATGGTTCTACCCGTGATTTTGATTTGCTTCATCGTTGAGGTTGATCCTGAGATCCAAATCAGCTGCATTAAATGGCGCCCCAATTCCAAGTGTTGTTCACAATGGGCCTAATTTTGGACATTTTTGACTCAAAAGTAAAGGCGAGTCCCATATTTTAAGGAGGTTGAGCCGCCATTTAATGCTAATATCGAAAGCAATTTAATTGCTAGTTTAATTGGCACTTTATAAAAAACAGAGACAACGTCGTTTAAAGCATATTTACTTTTTGGCCAATTTTTAATCCATCTAATGTCAGTCACTCGTCTTCCAGAAATAATCGGCTCTGCGCTAAAAGCTGCTCGAGAAAAAAGAGGTATGGAGCGTTCCGAGTTAGCAACGCAATGTTGCCTATCTAGCAAAATGATCTTAGAGCTAGAGGAGGGCGGACTTACCTCTTTTTATAATTTTCAGCTCAAGTTGAACTCAGCAAAACGAGTAGGTGGCTATTTGGGTTTAGCACCATCTGATTATTTAACGGAAGTTGTTCAAGTTGTTGAGAATAAGGAGCCCGTGCCTGAGGTGGAAGATATCGCCACCGAGGAAGAAGAAAAGCCAGCCCAAGCAGCCGCCCCTAAACCAGTGGTAGATGAAGGTGAGCAGTTAGATGATCTGATCTACGAAAGCACTAACTCTGGAACTTCCCTGCCACACATCAGCATGCCATCCGTTCAGTATAAAAAGATTGGCATTGCTCTTGGAGTACTCATCGTAGTTGGTGTGCTTTATGGACTTGAGAGTAGATTTGAAGTTTCAAGTCAGACCTTGGCGTTTATAGAGCGCATGGGAGCTAAAAAAGTTACGCAGCAAGAGCCGCCAAAAGAAGAGCTTGCCGAGCAAGAGTCGCAACAAGAGCTGGTTGAAGAAAAACCTGCAGTAAAAATAGAGACTAAGGTGGAGCCTGTTTTAGCTGCCGCGCCTGCACAGGCCCAGTGCCCGCAAGTGCGTGAAGACCAACTGCCAATTTATAAATCAGCCAATCCTTCTAAGTTAGGCGATGCCGTAAACCTTAAAACCTTGGTTAAGCAATCCGTTTGCTTTAGTGATGGCCAAGGAAGACGAGCCATGATTGATCTTGAGCCAAATTCTGCTCACACCTTTAGAGGGGTATCACCTTTTATCGTTTCCGCAGAAGATTTAGATAATGTCGAAATGTATTACCAGGGCTGGAGAGTAAGGCCACCTAGTCCTGGCGTTAAGCAAATGAAATTAGTTGAAGTGGCCGTGCAATAGAGAAATGAATCTCATTGCAATTTGGAGGTAGTAAATGTTTGAGTTTTCAAAAAAAGGCCCGATGGCCGATACGCAATTAACCTATTCCACTACTGTCGGAGCAGGTTCTTCAGTCGTTGGTGATTTTACGCATCGGGGCAATATGCTTTTGTCAGGACATCTCTTGGGCGATATTCACCAAGACGAAACTGGACCTGATGCTGCCAATGGCTTTACTGCAGTGATTGGTAAAACAGGTTTTCTAGAGGGCAACATCCATAGCGCACATGCAATCATTATTGGCCGCATCAATGGCTCTGTGCTTGCAAAAGGTCGGGTAGAGGTCTATCCAGGCGCAGTAGTTTGTGGTGACATTACCTATTCACAAATTAATGTGCACCCCGATGCTAAGGTAAATGGCAATCTCAAATGCTTGCTTCCCGATGTGTCAGATGCTTTGGTTGCTCCGACTGAGTCAGATGAATCGGTCAACAATGTAGTGCCAATGACCAAGGCAGAGGGCGCGTAATCCCTGGCGATCTGAAGATGACGCAAATACCAGAGATACCTGAAAACCAGATTCACCATCTCAAAGAGTCTTTGGAGGAAGATTCCTCTCGCAAGAAGATTCCTTGGCTTTTGTTATTGGCGTTTCTCATCTTAGTGTCTATGGGCGGGCTAGTTTATGTTTATCACTACCGTGATTTACCAAAATGCCAAGATGAATCAGTGCAAATCTTGCTCAACGAAAGTATCAGAAGTAACGAAGCATTGATCCATCAATCACGCACACTCGCCTTTGATAGTTTCAAGGAAACTTCACATAATGATTCTCAGCGCTCTTGCACCGTGAATCTGATTACCAATCAAGGTAATTACGCTATTGCTTATTCTGTGGTCGATGACTTAATTCAAAAAACTTGGTTCAGTCGACTGATGGGTAAGGTGGAGTTCTCAGTTGCTATAGAAAAGATTGAGGTCGCTCAGTAGTAGTAACTCAGTAGTAGCAACCTAGTAGTTGCGACCAAGTCATTGCTTATAGTAAAAACTTGCCAATAATGTAGAGCATCAAGGCAGATACCACTGCGTAAATGGCAGCTTTACCCAGCGCTCTCTCGACACCTTTTTGAACAATCTTATTTTGAATATTTTCATCGGCAACGATATTTTTGATATTCCAAAGATCTTTTCTGATGGTGTTTAAGCTTTCTTCAGATTTACGCTCTCTAGCCTGAAGAGCGTCGCTAATTTCAGCTAGGCGAGAATTCATCTCTTTAAGCTCAGCAATTGCGTCGTCTAGATTGCCCATGAATGCTCCAATTTGGGGGCGGCGCTCATTGTGATGAAAAACGCCATTAATAAGGGTTGTTAACTAACTTGGAATTATGGCAAATTTCAGGCAGTCATCCTATATTTTCGTGAATTTTGTAAAAACGCTATAAATGAGTCAAATTTGGATGGGAATTGGATGCACAAATTATTTTGCTTTATAGTGATGTTGCATAGAATAAATCTAAACGTCATATTCAAATACTTACCTAATCTAACCACAGAATGGATGTTAAAAGCCGATGATAGTGGCTACAGTTAAAGCCTTGGCAAAGTTCATTTTGAAGGGCATTGCTATATTGCTTGCCTTGCTGGTTTTGCTCTATGCCGGATTCAAGGTTTGGGAATACCAAACGATTGAGAGCGATCGGGCTGAAAAAGTGGCTATTCAAAATCGTCAAAAGATCAAGTTTGAGGATTTGGCTAGGGATGAGGTGTCTTATGTGCCATTGATGGTTGGCATCCCATCGCTTGAGTATGTTCAGGGCGGAAACAGAGACTTTATTTTCTCTTACTTGTTGGCTGCCGATTACAAAGTATTTCAAGATGCCATGGAAGATAGCGCGCAGATCATTTACGTAGGAAAGCAGATATTGGGCTCCGGTTGTAAAAAGCAGGGCTGCAGCGAGGCAGAGTCTGCATTCGTGATTGATCCTGATAGTGGCCAGTACTTTGCGGCAATCAATCAAGCTGGAAAAGTGACTTACTATGGCCTTGAAGAAGGTAAGCCACTTCCACCTGCCTTTGCAAAGTGGCATGGTAGTCAAACTACAGAGGCTGCCAAATGATCATTTTTCGGCAAAGAACGATATCGATACTTGCCCGTTGTTTTGGTGCAGTCTTGGCTACCTTGGTCATCTTCGGGGCCCAGGCAAGCTCAGATCATCATGACTCAGCCCCTGTCAAGTCTGGTACTCAAAAGGGCTTGAGTAAAACCAATAACGATAAAGATATTGTGCTTAGGAAAAATGCCCAATCTACTCTGTATCTATTATCTGGTTGGGGCAAAACGGAGGGGCCATATATTTGGTATACCGTATCAGCACACTTTAATGCTGATCAATCAGCCCCCAATGGCAAACCCTTCAATCTGTTCAGCCTGAGCGGCGCTTTAGATTGCCAAGAGAAACACTTTTTCTTTTATCGCACTTCCTATATGTACTTTGATCCTAAGGCTAGATCCTTGAGTGAGGTGTTCTTTAAGAAAAGTAAATCTGACATCATGCCGATCAATCCTGAAACGATCGAGTCAAGCGTTAGCGCAATTATCTGTAATTAAATGACGGATCATGCCGTGCCAGCTCAACTGGCTGAGCAATTCAAAAGCCTCTTTACGCAACTGCAGAAATTAGCTAAAGAGGCCAATCATCAAGATGTCTTGGCTCAGATGAATTCTGATCCCCAATTCACGCATCTGCAGCGCCATATTTTTCAAGAATTAATGCATGACCAGTCAGCGCAGTTTTCTATTTCGCGTGATGATTTAACGGGATTGCTGGTTAGATCGAGTTTGGTTGAGCGCTTGGATCAAGCCTTGGAAGGCTTGCGCGATCAAACATCAGTCTTAGCAGTATGTTTTGTCGATTTAGATGGCTTTAAGGCCATCAACGATCAGTACGGACACGCTATTGGTGACCAAGTATTAAGTTTGATCAGTGCGCGTTTGCAAGACTCGATTCGCTCAGGTGATTTGTTATGTCGCTGGGGTGGGGATGAGTTTGTGGTGGTGCTCCAAAACATCGATCGATATCAGTCGGTAGAG